>Ga0209491_10005750_pt1 | contig 17871 bp, 12 predicted proteins | sample BON02_FD_187213 | JGI IMG/M metagenome (GOLD analysis project Ga0209491, IMG submission 187213) | Freshwater microbial communities from Lake Bonney liftoff mats and glacier meltwater in Antarctica - BON-02 (SPAdes) (version 2) | ecosystem: Environmental > Aquatic > Freshwater > Ice > Glacier...
TTTGAGCCTCACACAAAATGGATTAGCAAGGGTAAGGCTGGTGTTATAGCAGAGTTTGGAGAGAAACATTTGATTGTAACGGATCAAAATAATTTTATTGTTTTAAATCAAATCATAGCAGACACTCAAATTAAAGCAAAAAAAAAAGCATAGTATCTAAACTATGCTCTCATTATAATATATGTTTGCTTTAACATTTAGCTATTCAACATCACTGGCATTACCAACATTGTTACTTTTTCTCCTTCGTCGGTTCCATCAATCGGAGTTAAAATTCCTGCTCTATTTGGCAAAGACATTTCAATTAACACTTCTTTTGAATTTAAATTGTTCAACATTTCACTTAAAAAACGTGAATTAAATCCAATTTGCATATCGTCTCCTTGATAATCACAACTTAAACGCTCGTCTGCTTTGTTTGCAAAATCTAAATCTTCTGCAGAAATATTTAGTTCTGTTCCTGCCATTTTTAAACGAATTTGATGCGTAGTTTTGCTAGAAAAAATAGAAACTCTACGAACAGAGTTCAAAAATGAAGCTCTATCAACCGTTAATTTATTTGGATTTTCTTTCGGAATTACAGCCTCGTAATTTGGATATTTTCCATCAATTAAACGACACATTAACTCAAAATTATCAAACGTAAATTTTGCGTTAGAATTATTGTATTCAATGGTAACTTCTTCATCAGAATTTAAAATTCCTTTTAATAAGTTCAAGGGTTTTTTTGGCATAATGAATTCAGCAGTTTGATCTGCAGTTACATCTGTACGCGTATATTTTACCAATTTGTGAGCATCTGTTGCTACAAACGTTAAGTTTTCTGAACCAAATTGAAAGAAAACACCACTCATTACAGGGCGTAAATCGTCATTTCCAGCAGCAAAAATAGTTTTAGAAATTGCAGTCGCTAAAACATGCGCAGGAAGCACAGTTTTACTTGGTGATGGCAACGTTACTGCTTTTGGGAATTCGCTACCATTAAAGTACGCCATATCATATTTTCCTTGATCAGAACTAATTTCAATAGTACTTTCACCTTCCGTTTTAAACGTTAAAGGTTGGTCTGGAAAAGTCTTTAAAGTATCTAATAATAATCGTGCAGAAACAGCGATAGAACCTTTTGTGTCTGACTCTACTTCTACAACAGCACTCATAGTAGTTTCTAAATCTGACGCAGATACTTTCAACTGATTTTCAGATAGTTCTAATAAAAAATTATCTAAAATCGGTAAGGTATTGTTGCTATTAATAACGCCGCCTAAAACTTGTAATTGCTTTAATAACTGCGAACTCGATACAATAAACTTCATTGGTTTTCTTTTCTTAATTTGAATTACAAAGATATTCTAAATATAGAGGTATAAAAATTAATTTATTAACAGATTTTGATGAATTGTTAATGAAATTATTGTTCTTATTTTTTGAGATAGATTTCACTTCCAATAGCTATCGGAAGCCACGGATTAGTGGACTCAAACTAATTTAGTGTATCAGTTCGATTGATTTCAATTTTTTATCGAAATTGTATTGAGAACATTTATTCCTGTTATAATTCTGTTAACCCATTTACTTTCGACGGGAAAAAGTTACTTTTGCAGCTATTCCAATTTTTTAATTATGATTAAAAAAATAGTGTTTTTCTGCTTATTTCTTCTGATAACTTCATCAGCTTTTGCTCAAAAGCCACAAAAATTATCATCCAACCAGATTTACGAGAAACTTCAAAAACTTAATTTTATTGGTTCGGCGTTATATATTGCTGCGCATCCAGATGATGAAAATACTCGTTTAATTTCTTATTTATCCAATACTATAAAAGCTAGAACGGCTTATTTATCCCTAACTCGCGGAGATGGTGGTCAGAATTTAATTGGTCCAGAAATTCGTGAATTATTAGGCGTAATTAGATCCCAAGAATTATTGGCTGCAAGAAATCTAGATGGTGGTAAACAATTATTTACTCGAGCAAACGATTTTGGCTATTCAAAACATCCAGATGAAACATTAGAAATTTGGGATAAGAATGATGTTTTAGCTGACGTTGTTTGGTCAATTAGAACGTTTAAGCCAGATATAATTATTAACCGATTTAATCACAAAACGGCAGGAACAACACATGGACATCATACCGCTTCTGCTCTTTTAAGTTTTGAAGCATTTGATTTGGCTAGTAGAAAAAACGAATTTTCCAATCAACTAAAATATACTGAAACGTGGCAACCAAAACGATTATTTTTTAATACTTCTTCTTGGTTTTACAGCAGTCAAGCTGATTTTGATAAAGCAACAAAAGGCAAATTAACTTCGTTTGATGTTGGCATATATTATCCTCTAAAAGGAGTTTCAAATAACGAAATTGCATCAACAGCAAGCAGCCAACATTTATCACAAGGTTTTGGAAGAATTTCTAGTCGTGGAAGCGAACAAGAATATATTGAATTTTTAAAAGGTGATAAGCCTAAAGATGAAAATGATATTTTTTCTGGAATAAATACTACGTGGAATCGACTTAAAAACGGTGGAGAAATTGGAGAAATATTATATGATATTGAAACTGATTTCGATTTTATAAGTCCGTCTAAACATTTACCTAAATTATTAGAAGCATATCAAAAAGTGCAACAATTAGAAGACAAGCATTGGCGAGAAATCAAAGAAAAAGAATTGTTAGAAATTATTGAAGCCTGCGCAGGATTATATTTAGAAGCTTCTGCTGTAAGTTCGTCTGCAACGCCTAGTTCTAAAATTGATGTTAATTTTGAAGTGTTGAATAGAAGTGAAATTAACGTTACTTTAAGTACGATTAAAATACTTCCTTCAAATAAAGTTATCGCAAAAAATATTGATTTAGCAAACAATAAAATCATTAATTTTAAAGAAACGGTTTCAATTGGTGACGCTAATTATACGGCTCCGTATTGGTTAAATGATAAAGCTACTTTGGGAATGTACAATGTTGAGAATCAAAATTTAATTGGCAAACCAGAAACACCACGTTATTTGAAAGTCGAATTTCTGATGAATATCGACAATCAAGAATTAAAATTCACCAAAGAAATTGTTCACAGATATTCAGAAAGTGACAAAGGTGAAATTTATGAACCTTTTGAAATTCTGCCAAAAGTAACCACAACTTTAAAAAACAAAGTACTCATTTTTGCAGATGGAAAACCGAAAAAAGTTTCTGTTTCTGTAAATTCTGGCGCTCAAAATATAAAAGGAAACGTTTCTTTAAAAGTGCCAAATGGTTGGGCTGTTTCTCCAAATTCTGTTCCAGTTTCTATTGCTCAAAAAAATGATCATAAAACGGTTGATTTTATGGTGACTCCACCAAAAAATAAATCCGAAGGAAAATTAGAAGCAATTGTTGAAATCAACGGAAAGAAATTCAATCAGGAATTAATTGAAATCAACTACAATCACATTCCTAAACAATCTATTTTACAAAAATCTGAAGCTAAAATTGTTCGTTTAGACATTAATAAAGCAGGAAATAATATTGGTTATATTAAAGGTGCAGGAGATGCAATTCCAGAAAGTCTTCGTCAAATTGGCTATACGGTTATAGAAATAAATGCAAATGAAATAACGGCTTCAAATTTAAAGAAATATGATGCAATTGTAATCGGAATTCGTGCCTACAATGTGTTACAGGAATTACAATTCAAACAAAAATTTTTATTGAAATATGTGGAAAACGGCGGGAATTTAATTGTACAATACAACACAAATAGTGATGTTATTATTGGCGCACCTTTCACATTAGAATTGTCTAGAGATAGAGTTACTGATGAAAATGCAAAAGTAACTATTTTAGCAAAAAACCATTCCCTATTAAATTTTCCTAACAAAATAGAAGATTCCGATTTTGAAAATTGGGTTCAAGAACGTGGTTTGTATTTCCCTAATAAATGGAGTGCTGAATACACACCAATCTTATCGATGAATGACAAAGGAGAATCGGCAAAAAAAGGTAGTTTATTAATTGCAAAATACGGAAAAGGAAATTATATTTATACAGGCTTGAGTTTCTTTAGAGAGTTACCATCTGGTGTCTCTGGAGCGTATAAATTGTTTGCAAATATGTTATCTGTCGGGAAAGAAAAAACCAAATTAACTTCAGAAATTAAAAAATAATGAGTGAAGAAAAAAAATATCCTTGGCAAAGAATGTACACTGTAGTTTTAATTGCAAATGCAGTTTACATTGTAATTTTCTATATTATAACTCAATATTTCACCAACTAATTTATGGAAATTGCAAACCAACTCGCCACGTTAGATTGGGTAATTTTATTCGGAACTTTATTATTTATTGTTGGGTACGGAACTTACAAAACAAGAAAAAACACATCAGAAGATTTTTTAAGAGGAAAAGACAGTAAATGGTGGACAATCGGGTTGTCTGTCATGGCAACACAAGCTAGTGCAATTACGTTTTTATCCACACCAGGACAAGCATTTCATAGCGGCATGGGCTTTGTGCAATTCTACTTTGGTTTGCCCATTGCAATGGTGGTTATTTGCTTGGTTTTTATCCCTATTTATTATCGTTTAAAAGTCTATACTGCTTACGAATTTTTGGAAAATCGCTTTGATTTAAAAACAAGAAGTTTAGCCGCAATTTTATTTTTAATTCAGCGTGGTTTGTCAGCGGGAATTACAATTTTTGCGCCTGCAATTATTTTATCAGCAGTTTTAGGGTGGGATTTATTATTATTAAATATTCTTATTGGAGTTCTCGTTATCATTTACACCGTTTCTGGCGGAACAAAAGCAGTTTCTGTGACTCAAAAACAGCAAATGGCGGTTATTTTCGGTGGAATGTTTATTGCCTTTTATTTAATTGTTGATCAACTTCCGCAAGATATTACGTTTACAAAAGCGTTAGAAATTGCTGGTGCAAGTGGAAAAATGGATGTTTTAGATTTTTCATTTAATTTAGATAATCGATATACATTTTGGACGGGGATTTTAGGTGGAACGTTTTTAATGTTATCCTATTTTGGAACCGATCAAAGTCAAGTGCAACGTTATTTATCTGGAAAATCGATTAGAGAAAGTCAGATGGGTTTATTGTTTAACGGACTTTTAAAAGTGCCAATGCAATTCTTTATTTTGTTAGTTGGTGTGATGGTTTTTGTGTTTTATCAATTTAATGCTTCGCCTTTAAATTTTAATCCGCAGGTAAATAATGCGATTGTAAATTCGGAATTTGCAAATGAATACAAATCACTAGAAAACGAACATATTTTAATAGAAAACACAAAAAAGACTTTATTAATAAACGGAGTTGAAGAAAGTGAAATTGCTCAAATTCAACAATTAAACGAAAGAGATTTAGCGTTAAAAGAAGAGGGCAGAAAAATTATTGACAAATTAAATGAGCGCAAAGACTACAAGAAAATAGAATCAAACGATAAAGATTATGTGTTTATCCATTTTATCTTAAATAATTTACCTCGTGGATTAATTGGCCTGCTTTTAGCAGTTATATTATCTGCAGCAATGTCATCTACCGCATCAGAATTAAATGCGTTGGCGAGCACCACAACAATGGATTTGTATCGCAGAAATACATCAGAAGAAAAGACAGAGAAACATTATGTAAAAGTATCTAAATGGTTTACTTTATTATGGGGAATTATTGCAATTTCGGTAGCTTGCGTTGCCAATTTGTTCGATAATTTAATTCAGTTGGTAAATATTATCGGTTCAATTTTCTACGGAAATGTTTTGGGTATTTTCTTACTCGCATTTTTTGTAAAACACGTTAAAGGAAATGCCGTTTTTATTGCAGCTTTAATCACACAAGGATTAATTATTGCAATTTGGTGGTTTGATTGGTTGCCCTATTTATGGCTCAATTTATTAGGATGCGTTTTAGTAATGGAAATCGCAATTATTATTCAATTTTTTAATTTAAAAGATGATGAAAAACAAACCACGTAACATTCGTTGGGGAATTATAGGCTTAGGCAGAATTGCAAATAAGTTTGTAACAGATTTAGCAAGTGTAGAAAATGCAGAATTGTATGCTGTTGCCTCACGAAACCAAGAAAAAGCAAGGAATTTTTCAGAAAAATACAACGCAAAAATAGCGTACAATTCTTACGAAGATTTAGCAAAAGACAAAAACGTAGATGCCGTTTATATTGCAACACCACATAGTTTTCACAAAGAACATGCAGTACTTTGTATGCGTCATAAAAAAGCTGTTTTGTGCGAAAAACCGTTCGCTATGAATGCGGATGAAGTTGATGAAATGATATTCGTAGCAAAAGAAAACAACGTTTTACTGATGGAAGCTTTATGGACGTATTTTTTACCACATTATCAATATGTTTTGCAGTTGATAAAATCCGAAGAATTCGGGAAAGTTGAAATGTTAGAAGCAGATTTTGGATTCAAACCATCAATCGATTTTGATAGCAGAGTTGTAAAAAAAGAACTTGGTGGCGGAAGTTTATTAGACATCGGAATCTATCCGATTTTTGCAGCTTTATCAAGTTTAGGAAACCCTGTTTCGATTGATGCTAACGCAATATTTTTCAAGAATAATGTGGATTCATCTTGCAACATGATTTTTAATTATTCTGATAAAAAAGCAATGCTAAAAAGCACTTTTTTAGAAGAAACAAAAACCGAAGCTATTTTTACCTGTGAAAAAGCTATCATAAAAATAAATACCCAATTTCACGAACCATCAACAGTAACTATTATCAAAAACGGAAAAGAAAAAACAATTGATTTTGGTTATAAAACCATCGGCTACAATTTTGAAGCAGCGCATTTCAATCAACTTTTAAGAGACGGTAAAACCGAAAGTGATATTATGACGTTTGATTTCTCTAAAAACCTGATTGCTACTTTAGATGAAGTTAGAAGTATTATTGGTTTGGAATATTAAAATCAGATTTCAAGTACTTTCTTAAAACATAAATAATTTCAGTAACGTATGCCGAAAAGTGCGCCTTTTTTAAACTATTTATGAAGTTATTTAAATAAATAGAAAATTTATTTGTTTTAAAAAATTTTCAAAAACCCTTACAAAACCTATAGAAAACAAAAAAGCCTCACATTTCTGTGAAGCTTTAAGTGAGCCCTAGAGGCTTTTAAAAATGTTGGTGCTAAGTTCATGGCAAAATGTTTAGAGTATTTTAATCAGGATACCGAAAATGAAGTTACAGTTTTAGTCGCAACTTCCTGAGATACAGGAGGCGCCGTTGCCAACGGATTTTTAGGCGCAAAAGGTGTTAATGTGGTTATTATATATCCATCGGGTAAAGTAAGTGATATTCAAGAAAAACAATTAACAACGTTGGGTAAAAATATTACTGCCCTTGAGGTTGATGGCGTTTTTGATGATTGCCAAAAAATGGTAAAAACTGCTTTTTTAGATGAAGAAATTACCAAAACGCTAACGTCAGCAAATTCTATAAATGTAGAACGTTAGCTGCAACAAATGTTCTATTTTTTCTTTGTATATAAAGAATTACACAAACAACATAAAAACATTATTTTTTCTGTACCAAGTGGAAATTTTGGAAATATTTGTGCCGGAATTATGGCGCAGAAAATAGATTTACCAATAAAGCATTTTGTAGCTGCTACTAATGTAAATGACACGGTTCCTAATTATTTAGTAGATAGTGTTTATACACGAAGACCTTCAAAATCAATTATTTATAACGCCATTAATGTTGGTAACCCAAGTAATTTTACAGAATTCAAGAATTGTTTGATAATGATATTGAAGCTTTAAAAAAATCATTTTCTTCGTATAGTTTTACAGATGACGAAACTCGTGAAACAATGAAAAAAATCTATGCGAAATCTGGTTACGTTGCAGATCCGCACGGTGCCGTTGGATATTTAGGTTTAAAGAAATACGGACTGAAAGAAAACGAATTTGGCGTCTTTTTAGAAACTGCACATCCTGTTAAGTTTTTAGATGTTGTTGAGGAAACATTACCTGTTAAAGTGGAAATTCCAGCACAAATTCAGAAAGTCATCAATAATAAAAAAGTGGCCATTAAAGCGAGTTCTTATGAAGATTTAAAAGCTTTTTTACTACATTAAAAAAATAGTTTCTATAAAAATAAAAAGTCCTAACCATTTAAAATGGCAGGACTTTTTTACTGTTGTACAAATTAACAAACTGTTTTTTATTAATTTTAAAGAATGGCTAAAAACCTTCCCCAGGTGGTGTTGGTGATGATGCTTGCGCACTTAGCGGGTTTAAGATTAAGAATGTTCCCAGTGCTGTTAGCGCTGCATATTTGCCATAATTCCCCAATTTTGTTATAGCTTCTTTTCTTGAAATATCCTCAGTACTCTGTTTTATTTGTTGCATAATAATCTATTGATTTATTCTAAAATAATTTTTTTAATTAATTGCCCTTCTTTCGTTTGCAGCTGCACAAGATAAACACCCGCAGATAGACTTGGTATAGAAACTTCCCTCTCCCCAGATCCTTCGAAAGTGGTCTTTAAAATTTGTTTTCCTGTAAGCGAATACAATTTTAATTTTGTTTGTCCACCTGTCAAACCAGAGATACTTAAAGTAGTGGCATCTTTTACATAGAGCATTACATTATTTAATCCGAACACATCATTAGTACTTAATGCCGTTTTGGCCGTATGGATATAAAACCTTCCAATACCGTCCATATCACTATCAATATTTATGGTATATGCTGAAGTTTCATTTAATGCTGTAAATACATTCAAGACACTGTCTTCTATAAAAACTTGTAAATCAGTTGGTAAATCAATACTATCGGCAGTAAATGTAAGCTCCGTTCCCGCATCCGTTTTAATACCTAACGGAATAATCAGGTCTTCAAAACCTTTTTTTGGTAAAGATTGTATCGTATAATTTACAGCATTTCCATCTTCTATTAAGTGTGTAAAAATATCTAAAGAAGCACCGTTAAAATTACCAAAATCATATTCAGGATCTAAACCGGTAGTAGCCGTATCAAAATATTTGATGTTTGTTTTTACCGTAACACTACTATTAGATACGCTTACAACTATTTCTGGTGCTGTCGTTTGATTTTTTTCAAAGACTGTTGTTCCTGTGGCCGGTTTTAACTGTCTTTTATCTTTACTAAAAGAAATATTACTTTGATCTTCTTTCATTCTTATAAAAAAACCTTGCCCTGGCGCAAAAGATCTATTATCCGTATCTGTCTCAGTTACAGCAATGTATTTTTCTTGTGCGTTATTCCAAATATAAATACCCTTAAAAGTATCATGTAAAGAAGCTAAATTATCATTCAAAAAACTTGAACTTCCATTTTTGTTTGCAGCTAAATAGGTCGTATAAGGGTTTCCTATGGCAGACCAGCGATTTGCCATTAAGGTTTTAGAAATATTATCTATGTTTAATGATCCAGTAAAAGAAACTTCACCATCTGTACCTCTAGACATAGAATAGCTTTCACCTTGTAAAAACTCCTCTGATATTGGTGTGGCTGCTGTATAATATTGCCATGCATCGTTTGAATCTTGTGATGAATCATAGCTTGCAATCGCATATTTTACAGGAGAAACAGTTGTATTGGTTCGTATATTGTTATCTCCATTTTGTGCAAAAGAAAGTATCTTTTGACCAGAAACCGGTGCCGTAACAATACTCCATTTATTTGCTAATAAACCACCTCTTTTATACGTGATGGTTCCTGAAGTAGTGCCATTTATAAGCAAAACACCACTATCAGTGCCATCGGACTCTAAAGAAAGAGAACCATTCGTTGCAAAATTTCCGAGTACTGTTAATTCTTTGTCTTTAGGAATTACTAAAGTGGCTCCTGTGTTTAAAGTAAAATTATAAATAGATATATCATCTTCATTTAGGGTAACAGTTACATTACCTGCTATAATAACATCTTCATTTTCAGATGGAATTCCATGTGACCAAGTAGCTGTGTCAGACCAGTTACCATTTGCAGTAAAAGTGTTTAACTGCCTAGGTGTAGCAGCATATTCATATGCTCCTATATCCCTAGTACCCACAATTGAAAACCCTCTTTGATCTAAAAGCAGACTAGTTGTTGTACCACTATTTATTGCTGGGCTTCCTGAGCCAATACTATATGTTTTTGTAAAACCGCCGTTATCTGCTAAAGCACCTAATAATGGATCAACTCCAATGATACAATCTGTATATACTCCCGCTAGTTGACCAGCAGAAATGCTTTCTATTAAACTATTATTCACCGTCCAATTAGTCGCTTGATCAGAGTACAATTGAGCCCCCCCTAAAGGAGCTGTATTGCCATAAAACAAAGAGTTAATTAGGAAAATTGGTTGCGGATTAGCGCTAGATCCCATTTGCATGTAAGCCCCCCCATATGGAGCAGAATTCCCTACAAAAGTAGAATTCGTTATTCTAATGTCATTTGTAATTGTTGGTACATTCATAATGGCACCTCCATGAGCACCGCTACTATTGCCACTGAATGTGGAATTGGTAATTTCCATGTAATTTACTTGAGTATCAGGAAAAAAAGCAATTGCTCCTCCACCCATCAAATCCGTTGTACTCTCAGAAGTATGGTGATTGTCATAGTAGGTACAATTTTCAGATATAAAGTTTGATATTTGCACATAAACACCTGCTCCACCTACACCGTATCCACCCCAACCGGTAGTTCCAACTCTGTTAGACTCAATGGCACAATCTTTTAACTTTAACGTTGTGTGATAGACAAACAGTGCTCCACCTCTATCATTACCATCGCTATTAGCAACATTCCCGTGTCTAATTGTTAGTTTTTCGAAGCTATTAAAATTAGTTTCAGCATAGGAACTATGAGTGATATTAAAAACTCTATCCGTTGCAGATCCAGCAACAGCATGTGCTTGTATTATAGTTGCAGCAGGACTCACACCAATAATTGTAAGCGACTTATTTGTTATAGTAATATTCTGTTCTGTAAAAGTTTCTGCCGCCAATAACAATACATCTCCATTACCCGCAGCATTTACTGCACTTTGAATAGTAGTATAAGTTTGGCCACTTCCAACATTAATTTGCTGAATAAAGTTTATACTGAGGTTTGTATTGTAATTAAGAGTATTTGCAGCGTCACTATCGCTGAAAGCGCTGTTTTGAAAAGTAATATTAAGATTACTTATGTCATTTGCATGAGCACTTGCATTTCCTGTAAGGGAAAAAGTAAGTTGTAAATTATTATTTCTTATAATTACAGCTGTTAACCCTGTTGGAACTCCAGTAACTAAGGCCTTGCCAGAAGTCACAAAGTCTTCACCATCGGTACCTGTAAATGTTGCACCAGTGTAGTTGTTATGTGTTATGGTAATTACACCGCTAATAGAACCATCATCAGCACTATTCTCTATTAAGGTAGAAGACGCATAGCTTACTTTTGGTGCAGCTAATTCAATTATTGGGGCTGGACTAGAGCCAGAATTATTTGACATATTCCATTTGGTTGGGTCTGTATCAGAGCTATAAACGTAATATTGTTTACCAGACCATGAATTATTGGGGTCGGTACCTATCCAGGCTTCATAACTATTGCTTGTTAAATAGTAAGAACCAAATTGCCAAACCAGTTTACCACTGTTGTTCTTCCCGATATGCACGTATACACCATTAACTGCTGCCGTACCAGCCCCAGAAACTATATAGGAAGGGACAGGCATTTCTCTAGTTACGGTGATAGCATAATTTTTTATAGTATTACCATCTGGAGATGTGACTTTTACATCTATTGTGTTTAAGCCCACAATTAAATCCAAAGGGTCTGAAGCAGAAGCAGAAGCAACTGCAACGTAACTTCCTGCATTTACTCTTACTTGTATGGTTGCAGTCGCATTAGACGTTGTTTGAGTTGGGGTGACTGTAATACTTGTTATTGCATTACTTACAATGGCCGTATATGCTGCAGTACTTGGTGTAAATGTTGGGCTTAATGTACCATCTCCCGAAATGCTTAAGGCCTCTAAATCTGCATTCTCAAGAGGATCAGCATTATGAAATACTATTATTTTTTTACTTCCTCCAGTCGCAAAGTCCGTTTTACCATCTCCATCTAAATCTCCAATTATTGCTTGCAATGAAGTTCCTGTGCTTAAAACATCTATTTTGGGGGCAAAAGTTACAGTTCCAGCTGTAGTTGTTGTATTCGTTAAAATGGATACAGCTGCTCCACCCTGTGTTACAACCACATCTAGTTTGCCATCTCCATTAAGATCCCCAATTGCAATTTTTAGTGCGCTCTTTCCGATTGCAAAATCTGTTTTAGTTGCAAAACTAACTGAACCGCTAGTACTAGTATTAAGTAATACAGATACATTTTGACCACCATGGTTAACTGTTGCTATATCTAACTTACCATCACCATCTAAATCACCTAATGCTAAATCATAGGGGCCATTGCCGGTTGTAAAATTTCCACTATTTACAAAACTAAAAGTGCCGCTTGTGCTTGTATTGCGCAATACACGAACAGAGGTACCATTAGAGTCTGCATTTGTAATTGCAAGATCAGGTAGGCCATCACTGTCTATATCACCTATCATAATTCCTTGTGGTCCAGTTCCCGCAGCATATTCAACTTTGGCAGCAAAACTAACTGTTCCAACACTACCCGTATTGCGATACAGTAGCACATTACCGTCATTGTTTACAACAGCAATATCTGCCTTGCCATCTCCATCCAAATCACTAATCGCTACATTACGAAGTTTATGATTATTAGCTCCCGTAATCAAATTGGTAGCAGCTGAAAAACTTATCGAACCTACCGCTACAGTTGTATTTAAATAAACAGACACAAAGCTACTATTAGTTTTATCGACTTCTACAAGATCAAGCTTTCCATCTCCATCGATATCCCCAACATTAAGACTCGTCTGATTACCGCTAGTTGTAATGGTAAGAGCAGTTTCAAAACTTGCAGTACCATTACCTCCGGTATTGCGTAGTATCAATGTTTTTTTTCCTCCATCGTCTGCAATAATTATATCTGGCTTACCATCCCCGTCTAAATCTCCTGTAGCAGCAATTTTGTTCGGCTCGGTTGTTCCTGTAGAGAAACTTTGCTCAGTGCTAAAGTCTGCTGAGGTAAGAATTCCCTTAGCAGGACTAAAAGTAGGAGTAAAAAATTTCTTGCTACTTATGGTCTTATAGATAGATAAATCTACAAGAGTCAAAGGACCATAAGTGGCGCCAGCCGGAACTGTGACAATTAAACTAGTTGCTGTAGCTGCTGAAACTGTTGCTTTAGTAGCTCCAAAAAATACAACATTATCTGCCGCTGTAGTGTTAAAATTGGTTCCTGTTATGGTTACTGAAGTGCCAATTGCCCCGCTCGTTGGGGTGAAAGACGTGATGGTTGGTGGTGGCAGTGGCGCTCTAAGTGCTACCGTAGAAGCAGCAGATACATTTTCCGCAGCATCAATGACAAGCCTTGTACGTACCAACAGTTGCCGGCTCAAGGATTTTTGTACTTGATCCATAGAGGTTTACAACAGGATTCGTTACATCAGGAAGCACTGGGTTATCCAAATCAATACCTGCACTATCAGTAACCGTAATTCGATAGAGATCTTCGCTATAAGACGTTGTGCTCTCACTGGCATCAGTAAATGTCATTGTTTGATCCTGCGCTTTCACTTCTGCTAAATGAGAGAACAACACAAGGCAGATAAAAACCTTATAATAGGACTTGCGTAAAGTTGTAGATAAAAATAGAAAAGTAACTTTCTTCATAATAGTTTAATTTGTTTTATAAAAAAATTGAATTGTAAATGATTAGACCAAAAAAAGTGATAATTGGGTTTAATTATTTGATGCTCCAAATTTAAAGACATTAATAGGACCCAAATCAGACAAACTTGTGCCCTAAATCAGACATTTTGATCTTTTTGTAAGATAAAAAGTGAAATTTTCAAAGAATTATTTTCTTAAACCAAAACTTTCTTTTGTAGCTAGATGAAGAGGAAATATATTTTACTTTATTTTTTGTCATCGGTTTTGTGTTGAATGACCTAATTAATTACCTCCAAAAAAGAGAGTCTCGTTAGAAATGGAAATAAAATTGAGAGAAATTATTAAGAAAATAGTCACAAATTTATTAGATATTCCTCGTTTCTCAAAGATAAATTCCTAATCTTAATTGGTTATTTTGTTTCTTTAGAAAAAGAATCAGAGGGTTTTTTCCCAAACCTCTTGATATATTGATTTGAAAAGTATTGAACTTTAGTAAAACCAACTTTATAAGCAGCTTCTGCAACAGAATTTACTTGTTGGTTTTCTAGCAATGATTTTGCTTTTATTAATCGTATTTCCTTAATTAGCTGCACAGGTGTGAAACCAGTAAGTGCTTTTACTTTTCTTAGGAATTGCCGTTCACTGAGCGACATTTCTATCGCCAAAAATAAAACACTTAATAGATCGCTGTCAATATACTTTTCTATTAAAATTTTTAATTTTTTAATAAATGTTTCATCCATAGTATCTATGTTATTGACATCTAAAGGTAATTCTTGTGTTGCGAGCTTTCTAACAACTCTATTCTCCAAAATATTTCTTGTTCTCACCAGTAGTTCTTCTCGACTAAAAGGTTTTGTGAGGTAATCATCTACTCCTAATGTAAGCGCAAACAATTTATCCTCTTCTAATGCTCTTGCTGTTAGCATAATCATGGAAATATTTTTGAATCTCTTGTCACCTTTAATATTTTCTAGCAATTCAAATCCATCCATTTTTGGCATCATTACATCAGAAATAATAATATCAATAGAGTTATTTTCAAGTATTTCTAGTGCTTCTAATCCGTTTGTCGCCTCAAGTACCCTAAAAAAAGGCTTCACGATTGATACAATAAATGCTCGCATCTCTTTGTGGTCCTCTGTTAGTAACAGGACAGGCTTTTCTATTTCGAAAATATCTGTATATTTTGCGATGCTGTCAAAAAGATTACTTTTTATTTTGTGAGCGTTTACTTCTTCAACAACGATTTCAGCGGTTTCTAAAATTACCTTTTTGAGTGGAAATGAAAAAATAAACTCACTCCCAACACCCAATTCACTAACTACAGATATAGACCCTTTCTGAAGCTTTGCCAACTCTTGTGCTAGCGCCAGTCCAATTCCTGTTCCTCCACTTGCTTTAATATCTGATTTTTCTGATTGATAAAACCGTTCGAAAACATGTTGCACATCATCGGGATGAATGCCTTGTCCATAGTCCTTTACGCTAATAACCATTTTTTCATTCTCCTCTTTTATACAAACGGTGATCTTACCATTGTCTGCTGTAAATTTGAAAGCATTAGACAAAAGGTTGTTTATGATTTTAGCAAATTTTAATTCATCGATAGTTATTGACAGCTCCTTCTCAAAGCTGTAATTCAAATGGAAATTAATTTTTCTACTTTCAATCTCTGATTGATATGCTTCGAATAGCTCATTTAAAAATGAGTATATCTGTACAGGATTTTCGATAAGTTCTAGCTTGCCTGCCTCTAATTTTGTCAAGTCAAGAATTTCGTTTACTAAATTCAATAAATTCTTCCCATTGTTCTTTACCACCATCAACTGATTGGTTACAGCAGCATTAATTTTTCCATGCTCACCCGAAATCACTGCTTCTATTGGACCATTAATTAAAGTAATGGGGGTTCTTAGTTCATGAGAGATGTTCGCAAAAAACCTGGATTTAACCTTGTCTAAGGCTTGTAATTTTTTGTTTGTTTTTGTAATTTTATTTCGGCTCCAAAAAATGAGCCCTACAATCAGTAGCAGTAAGAATGAGGTGACGCTCAAAATCAACCTTTGTCTCACCTGAAATTTTTGCTCAGTAAGTAATACATCGTTTTTTAATTCGACGCTATTCACATGATGTGTAACCTGCACTTCCGCTAAGTTTTGATAAAAATTATTGCTATTAATCTCTGACTTCAAAAAAAAGAAACATTGATAAAATTTCAGTGCCTCTTTATACATCCCTTTATTTCTGAAGCAAACAGATAAGTTGTTGAAAGCGTTCGCTGCAAGCCCTTTACTTCCTGCAAATATAGAAATATCAAGCGCTTCTAAATGGTATGGAATGGCTTTGTCATATTCTTGTTTCATACGAAAATGATACCCCATATTATTTAAGATATAAGCCTGTAGTAAATAATTGCCACTTTCTTTGGCTATCGATAAACCTTCTTTAAATGTTTCAATTTCCTTTTCGTCCTCCTGATACAGACCAACTACATTTAAATGTCGCGCTAAGGACTCCATCATCAATGTATCAGACCTGTTTAAATTCTGTCTTAATAACTCAATAGCTTTTTTGGCATATTCTAATCTTATGTTGCGCTCCTTTTCCAGTAGAAGTTTTGCATAAAGCAGGTAAGATTTGCTGAGTGGATCCTTTAAGGTTTCGAATATTTCGATGGCCCTTAAAAAATAAGAATCATATGGGCGATCTATTACATTTCCCAATCGGATGCTGTTGGCAATTTCGAAACATGCAATAGCGATGATCCTATTCTCTTGCAATTTTTCTGCCAAGTAAAGGGTCCTCGTATAATATTGATAGGCATCATTTAAATTTTCTACCCATTTAGACTCTCTACCTAATCTTTCGTTCAATTTCATTTCCAATCTTTCATCTCCCGCTACTTTGGTCAATTGATCTTTCAGCTCTTGTATTCTATTCGCTGATTTCTCGTTTTTCAGATTTCCTAAAATTAGTACTCTTTCTGATGCTGTTGAAACCTCAGACATAAAACTGATCAATGAGACTGTTTTTTTTGATAATTGATAACTGTGAGATTGCTTATTTTTAATAATTTTCAATGCATTTATGTCATTGGTTGATACAGTTGATTGGGTAAAAACTGAAAGGCTGCATAAAACTATTACAAAAGGTAATAGAAGAAAAGTAAATCTCTTCATAATATTCTTAGTAATATAAATATTTCTTATAAAGGAAGAATTGAACTGCTTGGTCAATTTGCTCATGTTTTATTGGAATATTTTTTTAATAACTACTCAAAATTTTATTTCCATTTCTATGGTTAAGAAACATCTTAAACTACAGTACAACTTTTGAGTAAATGTAACCTTAAATAAAGGTAACTTATTGATTATACTGTGTAAGTTTAACATGAAACAGCAATTCTTATTTATTTGCCTAAAAAAAAAGCTATAAGACTACTTTTATCTAAAAATTAAGCACTTTACTTTTCCTAATTAGATCTATTTTAACTGCAACAATTGATATAACTTAACGAAACACCAAACTTCACCATTTAAAAAAGATGTCTTTTTCTGTGATGTAAGTTTTATTTTTGAAAGTTTACATCAGAAGCCAACTAATAGATTAGTGAATATCAATAAGAATGATATTTATGACGAGAGTCTAAATAAAGCAATCACTCTCTTGCTGAATATTTTAGAACTAATGCTTTAAATGTGTATGATAAAATTTCATCAACCAATCCATTAGATAAACTTTAAATCTAAATCTTTCAATCTAACATCTTTTCTTTTATAGAATTTAGTAATAAACAATGCAACTTTCCTTCTACTTTCAACATATCTAGTCCAAGACAATTTATCACTAGCATCCGAAAGTCGGGATTTTAAAAAGCCCTCAGAATCACGTATTTTTGAGTTTTACAAAAAACTTTTCAAATATGGAACTCTTCATGCGAAACAAAAATAACAATAAACCAGTGATTCGACAAATTTTAGATTTAGTACCCCCATTGGTTATTTAGAAGTTGCACCAATACCTACAAAACAGATAAAGGTGTTCATAAGTATAGAACTTACGACCAGTTTGTTGCTTTAACTTTCGGACAGCTTAATAAGTGCCAGATCCTCAATG
>Ga0209491_10005751_pt1 | contig 17870 bp, 20 predicted proteins | sample BON02_FD_187213 | JGI IMG/M metagenome (GOLD analysis project Ga0209491, IMG submission 187213) | Freshwater microbial communities from Lake Bonney liftoff mats and glacier meltwater in Antarctica - BON-02 (SPAdes) (version 2) | ecosystem: Environmental > Aquatic > Freshwater > Ice > Glacier...
TACACAACGCGCCTGTTGTCACACTGCGACCTGCCGTGCATATTTACAAACAAATCTGCAAGCACTACGCACCCAAGAAGTTATGTGGTGGGGATGACTATTTGTTTCTGCCAGCCATCAAAGACCGCACTTATGCCATGTTGATCATCAGCGTGATGTTTAACTGGGTGTTGGAGCACACGGGACACAAGTTAAATCCCAATGGCAAGCCACGCAGTTTATACAGCCTGCGCCATAGCTCGATTACTTTCCGTTTGTTGTATGGGCATGGGATTGATTTGATCACGCTGGCACGCAACGCACGCACCAGCGTAGAAGTGACCAACAAGCACTATGCCAGCACAGTGACGGGCGAACAAAACATTGCCATGCTGCAAAGTCGTCGCCCGCGTAAGTGATTGGTTTTACTTCTTAAAGCCATCACGCAATTTGTTGCTGGCAGATTCAATCAACACATCGAGTTCTGCGTTTTGGGTGGCTGTGATCAGCGTATCAAACACTGAGACCAGTTGTTTGCTGTCGGCGATTTCAATGGCTGATTTGCCTTTTGCAAGCTCCAGCGTTTTGCTGCCGTAGAAGACGCTCAGCAGTGTTTCGTTCTTCTCACCAGTCCACCACCATGCCTTGATACGCACGGGCATTTCTCGTATGCTGCGCTCACCAGTGGTAGCGTCACGCAGTGTGCGCAAGCGCTTGGGTGCGTAGGTTCGACCTTCAAGCAGTGCCAATGCCAATTCGCGTTGCTCAGTGAGTTTTTGGAGCAGTTTGTTGCGGCGTTTGATGACATCTGGCAGTGCACGGGGTTTACGGGCTGCTGTGAGTTTCAGGCTTGCGAGTGCGGAAGTAGTCATTGTGCTTTTCCTTTCATTTGTTGATAAAGCACAGACAATTATGTGATCATGTTGGCACTTGGACGACCAGCAACAATCAACCCGAAACAATGGCGGGATATTGGGTGCGTGTGTCGTGTAACACGACACAACCATGCAGCGTCAACCAACAGCATGCGTCAAATCAGCAGCAAATCCATTAGCAACGCAGCGTAAATCTCGTCGTAATCCGTGTCAGTAATGGAAGATGAAACGAAAGCATACAAAGCGTTTAATTCATTTAAATGGTCGTTGTTATTGTCGCAATTTGCTGCTGAGCCTTTGCCAGCTTTTGCCTATCTCGTTCACCTTTCAAGTTCTTAGTTGCCGTATCTTTCGTTCTTTTTAACGAATCGATACGCGATTTTTCGGGTGTCATGGGCGTAGTAATAGCTTCAAGCTTGGTCAAGCCTTTTAATTCATTGATTGTCATTGTGTAGTCTCCATTTCATTTACTTATCTGCCACAAATCAACCAAATATCACAGCACTTTTTGTAACCTATTCTTTTATCGATGCTAAATAACTGCATGACAAACATTGATTTCACACCGAACAAACGCGAACAGCAGCAGATCATTTCATCTAAAGCAAAACAAAGCATTGCACTGAGTGCGGATTGGTTGCGTGACAACGGATTGAATGACAAAACACTACTGAGGACGAGTAGCAAGATTTCAGTAGCGAAGAAGGCGGCACACACGCTACTGACACAGCATCGTTCTTTATTGTCCAACAGCCAACACCATTCACTCATGGATTTTAGTGAAGCTGCCAGCAACAAAAGAGAACGGGCACGCATTACGGATGCCTTTTGTCATTGCGTTATGAACATCAACACCAAAATCAACCGAAAACTTTTCAAGCAACACCGCAAATTAAACCAGCCACCAGCCATAACCAACAACCAACCAACCAACCACTAACAGGCAACAACCAACAGCAGATAAACAACTGCTCTACCAAAGTGTAAAAACCCAGTTTGTAATATGACGGCTAATGCGACTGGACTTGCCACACAACACTATGGACTTGTGTGGCGTATAAGTGAATGCCGAAAAGTTTCACGCCATGCAAGTCAATGCAGAAGCGTGTTGAGAGTTTTTAATACGATCGTCTCTCATAAAACTTAACCATAGTCGTGTGCGATGGCATTCGTCCAGCACACCATGCGGCGGTTTAATGTGATTTTATGATTTCACATAGCCGTCGCATGGCTCAAACATTCATCGAACACCGAACACCGAATACAAAACAATAATTCATTTAATTCAATTCCATTCATTTCATTAAATCAATTCATTTACTCCATTAATTCATTCAATTCCATTAAATCAATTCATTCATTCCATTAAATGAATTCCTTTAAACATGTGCTGAAAGAAAACACAGAGCGAATGCGATAGTGTTTTATGAAAGCACAAGACGGACGCAGTTCGTCTCTTAAACATTGCTCACTGATGTTAGGTGTAAGCAGCAAAGCACAGCAACGCATCAAATCACGCACACAAGCGCTTTTGCAGCGTTTCGAATGCGTAGGGGGCTGGCTACTGGAATAAACGCTTGCAGCACGTTTTACGCAGTCTTGTTTTATCTGTGTTCTAAATCCCACATCACGACGCACTACTGCACTAAATACGCGAGATAAGAGAATACGCAAAGTCGTATCACGGCAGTGCAAGTATTTGATTACGAACAAATCACCAATAACCCACCAACTTGGCGAACATCTCTTGTCCAAGCAGCATCAAAGAACGCACACTTAAATCACACAACATATTTGGAGAATATTATGGCAACAGCAAAATCACTTACAGCAGCAGAACTTGAACGAGTTTTACATTACATCACTCAACACGCCAATGCACAGCGAAACAGGATGATGTTGATGATGACTGTGCTGGCTGGATTACGTGTGAGCGAAGTTGCGTGTCTCACGCTTGCTGATGTGCGTGACGCTGATGGCACAGTGCGAACGGAGATTTACTTGGCAGCAGAGCGTGTCAAGCACGGACATGCACGCACTGTTTACATCAACACGCGATTGCAGGCAGAACTTGCCGCCTACATCGCATCACGCAAGTGGATTGCTGACACGCTGCCATTGTTTAGCACGCATCGCGGTGTTCGTTGTGCGTTTAGTGCTAACACGCTGACACAGTATTTCTTTTGGTTGTATCGCCGTGCCGGTATTAAGGGCGCAAGTTCCCATTCAGGCCGCAAAACTTTTCTGACAAGCCTTGCATCACAAGGCGTTTCTGTGTTTGTTCTGGCGAGTTTGGCTGGTCATCGGTCGATTGCAACTACGCAGCGCTACATTACCGTAAACGATGACATGAAACGCCGTGCGTGTGAGTTGGTTTGAGTGTCGTGTAAAACGACACTTCATGTGTACTTGACCACCCGTTCGCGTTTTTCTGTCACATTTGGCTGTCGCACACGCAGCTCTTCTGCGTAATGTATTTTGCGGGCATCTTCCAATTTTCCCTCGCTCAAGCTACAGGTCAGATTCAATGACCACCACTGCGCTTCCAACTCTGCATGCAAGCCGAGCTGTCGCGCATTAAAACGCCGCTCACTTGACTGCGCCACACGCTTGAAGCTGGGGAACACGCCTTGCTCCACATTCGCGATTAACAACTCAGTGCGCCTGAGTAAACGGCTGACACTGGCGCGCATGCGGTTTTGTCGTTTGAAGATTTCCGTGCTGTCCCCACGCAGTGCCTCATTGCTGGGGCTGAGCCGCAAGAGCTTGCCAATGCGAAAGAGGTCTGCCCGCTGTTCAAACTGGCCTTCTTTTTTCAGGCTCTTCAAAGCGCGTGGCTTATCAATCAGTTCACGATGCAGGCTGTATACCTCGTGCATCTTCTTGAGCGTGTGCAGTCTGAATTGCACGGGATTGAGCCTGAAGTCTGATGTGCTCAGTGCCAGCCTGTTGTTCAAGCGCTGCTCTTCATAGATATCAAGGATTTTGCCCAAATGCCGCTGAATTGTTCGGCGTGACAACTTCAGTGGGATATCAACCCAGATGTGATCTCGCAGCTGTCTCTGTGATGCCCTATCGCGTGGATGCCTTGACAACTCTTTGACCTTGGGAAAGCGCTCGCGCTCCCGAAACACCCAACTGCCATGCTCAACCCACCACTCATCAAAAGTGCAGCTGTAGATATCACCAAACGCCCTGTAGACCCTGGCTAACTGCCTGTCCTGTGTCTGTGGGCGGTGTCGTTCTGATGTTTGACACACCAGCCAGTAATCCTTGCTCATGCGCAGGAATTCCCACCACCAGCGATGTACGCCGACCTTGGCAAACTCCAGCGAATCTTCCACCTTCTGGAATCTCAGCTGTGGCATGCCCTTGAGAAAGTGCTCTTGGGGTTGGTTTTCTTGTATTTCGGTCATTTATTAACTACTTGAATGCACTATGCCTCACTACCTAGCTAACGCCAAATAATACTTTATCGCAGCAACAAACACAAACCAGTTGATGCGATGGCTGCAGCGATGCAGTCCTTTTAAACAGCATTAAGGAGAATCGAAATGAAAAATACCAAGCCCGCGTCCACCAAACCTGCTGCCACTGTCGGGCAGCGCAACACTTCTTGCAGTGCTGATGCGATATCAGCAGCAGCAGGTGTTAAAAACGGCTCTGTCAATATTGCTGCCTTCGGCGTGCCTGTCAACATCGTGCTTGACACCAAATCCAGCAACAACTCCAGCGACTTTGATCAGCTGGTCGCGCTGGAGCAAGCGCGCACTTCTTGGGAGCACAACGAACTGGCAGCGTCCAGTCGTCGCCTCTACATGATCTTGACCAAGGCCTACGGCTACTACTGTGAAATGAAACAGAACAGCAATGAAGTGCTGCGCAAACAAAAGCTCAAAGCGCTGGATCAGTTTGTGAAAGAACGCAGCTACACCTTCATGCCTTCCACGCATGATATGACCCGCGTTGTTAAGTGCGTGTTTGGTGTGGATCGTCGTCGTGTGAGCGCTTACAGCATTGCGCTTCGTGAAGCACTTCGGCAAGAGATTGCTGCGGCTGATTTAACGCAGTTCATTGAGATCAATGGTGGCGTGGAGCAAATTCGTTTGGGATTCGCCAAGCCTTTGTCTGCAAGCCGTCGCGCTGATTCTGTGCGTGATCAAGTGCTCAGCAACGAAATCGCTCGCATCAGGATTGATCCCAAGTTTCTCCTCGCTGATGCTGACTGGGCAGACAAGCAGGTGATCTTGGTGGCCACTTATTTGCCCACTGGGGAGTTGTTGATCAACACTGTCGTGAAAAACGACAGTGCAGTGAATGCTGCATTGGCGGCTGTGTATAGCAACGAAAGATCCGCACTGCGTCTAGCTGCCAAGGATGCAAAAGAAACTGCGCGGGTAGTACAAAAACTTGCCAAGCTTCAAAAACAGCCACTGGTTGGCGAAGCCAAAAAGGAAGCGGAAAAGAAAAAGGCGTCTGCTGCACAGCAGGCTCGCGACCTCGCCGCCCATCAAAAGCAGCAATACAGCACGCTCTTTCCCGCCGCCGCAGCTTAAAAGCTCAGTGTGGGGCTAGGCAACTAGCCCCGCCTTTTCTATCTTTATTATTTTTAAAACACGGAGAAATAAAATGAACGTATTGACACCCAACACCTTGGGGGATTTCATGCTCACCAATCCTGCTGGGCAACGCAAGTTAGAGATGATTTTGTCGCGTCGCCTACCTTTTCCTTTTAATGGCAAAACTGGCATCTTGCTGCACGGCGTGTGGGGCACTGGCAAAAGCACGCTGGCTACGGTTTTGACTGGTCTGATTGAAACAGCCTACGAAGGCAACTGGAATTTCAGCCAAGGCGTGATCAACATGCCTGCTGCAAATACTCAAGCAGTGCATTACAAAATGTTTCGCTGTGGTGCAGCACTCACCAGCACCGCCTTTTCTCAAGCGATCCAAAACGCCAATGATCTCACGCCGCTCATGAACATTAGCCGCCACGACTACTTTGTGTTTGATGAAGTTGACCGTTTGACCGCGGCAGCTCAGCAGTCACTGCGAAGCCTCATGGACCTCAAGCGCTGCATGTATTTCTTCACCACCAATAACTTGTCCAAAATTGATCAAGGGGTGCTGGATCGCTGTCACTTGGTCGAAATGAATCAAGCCAGTGACTTGAATCTGTATGTGCCTTTTGCACGGCGTCTCGAGGCCAAAATGAGTTTGCCTGCAGCCACGCTATCCGTCGCACAAATTACGGACTTTGCCAAGCAAGCACGAGGCTCCATGCGTGAGCTGACAGACTTGCTTGTATTCGAGTGTTTGAACTTGGGGGGCACGATGCCTTAAGCTGTCGTGTAACACGACACCACCACAAGCCCCCAGCCCGCCAGCCAGCGGGCTTTTTTGCGCCTGTGCAGTCACTCAGCAAAAGCGCGCGCCCAACAAAAAACCCACCGCGTTGCCACGGTGGGTTTTTTAGTTTCTAAATCCTCAACTGGCTTGCGCCAGCGTTAGATTAGAACGAGTGCTTGATGCCCAAACGGAATGCAGTTTGTGCCGCACCTGTTTGCGACTCAGCTGCTGCGTACAAACCAGTACGCTTGCTCAAAGCGTAGTCAACGCCAATGGCAGACGCGTTAGCATCGTCACCAGAGCGGAAAGATGCAATGAGAGTCATAGCGCCCATTGGATACCGCACACCAACAGTTGTATTGGAAGTGCTAACATTAGCTGCCGTAGTAGCCTTGCCATTCACCACCATGACTTTGGCCACGCCCAAGTCGTAGCTGGCACCAACGCTCACCTTTTCGGCGTCAGCGAGTTCATCCCGCACGACACCCACGCTAAGAGGACCATTTGTGTAAATAGCACGAACGTAGCTGTACTCTGTAGCTGAACCCGTGGTGCTGGTTGTAGCAACGTTCACAGTAAAGCCACTGATGGTAGGGCTGGTGTACATAATTGCATTGTCGTGGGTGGTCCTGCCACCTTGGTCGGACCTTGCGTAGTTTTCGTTAAATCCACCGAATGCATCATATCCAGACAGGCTGCCAGCACCAATACGACCAACGAGCACAGCGCCGAAAGCGCCTGACAATCCAACGTTTACGGTATTCACGCCTAGGCCGCCCATGTTGGTAGCACCATTAACGCTGTAAAAGCGTTGTTGCATGTACACAGTAGCCTTCAAGCCGCCGCCCAAGTCTTCAGTACCAGACAGTGCGAAGCCAGTATTGCCGCCGCCAGAGTCGTTCAGAGAAGCGCTATCACCAGCAGTAGTAGTACGGCTGTATTGAGTAGCAATGCCGCCCGACAGGGTCACGGACGATTGAGCGAAAGCGGTGCCAGCGGTAGCCAGAACTGCCAAAGCAATGAGGGTTTTTTTCATTTGAAAGTTTCTCCAAGGTTAAACAAAGGGCACCAGGATTTGGATCCCAAGGCCAACCTCCGTTAGGAAGTTGTAGCTATTGCACCAGAGGCGAAGCGCTATGGCAAAGGTTTTGCAAGGGTTTGAAAGAAAACAGCCATAAAAAAGAATTTTCGTTGCGGTCATGCAACAAAATAAAATTTCACCGTGGAGGCCGCGCCACAAACCCCTTGCAAACTCAGTATCCAGCTTCTTTTTGGTGACGAACGGCCAAAATGGTGACGCTATCTCCCTCCAAGCGATACCTGGCCACGTAACCACTGCCGCCAAAATCGATCACCCATTCGCGGTAGTGGTCCGGCATGTCCTCGATAGGACGCCCCATCTTTGGCTGCAAACCAAGCACCGCCAGCGTTTTCTTGATGGCCTCACCCGCTCGCTTGGCTGCGTCGGGACTCTTGGGGCGCAAGAATTCACGCAAACGCTGCATGTCCCGAATCGCACTGGGGGCAAATTTCACGGCTGGCATACGGGCACTGGCAACTCGCTCTCAGTCCCCCAGCTCGAAAGCCATGCCTCCACGTCGTCGCTGCTCGCGTGCAAGCCCGCTTGCTGGAATTCTTCCCATGCTTTAAGTGTGTCTTGCCGGAACGATTCGCGCTTTTCTTCACGGCTCACATACTGCAGAATCGCTTCGCGCATCATCCAATGCGCAGTACGACGGCGGGCGGAGGCAAGACAATCAATCCGAGCGCGTGTTTCTAAGTCAAGTTTGATTGAAACCGGCTTAACGACAGTGGCAGTCATAGGAAACCTCTTTAATGTAGCGCTTAGTAATACCAGATACTACATCAAACCACCGCCCCAGCCACCCCAATAACGCCTAGACTTCAACTTTCCCCACAGAAATGCCCGCCCCATGGATGCCCTGCTAAACGCTGCCGACAACGCCCTGCGCACGTTGTTTGCCAACCCGCGCGCAAGCCGCCCCTGCCCGACGGTGGCCGAACAAAGCACCGACTTAAGCGCAGCTGACAAAGCCCTGGCGGGCGCGTTGATGCGGGTGAATCACGTGGGCGAGGTCTGTGCCCAGGCGCTTTATGCGGCGCAGGCCTTGGGCACGCGCGACCCCGTGCTGCGCAAGCATTTTTTGGCCGCCAGCGCGGAAGAAGACGACCACCTGGCTTGGACGCGGCAGCGGCTAGGCGAGCTGGGTGCGCGGCCTTCGCTGCTCAATCCGCTTTGGTACGCGGGCGCCTTTGGTTTGGGGTTGCTGGCCAGCCGCCTCGGCGACCGCTTGAGCCTGGGCTTCGTCGTGGAAACCGAGCGTCAGGTGGAGGCGCACCTAGCAACCCACCTGGAGAAACTGCCCGAAGGCGACCATGAGTCGCGTGCCATCGTGGCACAAATGAAAGCCGAGGAAGCGCGCCACGCGCTAGAGGCATTAAATGCTGGAGCGCTGGAGTTGCCAGGCGCAGTGAAAAATTTGATGCGGGCTGGTGCCAAGGTTATGACGACCGTGGCGTACCGAGTTTAACGGTCAGTAATTGAACAATTTGCCCAAAATCAGCAAGCAAAGTGCAGTGTTTAAGCCAACGGCCCACTTCAAAACCAGCAAATCGGCTTTGAGAGGGCTTATCACTTGATCCAACGCCAGCTGTAGATCTTTTTTAGTGACTAATTCGTCTTGCGCTTCAGCTATCACGCGCACCACAGCTTCCGCCTGATCAGCCGTAAAGCCTGCCATTTTCAGCTTGTCTGAAAGCTTTAATGAATCAAAAGTTATCGTGCTCATGGCCGTATTTAACCAGAAATATCCAAAACCTCAAAACTGGTCGTGATCTCAGCGGTTTTGCCCAGCATGATGGTGGCCGAGCAATATTTGTCGTGGCTCATGGCGATGGCGCGCTCTACCGCGCTGGCTGCCAAACCCTTGCCTGTGACGCTGAAATGCATGTGGATTTTTATGAACACCTTGGGGTCCACTTCGGCCCTTTCAGAACTCAATTTGACAGAGCAGCCGCGCACATCGTGACGGCCACGCTTCAAAATTAACACCACGTCATAAGCGGTGCAGCCACCGGTGCCGGCGAGCACGGTTTCCATCGGGCGAGGGGCCAAGTTTGCGCCACCGTTTTCAGGTTTGGCGGCATCCGGCGCGCCGTCCATCACCAGGGTGTGGCCGCTGCCGGTCTGGGCCAAAAAAGTCATGCCTGAGGACGACCCCGTGGCCGCGCTCGGGCCGGTCCAGCTAACTGTGCATTCCATAAGGGCACCTCTATAAATTCATTTTTCAGGCAAATTGCTGCGTTGCGCGGTGCTCGTGGGGTTTTTGGGGTCAGAGTCCAAATTCATCGTGCCCCCGGCACGCCCTTCGGGGGCGATGCTCTGCATCGCAATGAAATTGGCGTCTGACCCCAATAACCCCATTCCGGTTGCTCCGCTCCACGCGCCTTGCACTTTATCCTGAAAATCTGAATTTCTAGAAGTGCCCAGATATCTTTCTGTTTTCAAAAACCCCCAACTATGATGGCAGCACCATGTCATCAGACCAAAACGTCAAAAAAAAACCACTCCAACCGGCTGATTATTTAAAGAAAATCCTCACGGCACGGGTCTACGACGTGGCCGTTGAATCGGCATTGGAGCCGGCCAAAGCCTTGAGCTTGCGCCTGAAAAACAGCGTGCTGTTAAAGCGCGAAGACCAGCAACCGGTGTTCAGCTTCAAGCTGCGCGGCGCCTACAACAAGATGGCGCAGTTAAGCGCGGCCCAATTGAAAAAAGGCGTGATCTGCGCCTCTGCTGGCAACCACGCGCAGGGCGTGGCCATGAGCGCACAAAAGCTTAGCTGCCGTGCCGTGATCGTCATGCCCACCAGCACGCCGCAGCTCAAGGTTGATGCGGTCAAAAGCTGGGGCGCTGAGGTGCTGCTGCATGGCGAGAGTTACTCCGACGCCTACCTTTATGCCGTGACGCTGGAGAAAAAGCAGGGCCTGACCTTCGTCCACCCGTTTGACGACCCCGACGTGATTGCCGGCCAGGGCACGATAGCGATGGAAATCCTCAGGCAATTGCAGGGGCCGGGCACAGGCGCGCAGTCTTCCAGACTTGACGCGGTGTTTGTGGCCGTTGGCGGCGGCGGTTTGATCTCCGGCGTGGCCAACTACATCAAGGCGGTGCGGCCCGAGATCAAGGTGATTGGCGTGCAGATGGATGACTCGGACGCCATGACGCAGTCGGTCAAGGCGAAAAAGCGCGTCACCCTGAATGATGTCGGCCTGTTCTCGGACGGCACAGCCGTCAAGCTGGTGGGCGAGGAAACCTTTCGCATCAGCCGCGAGCTGGTCGATGAATTCATCAGCGTCGATACCGATGCCGTCTGCGCCGCCATCAAGGACGTGTTTATAGACACCCGCAGCATTGTCGAGCCCGCAGGGGCGCTGGCGGTTGCGGGGATCAAAAAATACGTGGCCCTGCACAAAAAGCGCGGCCAGACCTACGCCGCCATTTTGTGTGGTGCCAACATGAACTTTGACCGCCTGCGCTTTGTCGCCGAACGGGCCGAGGTGGGCGAAGAGCGCGAAGCGCTGTTTGCGGTGACGATTCCCGAAGAGCGCGGCAGCTTCAAGCGCTTTTGTTTGGCTGTTGGCGAACTTCCCGGCGGCCCCCGCAGCGTGACGGAATTCAACTACCGCATCAGCGACGGCTCCAAAGCCCATGTTTTTGTCGGCCTCACAACCTCAGGCAAAGGCGAGAGCACAAAAATAGCCGCCAACTTTTCCCGCCACGGCTTCAAAGCGCTTGACCTCACGCATGACGAACTCGCCAAACAGCACATCCGCCACATGGTGGGTGGGCACAGTGCGCTCTCAAAAGATGAGCGCCTGCTGCGCTTTATATTTCCCGAGCGGCCAGGTGCGCTGATGAAATTTTTATCCAGCATGCAGCCGGGCTGGAACATCTCGCTGTTTCACTACCGCAACCAGGGTGCCGATTTCGGCCGCATTCTGGTCGGGCTGCAAGTTCCCAAGGCTGACAACAAGACTTTCAAGACCTTTTTGGACACCCTGGGCTATCCGCATGTAGAAGAAACTGCAAACCCGGTGTACCGGCTGTTTTTGCAGCGCTGAGGGCTCTATGTCAAAGTCCGACAGGCTCCTAGACTCATCGGTGTGTCCAGGCTGCGGCACTGGCTTGCGTTGCGGTGGTTATTGGGGTCAGACACCAATTTCGCAGCGGTGCGAAGCGCCGCACCCGGAGGGCGAGCCACAGGCTCAGCGAATTTGGGCTCTGACCCCAAAAACCAAATGCTGGTGCTTTGACTTCGCCCGCGTGATCGACGTGCCATCCAGCGGCAGCCAGCCAAACGCTACTTGCCTGTGCCCCGCCTGCCTTGAAAAACTCATAGCCAACCAACGCCCATAAGCCTAATTCCATTCGTCAAGCAACAAAGGCAACCCACCACATGGCCACCAATCTGGACGGACAACTCGTTGTAGCGATTTCATCGCGCGCGCTGTTTGACCTTGAAGAAGAAAACCAGGTTTTCGAGCAGTCCGACGACCGCGCCTACATGAAGCTGCAACTCGACCGCCTAGAGCAACCCGCCAAACCGGGCGTGGCGTTTTCGCTGATCAAAAAGCTGCTGGCCTTCAACGAGACCGACAGCCAGCGCGTGGAAGTCGTGATCCTCTCGCGCAACGATCCGGTGTCAGGCTTGCGTGTTTTCCGCTCGGTGCAAACCCACGATCTGAGTGTGGCGCGCGGCGTCTTCACGCGCGGGCGTGAGCCCTGGCGCTACCTTTCGCCGTTGCAGGCGAATTTGTTTTTATCCGCCAACCCGGACGACGTGCGCGCCGCGCTGCACATGGGTTTTCCGGCCGCAACGGTGGCCACCCATTCGGTACGTGCCTTGGACAATTACCCGCATGAAGTGCGCATCGCCTTCGACGGTGATGCCGTGCTGTTTTCAGACGAAGCCGAGCAGGTTTTTCAAAGTCAGGGCCTGCCAGCATTTCAAAAACACGAACGCGACAAGGCCGTGCTGCCGCTGCCTGACGGCCCCTTCAGGCCGCTGCTGACAGCCCTGCACCGCCTGCAGCAGGCGGGCACACCGCGGATGCGCCTACGCACCGCACTGGTCACGGCGCGCAGCGCACCAGCGCACGAGCGCGCCATCCGCACGCTGATGAACTGGAACATTGAAGTTGATGAAGCCATGTTTCTGGGCGGCCTGGCCAAGGGTGAATTTTTGCGCGAGTTCGAACCCGACTTTTTCTTTGACGACCAGACCGGGCACGTCAACGCGGCAGCCCAGCACGTACCGTCAGGCCATGTGGCCAGCGGGGTTTCAAATAAATTGTCATAAGCCTGAGCACCAAGACCATGACCACAAGCTCAGCCTTAAACCCAGCGATGAGTCAGCCTAAAAAAATCAGCACCAAGCTGGCTGATTTCAGGCAGTTTTGCAAACGTGTCTGGGCGCTTTCAGCCCCCTACTTCAAGTCAGAAGACAAATGGAAGGCACGCGGCCTGTTGCTAGCTATCGTGCTGCTCAATCTGGCTGCGGTTTACATGCTGGTGCTGATCAATGAATGGAACCGCGTGTTTTATGACGCGCTGCAAAACAAGGACGCAGCGGTCTTCTGGACGCAGCTCGGGCGCTTTACCTATCTGGCCTTTGCCTTCATCATCATTGCGGTTTACCGCTTTTATCTGACGCAACTTCTACAGGTGCGCTGGCGCGCCTGGATGACGGCCAACTACCTGCAGCGCTGGCTGGCTGAGCATGCTTTTTACACGCTGGAGCTGGCCCGCTTCACGACCCATACAGCAAGTAATGACAAGACCAGCGACAAGGCTGGCGCAGACAACCCCGACCAGCGTATTCAGGAAGACATCAACCAGTTCACCAGCTTCAGCATTTCTCTCAGCATGGGCTTGCTCAATGCGGTTGTTACGTTGCTGAGTTTTGTCGGCATACTGTGGAGCCTGTCGGGTGCTTTCAGCTTCACCTTGGCCGGCAGCAGTTATGTGATTCCGGGCTTTATGGTGTGGGTGGCGGTGCTGTACTGCGTGCTGGGCAGCGTGATTACCCACTACATTGGCAGGCCGCAAATTGCGCTCAACTTCCAGCAGCAGCGCTACGAGGCCGACTTCCGGCACCATATGGTGCGGGTGCGTGAGTACAGCGAATCGATCGCGCTCGACAAGGGCGAAGGCGTTGAGCGCAGCCAGCTCGATCTGCGGTTTTCAAAGGTGCTGGCCAACTACCTGCGCTTGATTAAAAAACAGAAAAATCTGCTCTGGTTTACCAACTTTTTTGGGCAGGCGGCGGTGGTTTTTCCGTTCATTGTGGCGGCACCTCGATTTTTTAGCGGCGCCATTCAGCTCGGTCAGCTGATGCAGATTGCATCAGCCTTTGGCCGTGTGCAGGACTCGCTGAGCTGGCTGGTTGACAACTACAGCAGCCTTGCCGCGTGGCGCGCTACAACCGACCGCCTAACCAGTTTTGAAGACAATATTGTGCTTGTAGCCCAGCAAACACGGGAACAAGCAGCTACTAATTCAGTAGCAACTGAAAATCCAACGACTGCTGCCGATGTGTTGTCTGCAAGCGATTTAAACATCCGTCTGCCATCTGGCAAGGTGCTGCTGTCAAGCACCACCTTGCAAGCCAGCCCCGGCGACCTGGTGTTGCTTAAAGGACCATCGGGCAGTGGCAAGTCAACCCTGTTCAGGGCCTTGGCGGGCATCTGGCCGTTTGCAACCGGCCGCATTCATTTGCCGCAAAATGCCATGTTCATTCCGCAGCGCCCGTACTTTCCGGATGGCCCGCTGCGCGAAGCGTTAGCCTATCCACAACCTGCCAGCACGTACAGCGACGAGGCCTTGATCCAGGCACTGAACGATGCGCTGCTGCCGCTGCTGACCAGCAGGCTGGACGACAGCGATGCGTGGAGCCAAAAGCTCTCGGGTGGCGAGCAGCAGCGCCTGGCGATTGCCCGGGTGCTGCTTAAAAAACCGCAGTGGATATTGGCTGACGAGGCAACCGCATCGCTTGATGAGGTTGCCGAAAAATCGCTTTATGAAAAGCTGCAGGCCCACGTCCAGTCGGTACACGGCGGCATGCTGTCGATAGCGCACCGGCCCAGCGTGGCCGCGTTTCATAACGTACAGTGGGATCTGGTCCAACAAACTGGTGGCGCTGGCGCAGGAGGGTTATTGGGGTCAGACACCAATTTCGCAGTGGTGCGAAGCACCACCCCCGAAGGCTCGGCGAATTTGGGCTCTGACCCCAAAACCCCTCTAAATTAAAGTAGCGCAACTGAATGGCAGAAATCATCCCCGGCGAAACGCCCATCGCCCAACCACCCCTAGAGCCTGTAGCAGCCTGGGACCCCATGAAGCGTCCGGTGTTCAGAATGCTCTGGATCACCTGGCTGGTGGCCAACATCTGCATGTGGATGAACGACGTGGCCACAGCGTGGCTGATGACCTCCATGACCACCTCACCGATCTGGGTGGCACTGGTGCTATCGGCAGCGACCCTGCCGGTGTTTCTGCTCGGCCTGCCCAGCGGGGCGCTGGCCGATATTTTGGACCGCAAGCGTTACCTCATCTTCACGCAGTTTTGGGTGGCAGTGGTGGCCACACTGCTGGGCGTGATGGTGGTATGGGGGCAGATGACACCGCTGCTGCTGCTCATGTTGACCTTTGCCAACGGCGTTGGCCTGGCGATGCGCTGGCCAGTGTTTGCGGCCATCATGCCCGAGCTGGTACCGCGCCGCGAGTTGCCCGCCGCGCTGGCCTTAAACGGTGTGTCGATGAATGCCTCACGCATCATCGGGCCACTGGTTGCGGGCGCACTGATTGCCAGCGCTGGCACCGGGTGGGTGTTTGCGCTGAATGCAGTATTGTCGGTTGTCTCGGGCCTGCTCATCATGCGCTGGCAGCGCGAGCACGTGCCCAGCCCGCTGGGGCGCGAACGGCTGGTCAGCGCCATGCGGGTCGGTATGCAGTTTGTGTGGCAATCGAATCGCCTGCGCGCCGTGCTGCTGCGGGTGTCGCTGTTTTTCTTTCACTCAACCGCTGTGCTGGCCATGCTACCGCTGGTGGCGCGCCAGTTGCCTGGCGGCGATGCAGGCACCTTCACGCTGCTACTGGCAGCCATGGGCGTCGGGGCAATTGTGGCGGCGCTCAATCTCAGGCGCTTGCGCCAGTTGATGCCGCGCGACACATTGGTGCTGCGCGCCACCATACTGCAGTCGCTGTCAACTGTTGCGGTGGCGCTGGCACCCAACGTCTGGGTGGCGGTATCCGCTATGCTGCTTAACGGTGCGGCGTGGATCACCTGCGCCAACTCCCTCAGCGTGTCGGCCCAACTTGCCCTGCCCGACTGGGTGCGGGCGCGCGGCATGTCGATGTACCAGATGGCCATCATGGGGGCCAGCGCGTCTGGCGCAGCGCTATGGGGCCAACTGGCAACCCTGAGCAGTATCCAGGTCGGCCTGCTGGTGGCAGCCGTCAGCGGCACAGCCACCATGCTGCTGGCCCAGCGCCAAGTGGTCGATCTGAGCATTGAAGAAGACCTGACCCCTTCACGCGAATTCAAAGTGCCGGTGGCCGATGCACCGCCCGCCATAGGCCGTGTGGTGGTGACGATTGAATACATCATCGACCCAGCACGCAGTGAAGAGTTTCGAGCCCTGATGCAAGAGAGCCGCCGCAGCCGCCTACGCCAGGGCGCACTTGAGTGGGCCTTGCTGCGCGACATAGGCCACCCGGAACGCTACCTAGAGCAAATCACCGACGAGTCATGGACAGAACACCTGCGCCGCTTTGACCGCGTGATCGCCAGCGATGTAGCCCTGCGCGAACGCAAGCTGGCCTTTCACACCCCCGAAGAGCCGCCGCACGTCACGCGCCGCGTGGTGGAGGATGTTCGCTAAAGTACACCGCTGGACAACAGCACGCGGTGATCAATCTTGATGCAATGGTCCTGCACCACCAGCAGGCCAGCCGCTTCAGCCCTGGCCGCCGCACCCGCATGGGCAATGCCAAGCTGCATCCAGAGCGCTTTTGCACCCATCGCGATGGCCTCGTCAACAATCGGCGGAATATCTTCGCTGTTGCGAAAGCAGTTCACCAGGTCGATTTTTTCATGGGCGGCGGCATCCAGGAGTGTGGCGTAGGCCTTTTCACCCAGCACCTCTACTTCATTCGGATTGACCGGAATGATGCGGTAACCATTGCCTTGCATGTAGCGTGCCACATCAAAGCTCGCACGCTGCGGCTTGTGCGACAGGCCGACCACGGCAATCGTTTTGCAGTTTTTCAGGATGTGTGCAATGCGGTCAGCAGCAGGAATCGGGCTCATATGTTTGGCTACAGCAAATTACAGTTTGGCCAGCTCGGCCCGTACTTCATCAACTGACAATATTTCCGACAATATCACGGGTGCGCGACCTGGTTTGTAAATCACATATACCGGCACGCTGCTGCGACCCAATTGACTGAGTGCCGCTGTTACTGCCGGGTCACGGCGCGTCCAGTCGGCGCGCAGCAAGGCAACTTTTTTATCGGCGAAGTCGGCCAGCACTGATGCGTTGGAAAGCGTGGTTATCTTGTTGTACTGGCAAGTGACGCACCAGGCGGCGGTGAAGTCTATAAACACGCTCTGCCCCTGGGCTGTGAGCTGCTCGACCCGGCCCGGCTCCCAGGCTTGCCAGCCGCGGGGCAACTGGGCGACGGACGGACCCTCTTGCAGCTTGACCACATTCGGCCCCAACGACCACAGCGCTAAAGCCAGCATCAACACGCTGATACTTGCCAAAATAAGCTGTGGCCGACCGTTGAGCGTGAAGGCCCAAACGCACAGCGCGATTAACAGCAACAGTGCCAGCAATGCACCCGCACCGTCGATGCCGCTTTGCTGACCCAGCACCCACACCAGCCAGACGACCGTTGCAAACATCGGGAAAGCCATCAACTGCTTGAAGGTCAGCATCCAGTTGCCGGGGCGCGGCATGATGCGTGCTACTGCGGGCACCACGCTGGCAGCCAGGTAGGGCAGCGCCATGCCAGCGCCAATGGCAGCAAACACGGCCAGCGCCTGCGCCGCTGGCAAGCCGATGGCGTAGCCAAGCGCTGCGCCCATGAAAGGCGCGGTACAGGGCGACGCAATCGCAGTGGCCAGCACGCCCGTCAAAAACGAATCAATGGTCGGATTTTTAACATGCAAATTCGCCAAGCGATCGGGCAGAAAATTGCCAAACTCAAACAGGCCCGCCAGGTTAAGGCCAATCAAGGTAAACAATACCGCCAGCACCGCCAGCACGGCCGGGCTTTGCAACTGAAAGCCCCAGCCCAGTGACTCACCCGCCGCACGCAGGCTAAGCAGCAAAGCGCCCAGTGCCAGAAACGACAGCACTACACCAGCGCTGTAAGCCAGCCCGGCACGCACCCGCACGGCCTGCTCTTTGACCTGCACAAAGCCGACCACCTTGATGGCCAGGACCGGAAACACGCAAGGCATCAGGTTCAAAATCATGCCGCCAATAAAAGCCCCGAGCAGCACGGCCAGCAGGCCAAATGGTGGTGCGCTGCTCTGTGTGGGCGCAGCACCCGCAGCAGCATTGGCCTTGAGCGCA
>Ga0209491_10005752_pt1 | contig 17869 bp, 22 predicted proteins | sample BON02_FD_187213 | JGI IMG/M metagenome (GOLD analysis project Ga0209491, IMG submission 187213) | Freshwater microbial communities from Lake Bonney liftoff mats and glacier meltwater in Antarctica - BON-02 (SPAdes) (version 2) | ecosystem: Environmental > Aquatic > Freshwater > Ice > Glacier...
GGGGGGGGGGAGGGGGGGGGGGGGGGGGAGTGAGGGAGGGAGGACGGGATGGAGAAGGGGATGAGTGCGGTTGTTCAGGCCGGTACCGACGGCTGTCCCGCCTTGTGCGAGGGGGTAGAGGTCTTGCAGGGCGTGCTTGATAGCCTTGATGTCCACTAGAGGGAGGGGAGGGAGGGAGGGAAGGAGGGAAGGAGGTGAGTGCCTTCACGCTAAGCTGATTTAAGGAATCACTCAACAAACCCCCTTCCCCTCCCCCCCTTCCCTTCCCCTCTTACCTTCCAACGCCGCCGCGTAGCCGCCAAACTCCTGCCCTAAGGTCATGGGCACCGCGTCCTGCAAGTGCGTCCGTCCAATCTTTACAATCCCCTTCCACCTCGCCGCCTGTTGATTTTTGTTTTGAAGTCAAGTCAAGAAGTGCGTTTGCGATTCTTGAGAAAGTGGACATTTCATTCAAAAGATTAAAAATACCTCCTTCTTTCCAGCCGCACGAAAAGCAACTCTCTCTCATCTAAGCAAGTCAACACCAACCTCTCTACACACCCACCCTCCCTCCCTTCCTCCCTCCCTCCCTCCCCATTTGCTTCTTACCTTCTCCTCCAAATTCGCCTGCAACCTCCCCAGCTCCGGCAAGAGAAAGTCGAAAATATACAACACAGCCGCCACATGCATGGCCGTGGGGAAAACATCATTACTGCTCTGCGACCTATTCACATGGTCATTGGAATGCACCGGGTCTTTACTCCCCATCTTCCCCCCGGCCATCTCAATCGCCCTGTTCGAAATGACTTCATTCGCGTTCATATTACTCTGAGTCCCGGATCCCGTCTGCCAGATTCGGAGAGGGAAATGATCGTCTAGTTTTCCTTCAATCACTTCATCGGCTGCCTTGTCAATCAACGCAGCGATATCAGGAGGGAGCAGGCCGAGGGAAGCATTAGTCTTGGCGGCCGCTTTTTTGATGATGCCCAGGGCCTGGAGGAAGAGGAAGGGGAGGGACATATATAGGTGAGTGGATATAGCATGCATATTCGAGAAGGACGCAAGGAGACACAAATACAATTTCAAAAGAATTGAGCTGTCATATACTGACGGAGGGAGGGAGGGAGGGAGGGAGGGAGGGAGGGTCTCGTCAAGCCTGCTTACCTGGATGACTTCCCGAGGCATGGTGTCATGCCCAATGTTGAAGTATTTGAGAGAGCGCTGCGTTTGTGCGCCCCAGTAGCGGTCGGCCGGGACCTGAATGGGGCCCATGCTGTAGGGTTTGGTGAGTGGTGAGATGAGTATCTGAGGCCAAATGGTGGACGGTTAAGACGTATGAGACACGAACATGATATGCCCAAGCACAATGCCAACCTTGTCCCCTGTACATTCCCACCTCTACAACATACAAAAATGTGTCAAAACTCTCAATACGTGGGCGGCCAAATGACAAAGACGCCGTCCTCCTTCCAGAAGCACACGTACCTGTCCTTTTCCTCGCGAGTCGCCATGATGGTGGTAGACGCGGCGGTCGAGTGAGCGCGGAGACGAAGAGAAGAAAGATGCGATGTGCTTTGCAGCTGCTGGTGGTGGAGCAAGGAGAAGGGACGGACGAGGCCGAGTGCTAGCAGTCCCTGTTGTTGAAGGAGAGTGGTGGGGCGTCGCAAGAAGGCGGCCGGGGGAGAAAAGCGTAAAGCGGAAGTGGTGGTGGAGAGCAAGAAGGACGGCGTCGGCAGCCAACGCATGTCGTGGCACTGAGGGAAGGAGGACGTATGTCTCACGCGTTGCAAGCAGCAGCTGCAGCAGGTGGTGAGGGTGCTAGAGTGTAGGGGGGGGAGGGCGTTTTTGATGATTGAGGGTGAACCGCGGGCTTGGACACAGCTTCTTCCAGGCACTCGACCATCGTCTCACACAGCACGCACACATGGAGGAGGTGGTGGACTCGTCCTATGACTGGCACTGCCCGCACGCACAAGCGTCCCAACCCAGATGCGGCGGCCGGATTGGTGAATCGCTGCTGCTCGCCGATGACCGTTTCCGTTTTGTTTTTTCCCGAGGCTTGGGAGGGAGGGAGGAGGTTTTGACAAAAGCAATAAGACGAGTTTTGATGACTTTCGTTATGCTTTAGTTCTTTTTCTTTTCCCGTTCCTAGTCAGTCTTTTGTTTCTCGCCGCGTTCAAATAAAGACACTCACTTCCCTAACACAAATCTCTCGCATCCCCTCCCTCACTCCTCTATCACTACTACCTACTTTTATCCACTAAACACTCATAGTGTTGTACTCCCGCTGGTCCGCCGCACCAACCCCACCCCCACCCCCCGTCAACGACCGTTTCTCCTCCTTCCCTCCATTCCCCACCCCCTTCTGCAGCTGCTGCTCCGCCTCCTCCCTCTCCTCCCCCTCCTCCTCCTCATGCGTTGCCCCCGTCCCCCACTCCCGATAATGCGGCCCCTGGCCATGATGAAAAGGATGAAGAGGGTGATACGGATTCGTCTCCTCCCCATCCACCACATACTTCCTCAGCACCGCACCGTGCTTCTCGTCCTCCACCATCAAGCACACCGCCGCGATAATCCCAGCCACGGACACCAGAATAAAAAAATACTCCGTCATGACATAATCATGCGTCAACTCCAACAACGCCGCAATCGCCATCGGAAACACAGCCATCGACAAATTCTGAAACACCGTCAAGATTCCAAAGGCCGTCCCGCACCTCCTCGAGCTCTCACTTGCATGCACCGTCAGCGGCACACTCGGCCACAGCACCGCCGCAATGATTGAATACGCTAACCCCAAACCCCCCAGAGGCACCAAAGGCGAAGTCCCCCCCACCAAGAACACAAAATGCGTGGCCAATAGCAAAATAGGTCCTAATAAAATATACAACGTCCGATGCCCGTACCGATCAATCACAATCCCAATCACCGGAGTCAGAATCCCAGCAACCATAAACGGCACACTCTGCAGCGACCCAGCCGTCCGTCTGGCCTCATTAACCTCCGCGCAGTAATCCTCCCACTCCGGCAAGACCGGCCTAAAACTGCAATCGACCTTATCCGGGGCCTTCTCATGTATCGGCAAATAGTTCTTCAATAGATAAACTTGCGCCATGTTATTAAAAGGCATAATCGCCCCATATGACAGAGAACACACACAGGCCAACAACCAAAACATCGTGTCAAATCCCATCAAATGCCACAAATGATCCTCATCGATACTCTCCACCGCCGCGTCCAACTGCGCCAACCTATCCAACCTCGCCTGCAGCGCCTCATGATGCACCTGACTCCCATGCACGAACGTATTGGTCGTCGCCGTCCCTCCCTCCCTCCCTCCTCCCCCCCCACCAGCACCACCAGGAGGATGAGGAAGGGGAGGAGGAGGACCATAGTACGAGGGGTGGGGGGTTTCGAAGTAAGAACCTTTGCGTGCCCAGGGGGCGGCCAAATGTGTTTGTTCGTCAGCGGAGGGCAAGGTAGGGGAGGAGGAAGGGAGGGCGGGCAATTTTCCACTACCAGTACCAGCAGGAGTGGTAGTATGTGCAGTGGCGAATAAGATTTCATTATCCTCTGGTTCGTCAGGCACGCAACTCGAGCGATGGTTTTTGTCGATACACGCCAGCAAAAAAGCAGTGCAGGTCGAGCCCAAGCATAAGAGAGCCCCAAACCAAAAGGCTGCCACCACCCCTACTTTCTGCGCTATGTACGGACTCCCCCAATCATTCAACACACTCCCAAGTCTCGAAATTGATAGGGTGAACCCAAGGGCAAACGCCACCTCTCTCGAATGGAACCATGCGGAGATAAACGCGCTTTGACCCACCACTAAACACTCCCCTCCCAAGCCAAAAATGAGTCGACCCAAAAGCATGATCGCCATCGAGTGAACCGTAATCCCTAGCGCAGTGATGATCTGCCCCGTCAAAACCAAGAGGGAATAAACGACAATACACGCGCGCATGCCCACGGTATCGACTAAATGCCCCCCCAGGAAGGGGAGGAGGATGTTGGGGATGCTGTAGACGGAGTAGAGGAGGTTGAAGTAGAGTTCGAAGGTGGCGGCTTGGGTGGTGAAGCCGTTGTTGTAGAAGAGGAAGTGCTCTTGGATTTGAGCGTACAGGGAGGAGGGGGTGTCTGGAGGAGAAAGGGGAGGGAGGGACGGAGGGTGAGGGGGATGGATAAGAGGAGGGGAGGCGACAAGGTCGGGCACTTACCATAAACATAGTAGCTCCCTGTGGAAGCAAGCCGGCGGAAGAAGAGGCGCGTGTGTTTGAGTTTTGTATGAGAGATGTGTGAACGCCATGTTATCGAGAGAGAGTAGATGCGTACTTCTGTGCTGGTTTGTTACTTTTAGCACACAGAGGGCAAAACGTGACGTCCGTACATTCGGGGGGCCACAAGGGCAGGCCACAAGAGAAGCCAACAGAGAACTTACCAATCGTGAGGCACGAGGCCATGACCAGCACGAGCGCCCGCAGGTAAAAGGTAGGCTCCCGCCGCACCTCATTGATGGGCGGGGGTGTCCTGATGGTCAGGATCTGGTCCGTGTGCATGTCCATCATGGCAAGGAGATGCGAAAGAGGAGGGGAGGGAGGGGAGTGCTTCTTCCACAAGGCCAGCCGGCGTCTGCGCCTGCAGTAGCAGCGCCAGCGGCAAGAAGAGAAGGGGGAGAGAAGGGGGAAGAGGAAAACGAGGAGACGCGCCCTGTGGTTGTGGTTGTGGGTAAGTTGGGGGTTGTGTGGGTTCAGAAGTCGTGAGGTTCCTCCTGCTTGCCTCCCCGACCCCGCCTGGCCGTTTGCAGATGGTTTGCACCTCAGCCCAAGCTCTGTTTTACGACTGAATATGCCCGCTCTGGACCCCCCGCGCTCTCCCTTGTCCATGCCTCGCAGCCTCCGGGTGTCTAGCTTGGTCGTGGATACGGGTGTCGAGGGGCGAGAAGGGCTAGGGACGAGGCAAGATGCCCTCCCTCCCTCAACCCTCGACACACGATCAGATATCGCTCTCGCCATGACAGTCTTACCTCCGTCTCTTTCCAACCCCTACACTCATTCGACACAGGGCACTCCAGCAGCAGCAGTGGTAGCAGCAGCAGCGGCGGCAGCAGGAGAGGTGCTTGTTTGTTTGGGGGTTGACTCTCGGCGTGCTCAGACGACGAGGACGAGGACGACAAGCAAGAAGAAGGGAGACGGAGGAGCGAATCAGTTTGGACCCACCCCACCTACTAAGCACTAGCTAGCTAGCATGTCGGTGGCAACAGACGTGATGGAGGCCGGTGGGCTTGGCACGTTCAATTTGGAGCATGGGTTTCCCGAGGCAGTGGTGCGAGGGTTTCGCTCGGGCTTCTTGACGGATTATGACTACCATCATTTGACCCAGGTACGTTCGTTGTATGTGTTGAAAAAGGCAGGGGGAAAGGAGGGAGGGAGGGAGGGAGGGAGGGAGGGATAAAGGCTGATGGGGGATGTATGGGATTGGGCGGAGGGAGGGTGGGAGGGAGGCGGCGTGGGTGTAGAGACCAGGCCAGACATTGCCTGATCCCTCGACCGCAAACACTCACCCTCCCTCCCTCCCTCCCTCCCTCCCGCAGTGCGAGACCCTGGAAGACATGAAGATGAACCTGCAAGAGACGGACTACGACCAGTTCATGTCCAACGAGCAACATATCACCCCGGTCTCCTTCCGTGACAAGGCTTTGCATAAGCTCGTCCTGGAGTTGGAGTTTTTGCGGGCGCATTCGGTGGAGCCCCTGGCGACGTTCATCGATTACATTTCGTACGAGTTTATGATTGATAACGTCATGTTGTTGTTGAAGGGGACGCTGTCGGGCCGAAGTGCCAATGAATTGATCAAGCAATGCCATCCTCTGGGGCTGTTCAAGGAGAGTACCATGCGATCGATTCCTACCTTTGAGGCTTCTCCTAAGGGGTACGCGGATCTGTATCAGACGGTCTTGATTGACACGCCGGTCGGGCCGTATTTTAGCCAGTACTTGCAGGATAATGCGGAGCAGATGAGTGATGCTTCCGAGATGAGGAATATTCTGGAGGAGGTGCAGATTGAGGTAAGGCAGGAGGGAGGGAGGGAGTGAGGGAAGGATGGAGGGTGTGTCTGATAGTGTTGATTGACATTGTCTATCCAAAGCTTTGTTAACTCACTTGTATATCCCCCCTTTCCTTCCCTCCCTCTCTCCCTCTCCTAGGTGATCAAGAACTCTCTCCACAAGCTGTACCTGGAGGACTTCTACCGGGTCTGCCAAGCCATTGGTGGAGAGACCGCTGTGTTCATGGGGCACCTGATCAAGCTCCGCGCGGACCGCATGGCTATCAATATCACCGTCAACAGGTATGTGTGCTGCCTTCCTTTCCTCCCTCCCCCCCTCCCCCCCTTGCTTGTTGTCTGTGTCTGCCAAGCCATTGGTGGAGAGACCGCTAAATTTATGGGGCACCTGATCAAGCTGCGCGCGGACCGCATAGCCATCAATATCACCGTCAACAGGTACGTCCGCACTCCTCCATTCTTCTCTTTTGGTCTCGTCTCTTTTGCGCGACCTGGAGCTGCCTAGCCCTCGGCCGCCATTATGCTACCACCTTATCTCACACCCTCCCTCCCTCCCTCCCTCCCTTCCCCAAGCATCGGCACCCCTCTCAACGAGCCCACCATGCGTTCTACCCGTCACAAGCTTTACCCTTCCGTGGGCTATCTCTACCCTGCTGGGACTGCGCGCTTGGCCGACATCACGGACGAAGGGCAGCTGGAGGGGGCCTTGAGCGCCGTGCCTGAGTACCAGAAGCTGTATGCTTCGATTGCCGGGATGAAGGTACGTCTACCCCTCCCTCCCTCCCTCCCTCCCTTCCTTCTTGCGTGGGTTCTCTGTACCCTGCTGGTACTGCCTGTCTGGCCGACGTCACGGACGAAGGACTTTTGAAGGGGGCCTTGAGCGCCGTGCCTGAGTACCAGAAGCTGTATGCTTCTATTGCGGGGAGCAAAGGTGCGTCTACCCCTCCCTCCTTCCCTCCCTTTCTCCCTCCTTTGGATGACTTGACGGATGAAGGGCAGTTGGAGGGGGCCTTGAGTAGAGGGGGCCTTGAGCGACGCCCCCAGTCGTTTCCCCCTCCTTCCCTCCCTCATCCCTCTTTTCTTCCGAAGCGGCGCGCAGGAATACTCATCTCACCCCCTCTTCCCTCCCTCCCTCCCTCGCTCCCTCCCTCGCTCCCTCAGGACAAGACGCTCGAAGACCTCTTCTATGAGAAAGACGTGCAGGCGTTCGAGATTGCGTTTGAGGGACAGATGCATTTTGCCCCCTTCTACGCCTTTGTCAAGCTTAGGGAGCAGGAGATCAGGTAGGAAAGGAGGGAGGGAGGGAGGGATGGAGGCAGCTGAAAAAAGGGGGTGACTTAAGAAATATTAGCGGCGCACTTTCGTGCGCTTGCTTCTCCATTCGCCGGTAACAAGCAATCAAGTCACCACCCCCCCCTCCCTCCCTCCCTCCTTCAGGAACCTGGTCTGGATCGCGGAGTGCGTCCATCAAGGGCAGAAGGACGAGATCAATAAGTTCAAGCCCACTCTTAGACAAACACAACCAACTTACCACCTCTCCCTCCCTCCCTCCCTCCCTCCCTCAGGAACCTGGTCTGGATCGCGGAGTGCATTCTCCAAGGGCAGAAGGACGAGATCAATAAGTTCGTGCCCATTTTCTCCGACTCCTCCCCCTGGCGACTGGCAGGGAAGATGAACCGCTAAGAGGGGAGGGAGGGAGGGAGGGAGGGAGGGAGGGAGGGAGGGGTTGTGTGTGTTTGTGTGTGAATGTGAAGGTTATCGTGTTTGGTTTTTTTCAAAATTTTAGATATTGAAAAGAGAGAGAAGAGGAAGAAGAAGAGGAGGAGGGCGTGGACGACGATGTGGTGGAGGAGAAATTGGAGGAAGAGGAGGAGGACAAGGGCAGTGGTGGATGTGTGAGTGATTGAGGAGGGAGAGGAGAGAGACGAAAGGAGAAGAAGAAAAAGCAATCCCTCCAAACAAAGGAAGAGCATCAGCAATGATGATGACCGACCCACACTTTGCTGTCTACTCAAGCGCAAGCACACCTCCATTCCCCACACGCACAAGACACAACATACTTCCACCGACAAACATACAAGAAGCAGGCAAAAAAGAGTGATAATTATCTCTTTCAACTGCCGTTCGTCTATTTCTGACTAACGTCGTCGTCGTCTTTCTTTCGTCGCTCTCTTAATCGTCACCATCATCGATTACTTACCATTGCCAAATGCGCATGCTAGTTAAAATCAATGCAAAAAATCTAAAACTATGTACACTCCCTCCCTCCCTCCCTCCCTCCCTCCCTATAATCTCGCCTTCTTTTTCTCCTCCTTCACCGTCTGTCCCGCCCTCAGAGCTGTCACAAACACTCTTGCTCTCTCCGCTAATTCCCCCTCCTTTAAGCCCGGTTTGAACAACGTCGAGCCAAGCGCAAACCCTACAGCACCAGCAGCAAGGTAAGCAGGCATATCCTCCGCTTGAACTCCTCCCGATACTAACAACCGAGCAGGAGGGGGTAGAACAGCCGCAATTGAGGCAACCATCCCCGGAGGCACTGCTTGGGAAGGGAAGAGTTTTAGGACGTGCGCACCGTGTTTGAGCGCCAGAAAAGCTTCGGAAGGGGTGAGAATCCCGGGTAGGACTAAGAGGCCATGCGCTTTGGCCCGCTCTAGAATGGCGGGGTCAGTGTGAGGGCAGCTGATGAAGGAGGCACCAGCGGCGGCGGCCAGGTCGACTTGTTCGGGGGAGATGACCGTGGCGGCGCCCAGGGCGAAGGGGGGAAGTTTTTGGGTGGGGGAGGACGGGGGAGAGGAAGAGGTAAGAGCCCGGAGGCCTTCCAAGCCGGCGGGAGACTCGGCGGGGATGCTGATCATGGTCAGCCCTTCTTGCCGCAAGGTCATTACTACCTTTGGTAGGTCCGCGGCGGCCACGCCACGCAAGACGGCGACGAGCGGGCAGGCGTCAAGGCATGCCAGGGCTTGGGCTTCTTTCGGGCTCATGGAGGGGCGGGGGGGGATGGTGTTGATGGTGGTGTGGTGGTCGTAGTGGTGCTGCTGTTGGGTGGACAAAACCAGTTCTTGCGGGGAGAGCCAGGCGACATCATCGTCGACAAAGGGTTTGGCCGCGGCTCTTATTATTAGGCGCGGTTGTCTTGGGGCAAGGCGGGCGTGGGACCTGGAGGGTGTTCCGCTGTAACTTCGTTGAAGGAGGAAGGCATCACCACAATTTGCGAGTAGGAGGAGAGGAAGGAGCAGGTATGGCCAGGCAGCTGTGCAGCGAGGCCCAGCCACGGCACGCATGGCCTGTATGGAGTGATGGGAGGGGGTGCGTGTGAGAAGGGCCAGGTACAAGTGTCAACGAGAAGGGAGGAAAGCTCAACTTCTCAGTTGTGGCGAAGCATTAACTACCGCCAGCAAGAGGTCGGGAGGCTTTTTTCCCCCCTATCTATATGTCATAGGTGATTCGTCTCTTACGCCGACAAGTACAACACGTGTAAATGTAGGAGGTCCTAATTATTCGGACCAATACCTAGCCGTACGGCAGGCACCTTTTCAAAGCTTATACCAGTGCCACATGACATGAAAGGTCGAGCTGAGAGCTGGCCCATCTCCCAAAAACGCAAGTCTTTTTGTATGGCCCATCTCCCAAAAACGCAAGTCTTTTTGTATTGCATTCGTCTTTTTCTTTTTGCTTTCTTTCTTCTTTTTACTACAACCGCGCCACCAACCCTTGGCCCTTGCGCACCAGCTCCCGCAACAAACTGGCCGGCTTGAAATGCGGGCTGCGCGGGTACTCCCTCGCGTACTTCTCCAACCCAGCCAAGAGCTTGGGCAACCCCACGTGATGCTCCGCGTAGTACATCGGCCCTCCCCGCCACGCGGGGAAACCATACCCATAAATCCAGACAATGTCAATATCCCCAGCACTGGTCGCGATTCCCTCCTCCAGAATTTTGATTCCTTCATTTAAGAGCGGAAAGAGACTGCGCTCTAGAATCTCCTCGTCCGTGTGCGGGGGGCGAGGCACCACCCCCTTGGTCTTACGATAGCTTTCGAGGAAAGTCTGCACGGTGGGGTCGGGGAGGGGCATGCGGCCTTTGCCGATGGAAGGGTCGTATTTATACCAGCCCCGGCCGTTTTTTTGTCCTAGCCTCCCTGTGAGTTCGCAGAGCTTGTCGGCTACGTCGGTTTCTCGTTCTGCTGCTGCTGCTGCTGTGCTACTGCTGCTTTGTTGTTGTAGGCGTTGTTTGCGTTGTTGCTTGATCCGCACGGATACATCCAGGCCAGCAATATCAGAACTGACGAAGGGCCCAACGGGGAAACCAAAGTCGAAGAGCAGCTTGTCGATGCGGTAGGGGTCGGCCCCTTCTTCCACCTGGTAAGGAGGAAGGGAGTAAGGGAGAGAAGGAGGGAGAGAGGGAGGGAGGAAGGGTGAGAGATAGAAAGCAATGTCGAAGAGCAGCTTGTCGATGCGGTAGGGGTCGGCCCCTTCTTCCACCTGGTGGGTAGAGAGGGAGGGAAAGAGGGAGGGAGAGAGGGAGGGAGGGAGGGAGGAAGGGTGAGAGATAGAACGCAAAGTCGAAGAGGAGCTTGTCTATGCGGTAGGGGTCAGCGCCTTCCTCCACCTGGTGGATGGAGGGAGGGAGGGGGAAAGTGTGAGATGAGTGAGAAACCAAAAAAATAAGCCTTCGGAGACGAAGGCCTACTATACAGCAGTGCGGAATCAAACGCCTTACACCCTCGCCCGTTCCCTCCCATACCCCTCCACCCGACCCCAGCGCACGCACCATGAACTGCAGCTCCTTCTGGTAGCTAAACAACATCCGATTCCCGACAAAGCCATCACAATTCCCCACCACCACGCACACCTTCTTCATCGGCTTCGTCACGGCCGCCACCGCCGCAATCGTCGCTTCAGACGTTGCCTTTCCCCTTACCACCTCCACCAACTTCATCATATGTGCTGGACTGAAAAAATGCATCCCAATCACCTGTCCCTCTCTCTTGGTAGCCCTCGCAATCTCATCTATGGACAACGTACTCGTATTCGTCGCCAAGATCGTCTTCGGACCACAAAACTCATCCAACTTGGAGAGAATATCCTTCTTCAACGCCATATCTTCAAACACAGCCTCCACCACCATATCACACCCCCCCAAATCCCGCAACATTAAACTCCCTTGAAACCGTCCACTCGCCGCCAACGACGCCGCCTGCACCGCAGTCATCTGCCCCCTACGAACACGAGACGTGATAATCCCTTGGACCACCTCATGTGCTCTTGCCAGCGCCTCAGTCTTGACCTCTACGAGAGTAACCCGCACGCCTGCATCGAGGAAAGCAACAGCAATTCCTGCCCCCATCGTCCCCCCGCCCACCACACCAACATGCTTCATTTTAGGTGGACCCTCGGCCAGATCCAGGTGATGATTCAGCGCCACCATCCTTTCACTGAAAAAGACGTGCCGGCGTGCCTTGGACTGCTCGCTGTGTAGTAAACGATTGAAAATCTGCGTCTCCACCCTAAGTCCTTCCTGGGGGTCAGGCAAGGCTGCTGCTGCTATTGCCTCAAAGCAACCATGCTGCGCATCTCCGCCCCGAGCAGGCACGTCTACCTTGAGCCCTGCTTTCTTGGCCAGGCTGCGACAGAGGTCCAATGGCGAGGAAGAGGAGGAGCTCGCAGTAAAGTCGAGTACTTGCAGATCGATCGCACGACGCACAGACACCACTCCCCCACTCTGAGGGAGGACAAACGCCACCGCCGCTTGGACCAGCGCTGCATCTCCACCTTTCCCATCCTCCACGAGCACGTCCACTAAGCCTGCTTTGTGCGCTGCCGTGGCCGGAATAGGGTTGCCCGTCACTATCATCTTAAACGCCAATTCCAACCCCACCAACCTCGGGAGTCGCTGCGTGCCGCCCGCCCCTGAAATCAAGCCAAGCTTAACCTCTGGCAGGCCTAGGCGGGCATCGGGCATAGAAACACGATAATGGCACGCAAGGGCCAGCTCCAGACCACCGCCAAAGGCATATTTGTGGAGGCAGGCGACGATGGGGATGGTGGCGGCTTCGATCTCCTCAATCAAGAGACTGAGGGGTCCAGTCTCATTGTTGCGGGACGGGAACGTGTCGAACTCTTTGATGTCTGCCCCGCCTGAAAAGGGCAGCCCCTCCCCAGCTATTAGAAGGATTGCTTGGACGCTCGTGTCCTTCTTGGCGGCGGCCACGGCCTGCTGCAGATGCTTGCATGTCGCTTTGGAGAGGGCGTTGACGGGCGGATTGCTAAAGCGGATGACGGCCACATTCGTCCCGGGGAGGATGGAGGTGGAGACGCTCATGGCTGGCCTGTGCAGGGGGTCGTCAGGTGTGGGGGTAATGGGGCGGTGAGTGTGGTGTGATGAGTGTGTGAATGTGTGAAGGTGGACGAGAGGTCGAGATGCGGAAACGCCAGCAGCCAACGTTCTCCGCTGCGGCAAACCCCTCCCATACTCTCTGCTTGGGCACCGCTTTTACTCGACACAGCCCTTGTCAGTAGTTTGAGAGCAGCACACTTAGCTTAAACATGGATTAATGGACCTGCACGAAGGGCTTTTACATGCAAAAGTGCTGCCTGCTCGGTGTATTTGCTGGACAGTGGGCGGAAGGGGGGTGGGGGTGGGGAGGTTAAAAATTCCAAAAATAAATAAACAAATGCAAAAAAGAATCAGCTGCTGAAACTATTTTATTTTACACCAAAATCCACTGTTCCTCCCTGCTAAACAAAGTCCAAGTCCACCACAGTCACATCGTTCCTACCTCTCCCCTCCACTGTCCCTCCCTCCCTCCCTCCGTCACTAGGAAAGCAAATGATGAAACTCGCTCTTTAAGGTATCATACAAACTCATCGAAATCATCGTCGAGGGCGTATAAAAAGCAATCCGTGCCCCCGAGCCCTTAAACCAGCCATGGAACCCCTCCCGTCTATAGACCTTCATCAACCCATCCAGTGTATTGTGGTACTGCTCCACCACCACCTTTTTGGCTGCTGCTGCCGTCGCTTCCCCTCCTCCTCCTCCTCCTCCGTGAAGTGGTGGTAGCGGTGGTGGCCTGGGGTGGAAATGGTCTCCATGGATGGAATAAGCTGTTGCTTCTGCTACTTTTGTGACCGTCGCAGCTGCCGAGGCCGAGGATGCAGGGATGGAGGAGGGGGAGGAGGAGGAGGAAGAGGGGGAGGAAGACCCCCGCTGCACCTGCAAGCGGAGCCGGACTAAATCTACAGGGTTGGTGATGAGGGAGGCCAATGCCCCTGCTCCTGCGGCTGATGCCAAGGTTAGGTGGAAGGGGACGTCTTCTTGCTTGGTCACCCCTACTGAGGTCGCGCTCCATTGCTTGAATTTCTCATAGAACAAAAAATAGAAGGCAGAGAACGGACCAAACGACAGTAAAGTTGCCCCATACCCCCTATACACGCCCCTCAATCCCTCCGTTTGCATAATCGTCGAAAGGGCATGCCACGTCCCCCGGTACATGGGCAGGGTCCCCGAGATTTCGTGCCCGCTCCGCAACCGCCGTTGGACTTGCAATCGTTCTTTCACAACATCCACGGGCACGTACACCAGGCAGGAGACTGTCTCTGCTGCCATGCCCGCGCCGAAATGCCCCAGAAATGCATAGTCGCCTTGCAAGGCTGGCATGCCTAGGAAGGTCTTCTTGGCTTGTTCGTACGTGGCGAGGTAGAGGACAAAGGCCGGAGTGCCAATACTAATGACGGTCCCCAGCCCGCGATACAACCCACCAATGCCCTCGTGCCGCAGCGTCTGTCGGACCACTTGCAACGTGCTCGTGAATTCACTCCCCGGGTTTTGAAGGCGGGCCTTGCAGGTGTCGAGGGGATGACAGAGGCTCCGGGAGATGACCCCGGCGGTGGCGCTGGCGAGCATGGACTCGAGGAACTAAGGGGAGGGTGGGGAGGGTGGGAGGCAGGGAAGGAATGAGTCGTTGGGAAAAGGAGAAAGAGAGAGCGTCTTCGGGACAAGACCCGTCGTGCTTAGGCTCTTCTACCCAACCAGCTCTAGAACTCCGCCTTCCCTCGGCGTGGGCAGCAAGGGAGTGTGATGATGATAAGGACCGGGGTGGGTGGACCGTACATACCTGATTGGATGCCCCCGCGGCAACCTCCCCTCCTCCTCCCTCCATGGCTGGCTGCAGCCCTTGGCCGAGTGCAAGCAGCACTGAGTGGCCTGTGTGGTGGGGGGTGGGTAGGAATTTCGGAGTCAGGCTGTGTGCTGGTCGAGACGTCAAGGTCGTGATGGCGCGGCCCGCGCGTCGCTGAAGCGGCCTCTCGCCTCTCGCTAACTTTCTGAGGGTGCCCCTGCCTTGCCCTGCCCCGTATTGCTTCTCATTGCCACCACCACTCATATTATGACACACAGGCACGGGCAGGACAAGCACCAGGAGCGCATGGACCATCCTTGACGGCCGCAGCAGCCACCACCACAGCACAGGAGTGAAAAGCACTCCTATGGCCCACCTCCTCTCTCCAGCCGCCTTCTCGATCTTGACTTGGAATTTGTACTTTGCACCGTACCAATGGGCAAATCGGATGCGCCATATTTTGGCCGAGTGCGAACGTTTGCAGCCGGACGTGCTGTGCTTCCAAGAGGTCTTGCCGCCGTTTCTGGCGTTGCTACAGGAAGAAGGAAAGGCGACCTCGACGAGCAGCTTCACCACCGACGACAACGACAGCACCAGGAATCAAAGCTGGTTGGCACGCAATCACTACGTGTCCTCGACCCTTGATCCTCGAGCGGTGGCGCCGTACGGTGTCCTGACGCTGGCCAAACGCAAGTACCGGCCCCGCTTCCAAAGCCTCGACTTGCCCAGTCGCATGGGAAGACGACTGCTCTTGACCCACGTTGAAAATGGAGGAAGAGGAATCGAGGGAGGAAAAGGAGAAGGGAAAGGAGGAGATTGCTGGACGATAGGAAATGTCCACCTGGAGTCCCTAGACTCGGCCGCGCTGAGGGTGGGGCAATTGAGAAAGGCCAGTGTGATCTTGAGCGTGGAGGAGGAGAGGAAGAAACATGTGGTGCTGTGCGGGGACTTCAAGTAAGTAGGAACGACGAATGGGAGGTTGGTGTGTATTTCCTTACAAACAAAAGTGCCATATTCTTCAGTCTACTATTCTCGCACTCACCAGCCCCTCGACCTCTCCTTCCTCCCTCACCATCCTTCCCTCCCACCCCTCCAGCTTCTGCTCCGAGCGAAACCACGACTGTTCACAGCCCCTCGAAAACAACGCGCTCTCTTCGGCACTACCCCATTTCCAAGACCTATGGCCACTAATGAGAAAAGGGACCAAGGAGGAGAAGGAAGGATTTACTTTTGATGGGACGAGAAACACGCTCATTGACATGGCACGACCAGACCCGCAAATGCGGTACGATCGGGTGTTGTGGAGGGGAGCAGTACGGAAAGTGCTGCAGCAGCAGCAGCAGCAGCAGCAGCAGGGGAAAGGGTCAATGGCGACGGCGGCGGGGGGGAGGATGGACGCCGAGCGATGTGCGGTTGGTGGGGACGGAGCCGGTGGAGGGGGGCTTGTTTCTCAGTGACCATTTTGGGTTGCTTGCCACTTTCGAAATAGACTTGTGATGTGAACATAGAATTGCTTAAGGAGTTAAAGACTTACGATGTATAAAAAGGAAAAGAAGTAAAGCAAGAACATAACGTTTGATTGATGCTGCTGTCTTATTTTCAGTTCAGTTCTTATGTATGCACAATTTTCTTTTTGCATTTTATCTGTTTGGTAGTGGCGGTGATGGCAATGATGAGGACGAGGAGGGCGATGGAGGGCCGGCTGTCGCCGACGAGGAGAGGGGGGGAGAAGAGGAGGAGAGTGGGGCAGAAAGTGTTGCTGGTGCTGTAGACTGGTGCTGCTGCTGCTGCTGCTGCTGCTCGACCTTTTCTCTGAGGGACGGCTGGGTGAAGAAGGCGGAGCTCCATGGACCCACACTATCTACAGGCCGCTCTTTTAGTACTGTTATGAGGTGGATAATGATAGAAATGATAAAGAAGTAGAAACGTGGGATTAGAACAAAGGGAAAGAGGGTGGGAGAATATTTGTGATCAAGTAGCAACGAAGCATTTACGTTAGCTGGCGTCTGGAGAGTACAGAAGAGCATGAACTTGCTTTATGAAAAAGTGCCAAATTACCTGAACACTTTCCCTACAATGCACACAATCTCGCAGATCTACCCTACCCCACACACACAAACACTCAATATACGTACATTCTGACATGTAAAGCCTCATGATGCCCTTCACCTCGGGATGCTTTCTCATGTACTCCTCGTTCTCTGTCCGAAATTGCGCGCGGTTGGCCGGATGCACGGCCATGATGGCGGGGGAGGGGATGCTGGCGCTACTGGTGCTGCTGATGGCGGTAGTGGTGGTGGTGTTCGCGGAGGAGGAGGAGGATGGGGGGGCTGGGGCTTGGGCTGGTTGTGCTGCCTCCTCTGGCTTGGTGGTAGAGGCATTGGACCCGCTATTCGTGCTCGTGCTGGTGGCACTGGAGGTGTTCTCTGTCATGGCCTGTGTGTGCGTGGAGGTGTCGAGGCGGGTAGTGAGTGTGGGTTGTGAGCGTGGGGTGGTTGGGGGAGTCGACGAGAATGGTGGGGCTTCTCTGGAGAAGTGAAGCAAGCGGGTGCTTTCGGGCTGCTTTGCCTGGGGCTCTCTCAACAGATATTTCAAACAGGAATAGACAACTTGTCTGCCAGGAGATGGCACACGCGAAAATTGCGAGCATAATGGGCAGTAGGGGCTCTTAGAAGAGCTTGTTGACGACGGCGCAGGTGGGGGGTGAGGAGGTTAAAATCGGAAAGTACATATAAAATATGAATAAATATGAGAAAGCATGCAAAAAAGATAGCAAATCGATCAATATTATTACTACTTCATTAAATGCCCCGGATACCTGAACACCGAGTACTGTACATCCATTTTTTAGCTTTCTACCTCCCTACCTCAAGTGCTCTACATATCCGGCAATGGGGCCCGGCAATACGGGCACGTCGGTTCAATGCACTTGCTCCGGCACTTCTCCACCCAAAAAAGGATGCAAGACGTGTGGTAACAATGTCCACACTCTAAGGGCAGCCCGGCGTCGTTGCTCTCAATCGCATTCAAACACCCCGAGCACTCCTCCTCTTCCTCCTCTTCTTCCTGACCCTTCGACCCGCTCACGGCCCCAGCCGACAAGGCATCCGCCGCCGCGGTCATGGCTTGCTGCATAATTTCCTCCCCTTTTCCCTTCAGTTTGACCTGCCTTTCCTCCTGCTTTTGCTCCCCCCTGTGCTCCTCCTGCTCTTGCTCCCCTCTCTGCTCCTCCTGCGGCGCCTCCAGTCCAATCTCATCCTGCCCTTGCGTGACTTCATTCCCGCCCGCCGCCGCTTCCGCCGTCGTCGCCGCTGCAGCTTCCGCCATTTCGGCGGCCTTCTTCTGTTGCTGAGCCTTGCGCTTCTGCTGCTTCCTCTTGGCCGCTTTGCTCTTCTTCGTCACCACCGCTTCTCCATCAGCCACAACCGATTCCACCGCTGGTGCCACCGCAGCGGCCGCCGCTGCCCGTCATCGCTCTCCCAGCTCCCAACGCGTCTCTTCCAAAATCCCCTCTCCTTACTTAGCCAGAATGGCCTCCGTCTCCTCCACATCGGCCCGCATCCCCTCAGCATTTATTATATTCGCGACAACTCCCGTTTGCACCAACGCGTCGGCCAACACCTTGAGCGCGGCTATCACAGGCGTCAGCCTGTATAGTTGCCCTGAGATAATCCCCGAGTATTCTAGTAAATCAGCGTTGAATACTGGGACATCTA
>Ga0209491_10005758_pt1 | contig 17855 bp, 18 predicted proteins | sample BON02_FD_187213 | JGI IMG/M metagenome (GOLD analysis project Ga0209491, IMG submission 187213) | Freshwater microbial communities from Lake Bonney liftoff mats and glacier meltwater in Antarctica - BON-02 (SPAdes) (version 2) | ecosystem: Environmental > Aquatic > Freshwater > Ice > Glacier...
TGAGCTCCAAGAACAGCCGGTCAAATTCTGGCGACTCCAGAGTGGAAAGCTCGGCAAGAACCTCGTCTGAAACCATTCCCTCCATCACGCCCCCACCCATGATGTCGTCGCCCATCATGGTGCCGTCTGGCATCTCATGGCTCATGCCACCATCGCGTGCGCCGCTGTCTATCCAGCTTTGCATGAGCTCAATTTCCGGCCCTTGACCGTCAAAGATGCGCTGGGCTAGGTCAAGGACGTCATCGTTGCGAGACGTGGCAAGAGCCACCACACTCATGTCGAGTGCCTGCTCGTGGTGGGGAATCATCATCTGGGCAAACATAACGTCCTGTTGCGAGTAGTTCGATGCGGCGTTTTCTCCTGATCCGGAGGAGTAAGAACCCGCATCGTCCGTGGTGACGCTGGTCGCGCACGCGGATAGCCCCAGCAATCCCACGGTGAACATGATGGCCACGGACGAAGCGCTGCTGGGTCTCATGGAAGAATTCATCTCTCGAGTACACACCGGCGTGCTCTGAAAAACCTGAGAGCGGGATGCTCCACAAAAATACGGTGTTGCCATGAGCACGGGAAGTCTGTTTTTGAGCCGCCTGTAGACTTCTAAGGGTGGATTTTTTCCACGCAAGCCCTCGTAGCTCAGCGGATAGAGCAGAAGACTTCTAATCTTTTGGCCGCAGGTTCGATTCCTGCCGAGGGCACTTCGTAAAATCGGTGGTTTTGGCCTGGAATCAGCCTTTTAGCTGGGAATCCGCTCCGAGTAGGAATCCCTTCATCGACCATCAAAACCGTCAGTCTCGTCAAGCACATGCAATTCGAGTGCACGTTCGATGCACGAATGTATCGAACGCATGAACATTGAGAAGGAAACAAACATGACTGAGAAACGTCGATTCGGAGCAGTTCGCACTCTCCCCTCGTCGCTCCCTACCGATCCCGGACAGATCGGGTAGAGTCAGGGGTGCGGCAGGAATCAACCAAGGGCCACCCCAGCGAATCTGAACCTGGGAAGGCAGCGCCTCTCCTCACGAGGAGCCTCATCAAATACATGCACCTCGCCGATCATCCGTGCAATCTGTATGTATGAAAGTGAGGCCACCGTGCTCATCACCCTCTGGAACCTCAGCATCAAAACCCGCGTCTTCCTCCGACGGGTCATGCCGGCCAACATCCTCCTTGACAAGATCCGCTCCCGACGCGGACTGAAGTGGGGCATCCCCGCGATGCTCCTCCGAGCCGCCTACCTCTTCGCCGCCGCAATCTGCGTCACTCTCATCAGCCACGGATGGACCCAGTGGATCTACCTCGCCTTCGCCCTGCTGCTCTGGAACGGTCTCAACTTCCTCTTCATGGGACCGGTCAGCCTCCTCCTGTCGATCCGCGTCCGATTCCACGAAACTACTGCCCGGCATAGCGCCCGCCAGCACCAGGCGCAGCAGTCCGAGACGAACATGAATGACGTGGTGGAAGTCGCATAACGAATGCACTGGTATACACCTAAAGGGCCCGCACGAACCCCGCAACGACACGCCTATGGGCCGAATGCGAACCCCGCTCGTGAGCTCGGCCTCACCGTCACCACCGCATACGAGAGCGAGAACGGTGGCCGCTCCGCACTCGGCAAGCTCCTCGCAGATGCCGGCGCAGGAGCGACTACCGAACTCTTCATCAGCATAGAAGTCCGGCTCGGCGGAACGGTCGACCCCGCACCGCGCCACATGGACGCCTTTGTGGAGTCCGGCGCGACCATCCATATAGCGGTATCAGGTCCACGGTCGTTTGCCGATCTTGGCATGCGCTCCCTACCCCGCACTCGGGCTGACTTCGAGGACGAGCACACCGAATCCCGTCCCAGTATCCTCAATGCATGCGCGAAATTATCGGATTTGGTGACCGCAAGGTCCAAAAAGCGCTCGCCATCGCAATCCGAGACGCCCTGATCGCGCACGGATCCGTCGCGCAAGACCTCGCTACACTGACCGTCCCGGCCGATGAATGGCGCAATATAGCGCGAGCCGCCGTCCGTGAACTTGGTCGCCCTGTTCAGACCCTCATCGTAGGCAACTCAGTCCATGCAGCGCTCCGCGACTGGCCCCGAGATGGGAACGAGCAAAACATTCACAACCAAGCGATGCGCCCAGCCACGGATTCCGTCTCCCGCGGCTCGTCAGCATTCGAGCTGTAGCGAAGGGCCCTACCGTCAATGCCAGATCAAATCACAGGGCGGGTGAGAGCGGTCTTCCGCAATGCTTGTTCGGGATACACAGTGCTTCGGGATATCGACCGGATCTGGCAGTCCGAGGGCTTCGCCCCTGGCATCGCCACCATCAACGGCGGTCAGCGAGTGACTCTTTGGTCGGAGTACGAGTCGTCGGTTGACTGGACGAATCGAGGTCATGTAAACCGGGTCATCCGCGTCTACGAAAGTTTCTTGACCGAGTTTGTGGGTGTTGACACCGAACGCTTCACACGGGTTCTCATTCTTGACGGGTGGGCTGTTGACGACCAAAGGCGCATTACTCCCACGGCGCTTCGTCTAGATGCACTTTCTGGGTTCGATCTGCTCCGCGACGGTTCCGGCATCATCGATGCCTTCCGACGTATCGATTTACTCTTAAACGATGACCCACCAGGCGTTGTGGGAGCAGTCAAAGAATTGATTGAATCCACCGCAAAGACCGTGCTTGAACATCTCAACGAACCGTTTGGTGCCAACGAGGACCTCCCCGCACTGGTGACCAAGACACAGCAAGCACTAGGGCTCGCGGTATCTAGCGTTGATACATTGCTTGACGGCGCTGATTCTGTGAAAAAGATTTTGGGCGACTTGAAAGGGATCGCCATTGGTATGACAGAGCTGCGCAATGCCGAAGGCAGCGGTCATGGTCGGGCTCGCGCCAGCAACCTCACCGCTCGTCACGCCAGACTCGCGGTGAATGCCGGCCGGGCTTGGTGCGAGATCGTGCTCGACACATTTGGTGACTCGAGCGCGCCCTGGCGCACGCGTGGAACTACGCCTCCGGCTTAGGCTGGCGCTTCTCCCACTTCTCGAAGTCACGAACGAACTTGGAGTTGTCCGCGGAAAGGTCTTCACGCACGCCGTTGCCAAGCGCGGCGTGCGCATCCGTCACATGCTCCTGAATACGGATTAGTGCTCGGTAGGTCGAGAGCGGGCTGAGATTGGCGTTCTTCTGCCAGAAGAACGCGCTCACGAAGCTCTTGGTCTCGGGTGCGTACCGTGCGTATTCGCCAAAGTAGTATGACGTACCGTGGTAACCAAGCGCCTTCTCCTCATCGGTTGGCTCCGAATCGCCAAACGCCTCATACAGCTTTTGCGCGAGCGTGAGTCGACGGTCTTCGTTGGTCGTAATCCCGTACCCGTGAACGTAGAGATTGCGAAGGTCACGCAACGGACCAAAACCATTGCTCGATGTACTGAACGGAGTGACGAGGCATGTTTTGTAGAAGCTCTCTTCCCAGCCCCTTGACCAGACCCTTCCGCTAATGAACACGACCTCTTCTGGTTCTGCGAACCACGCAGCGGCCATCCGAGCGAGGGTGACTTCACTCAGGGACATCGCACGAGTCAGCGCCATCAGCCCGGCGTGTTCCGAAACTTCGGACGGTTCAAAGCCGAGGTCCTGCTCTGCATCCCAGATGGCATCCCCGCCGTCGTAATTCTCTGGATCGTTGTTGTCGAGAAATATCTCGTATAACTGCCTAAAATCTCGGTCGGACACGTCGATGAGGTATCGATGCGTATTGACGATACGAGTAAGTTCGTCGTTGAACTCATCTAAGAGCCGGTGCCAGTCGATCGACTTGGGGAGTGTATTGATGTATCGAATTTCTATGCCGTTCCGCTGTCAGCAAGAAAAGAATCGTCTAGCCTCATGGGGGTCGAGATGCCCTGTAGCTGTAAGGGGCGACCGGGCAGGCGCTCGACGACTCCTTGTACCGTCACCGTGTGGTTGTCCCTGATCCATTGCAAGATCTCTGCCTGCATCTGCACGCGAACCATCATGTAGACCCGGCTCATGCGCCCATTTGAAGAGGGCGTTTGAAGTGCAATCCGTACCATCGGGTCACCAGGTTCATGTTCGAACGCGACGATGGGGCCGGTGAAGATGCGGGTGGGTTGTCTCTGCCCTCGCGTCAGAACCTCGACTGTTTGCCTCACCAGCTCGCGCGCCTCAGCGGGTATCTCCACGCTGACTGGAGCGTTGCCTGTTACAGGCAGACTTAGCCCCCATGAGTAGCTCGTGGAGAATTCTTTTACGCTTGGGTCGTACAGTACTTTCTCCAAGCCGGCGAATAATTCCTTGCTACCACCAGCTGCGATGACCGGTGTCAGGTCGCCTTCGCGGACTTCCTTTCCTGGTTCGATGATTCTCTTCTTGTAGGTTTCGAGCGTCTGGGCGAGCGTGCGAACGATGCGTCGTTGCGGAGACTCGCGAGGGACGTTTTCTGTTCCCGCAATCGGCTCGATGTCTGCGGGAAGGACAGTCTCGTCGTGTCGGAAGAGAATCGGAACGATGTAGGAACCTTGCTCAGTATGCGCGAGTCGAGAGCGCTGCACGTATTCATCACCAACCTTGGAATAGCCGCTCCCGATTTGGCTGCGGAGACGCTGCGCTGTAGTCGCTGATGCCCGCAGCATCGAGTATGCGGATGAGACGAGTGCTACTCCAGAGTGAAGTGGGACAGTCTCGTCAATGAATCCGTTGTTGGCTATTTTAAACCGGATGCCGTCGAACATCGCATACTCGAACTCAAGTGCGAGCGCACGTTCGGGGCGCTCTTCGCTAACGGCGACCCGGCGAATGATCTCGCTCCACTCGAATCCGCCAACTTTCACATCCTTTGGTACGCCTACCTCGTCGAAGCGATTGTCTACCTGTCGTGCCCAGATCGCCGATGAACTGCTCTTGTGGGTGATCGTCCAACCGTGAGCAAGGAGATATGTGGCGAGCATCAGGTCACCGGAAGTAGATGCTGTCATGTCCCTCCTCCTATCCCTAGTTTCGTATCCACGTCCGACTTCCACTCATGAAGTGTGTCGAGAGTGAATCGGTTGCTCTTCACTACAGTGATCTTGTTCTTGTGGAGAGCAGGATCGAATCGCGCCCAGTAGGCCCCGGTCTTGTGCGAGGTTGAGGTCGCGGGGTGGGCAATCCAATCCGGGATAACAGCAGGCACGATGACTACGAGGAAATACACCGGTGCGAAGCTGTCACTCCAGCTGGCGACCCAGCTCGGCTCAAGATCCATCGTGAGGCTCTTGCCCGTGAGCTTGAATTTCGAGGTGCATTTGATTTGCACCCGCGAGCTCAGTCGCGGGAATTGAATTGCTACGTCGATAGCCATGATGTCCTCATCCGGCTCGGTCTCCGCGATGGACACCCCGGCTTGCGCGCAGATGGAGCGGAAGTAGGCAAGCGCGTATCGCGCCTTCCTGCCGTTGTCGGTGAAGTTTGCATCGACTGCCGCGGTGCCGAGCGTAGCTGGCCGAGGTGATGCCGGCGGCGCGGTAGAAGGCGTTGTTGTCACCGCTGACCCCCAATTCACATTTCCCTTTGGTGCTTACGATATCGGGAACCCACTTGAGCCCGACTGCGGAGCAGAGATTCCCATGCTGTCGACTCATGGCCCACCTCTCTATTGGTCATGTTTCTAGGCCTTCCGACCTGTCAATTCTGGGCGGTAACGCCTACGCCGAGGGAGCGGCTTTCAGGAGGGGCGGCCGAAGCGGAACTCCCTGATTGCGGACGTTTCTCCCGACAGTCTCTTGCGCCACCTCAAAGTGTGCGCCGACCTCAGCTAGCGTCAGCCGCGTCTGATACATCTCGGCGGCAAGCACCGCCTGCTCCGGAGTGAGGCCTTGACTACGCAGCTTGGCCCCGGACGCTCGGAGACGCTTCATGACCGCGCTGCGGTCCAAGCCATAATCATTGCAGATCGCTCGGACACTCTTACCTGACTCGTACTCCGTCCGAAGGAGAGCAATCAAATCAGGCATGTACGAGGTTGGAGGTTTCTCAACTGCTCGGGAAACTGTGCCCCGAGAGTCCGAAATCACCCCAATCTCACTCTCTACCCGAACCATCTCGATCCCGGCTTTGGCCCGAGAAATCAACGATCTCAGCGGGTGGCGCGAGTTTGGAACTTTGTCCAGCCAGGTGCGCCACTCAATAGCGCTCTGCGTCGGATCCAAGCTGTACCTCGATGAGCGAGAGCAACTGGCGGCCAGGGTAGATTCTGAGCCCGATGACACTCGGCTCATGGTGCCACTGAGGTCCTTAGAGAAGCAAATAGTGGATAACCTGGCGCATTTTTGGTTCACCCCATCAGACAGGGCCAGGCTAGGGCTTGTCATGGTTAGACAGCAAAGCAAGCTGGAGGAAAAGATCGAGCGCCGGCACTCACGGGATGAGCGACTCGAGCAAGAGAAGCTCCCGAGGGAAAACGGTGAAATTTAGGCAATGTAGCGAAAGCCCTATCTAAGCGGTGGTGATGGTGTCTGGTTTTGAAGTTTTCCCCCACCTGGGTAATGCCGGTGGGGGTGTTGTGGGGGATGTCTCGCAGAGGTTGTGGCGTAATGCGCTCGATAAGACCGTGGGCCGTATTTTCGGATTCGCGATACGGCCGACCACGACACAACGCCAGCAGCGTCTGTTCGAGGTCTACGTCGAGATGATCGAGAAAGACCAACTCTTACCGCGCACCGCCGAGCGGAAAACCCAACGGAAGAGTTAATTTCTCCATGGTGTCGCCAACCTCAATATGGTCGCGGCGGGACGTGATCTTCATGCGGGCGTCCGGATGTCAGGCGCGAATCGTTAGATGTCTGATTCACGGTTGATGAAATCGGCCATGCCTGGAACGGTGAACGCGAGATAGCCACGTTCCGGCGCGTAGACGTGCCCGCCCGAAATGAGGTCTCGCCTTGGAACGGACAGGTTTGATGTGCGCTTCTTACCCACGCGTTCAGCCAACACGCTGATTGAAGACGGCCCTTCACCATCTTCGGCCATTGCGACGAGCAGTTGTCTTTGGCGTGGTGTCGCCCGCTCCCACCGCGATCTATACAGGCCTTCGTCAACTTCTCGCTGAGCGTGAAGGATTCCGGTCTGCGCGATGGCTGTGGTCACTGATAGTTGATCCGTTAGCGCGTCCCAGACGTGTTTTCCACACGTTTGAACCAGATAGGGGTAGCCCTTGGACACTTTCACCACGAGGTTTAACGCTGCGGGGTCCCAGGCCACTCCCAACGGCTTCAGGGGGAGCACTAATGCTTCGCGAGTTGCTTGGTCATCGAGCAATCCGATAGTCCTGTAGTCGTAGAGGCGCTCGGCGTAGCTTGTCGCGTCGGCGAGCACGGCGGGCAAGGAGGGAAGGCCTGCACCCACAAAGAAGACGGGCACCGGTGATGCACTCTGGCCGAGCTCGTGCAGTGCCATGTTGAGTGCGCGCAAATCGTCTTGGGGGGTGTCTTGGAGCTCATCGACTGTGAGTAGTACTCCGATCTCAAGTGCGCGGGCTGCTTCACCCAAGGTTTCGAGGAGGTCGAGGAGGTCGACGGAGAGCACTCCGCTATCGGCAACGCCACGTTCGGGTTCGACGTCGAATCCGAAGCTGGTCGCGCCAGTGGGGTCGACTTTTATTTGGAACGATGAAAACACCCGTATTGCTCGTTTGAGAAAGTTTCCCGCTTTCTCAGAGGCTGCTTTTGTGTCGCGGAGGGGACGATAGAGACCGTTTGCCAGAGCACCGGCAAGACTGACGCCTGGGGAGGCTTCCACTTTCACGGTGATCCAGTCACGTTGCTTGGCGCGCCTCGTGAATTCATTGAGGAGAACGGTCTTGCCCACACCTCGAAGGCCGGATAGCACCCAGGGTCGGTCGCCCTCCCCACTTGCTGACATATCTTTCAATGTGCGATCAAACGCTTCGAGTACAGACGAACGACCGGACAATACCGGGGGCACGCGACCCGCGCCCGGGCGAAATGGAATGTTAGTTTCGTGGCGCATGAATATGATTCTATACCCGCGTATATAAGGATGTTTCTTATACGGGTGTATGAATTGTTATAAAATGGTTTCGAGTCTGCGCAGAGTTTTGAAGGCACAGGGAGGGGCCCACTGTCCGAAAACTCCGTAGCAGTCCAGCCTTGACCACTTTTCGCACCAGGCCTCATCCCACCGAGTTTTTAAGCAGGATTGATGCTGAGATTAGCCTTGGCCAGTGGAGCCCGCCTGTCGGCCGTGTCGATTGGCGCTACTGACCCGCGCGAACCCTGCCGCGTCCCGCCTCCACCAACCTGCCCGGCCTGTAAGATAGCTTTCCAGCTCTCGGCCTTTGTGTACGATTTTCAGATCGACTGACGTCTTGGCAGTGGTGAGATGATGTCGGCCGAAAGCACCGGACCCTGACGGTTATTTTCTCCAAGATTCCGGGTTTCGGTTGTTCTCAACCACTGAATGCGTGCGCGCAAGTTCTATCGCCGCGATCGGATGCGCAGGATCCCTCATTTCTCCGGGAGGATAGAGCTATGACGCACATCTTCGACAACATCGACGGCCGTTTTGGCGATCAGTTGCAGCTCACTTTCAAGGCTTTCGATCGCATGGATGTCGCAGTTGGATATTTCAACCTGCGGGGGTGGCAGGTCTTCGACGAGCTGGTGAAGGCTAGACCCCCGGGAGAGTCGCCAGTCGCGCGAATTTTGATTGGCATGGTTTCTACTGGCCCCCACGATGAAACGTTGGATGAGCTGCAGGAGAAAGTCGACGGCAGGCCTCGTCCCGAAGCTGACAATGACGCCTCGAATGAACGAAAGTCTCACCTCATCGAGCAGCTTCGCGTTCAACTCATGCGTGGATTGTCGAACTCAGGCGATCGGAAAACGCTTGGGTCGCTGCGAGGCTTACTTGCAACCGGAGTGATAGAGATTAAGGTATTCACCCGCCGAGCACTGCATGGAAAAACGTACGTCTTTCACCGCGATGATGTGACCAATCCGATCACCGGCTACGTCGGATCCTCAAACTTGACCGCGCCCGGACTCCTTCGAAACCTTGAGCTCAACGTCGATGTCGTCGACAGCACCGCAGCCAAAGAGCTTGCAACATGGTTCGAGGAACGATGGGGAGACAAGTTCAGTCGGACCGTCACCGCCGAGATCCTTGACCTGCTCGACGAGTCATGGGCCACGCCCATACCTAGACCGCCATATGAGATATTTTTGAAGGTTTGTTATGACCTTTCGAGGGATGTGCGCGATGGGCTAGCGGAGTATTCCGTCCCCGCTGAGATTGAGGAACGACTCCTTGAATATCAGGCAACCGCCGTCCGCACGCTGGCTCGACGAATCATGGAGCACCGAGGCACCATGCTGGGCGATGTTGTCGGTCTCGGCAAGACGCTAACTGGTATTGCCGTCGCGCTGATGCTGCGAGAGGAACACGGCTTCATGCCTCTTATCGTGTGCCCGAAAAACCTCGTGAAGATGTGGGAGGAACACCTAGACGCCTACGATCTTCACGGCCGCGTGGTGCCTTACAGCAGAGTGCACACCGTTCTCCCGGAGTTGCGTCGATATGCCTTCGTGATAATTGACGAGTCACACACACTGCGCAACGACACCCGGCGGGACTATCGGGCGATTCAGGAATACATTCAGGCAAACGAAAGTCGAGTCCTTTTGCTCACTGCAACGCCGTATAACCTGAGATTTCGCGACGTTGCCAACCAACTTGCCCTGTACGTCGATGAGGATGAGGACCTTGGAATTTCACCGACGAATGCGCTCCGTGAGGATCCAAAGCTTGCAGATAAGGTTGATGGAAAAATTACTACGTTGGCGGCCTTCCGCAAGTCCGAGGATCCTGGCGACTGGAAACGGTTGATGGGTGAACATCTGGTCCGCCGAACCAGATCATTTATTAAGAATAACTACTCGCTCACCGATGAAGACGGTGGCAAGTACCTTGAATTCTCGGACGGCACACAGTTCCGCTTCCCTATTCGCCAGGCACGTCCGATCGAGCATTCTTTTGGCGACTACGACCCAGCGTTTTTTATGGCTGGCGACGTGACTTTGGACACGCTCCGGGAACTAAAACTGCCTCGATACGAGCTGGGCAACTACTTGGCACGCGGAATGACGTGGGACGCCCACGAGAAAGAGTTTGTCGACAATCTCACCCGCGCCCGCGGCAACGTCGCAGGGTTCGTGCGCACGACTTTTTACAAGCGGCTCTCCTCGTGTGGTCACTCCTTCATCGTCTCGCTTGGGCGGCACATAGCGCGCAACGAGTTGTTCACCTACGCTCTGGAAAACGGGCTGGCAGTGCCCACCGGGACAATCGTCGACAACAACCTGATTGACTATGGCGACGATGATCCCACGGCTTTCGACTTGGATGTTGCCGAGCAGTTCGGCGACGACCCAAGCCGTCGCTACGAGGCACTGGTCGCGGCTAAGCCGGCCAGTGTTTCCTGGTACCGTTCCGAACTTTTCAACTCTGGGCTTCGTGAGGCGATCGAGGCAGACACGATCGAGTTGCGCGCGCTCCTCGCTTCATATGGTCCTTGGAGCGCGGGCGCTGATTCAAAACTGGCAGCGCTCATCACCCTTCTCCGCGACGAACACACCGAGGAGAAGGTTCTCTTATTCACAGAGTACAAAGACACCGCAAACTACGTTGCGGGCGCTCTCCGCGAAGCAGGGATCACCAATATCGGCCTGGCGACCGGCGACAGCGAGGATCCCACGGCACTCGCTCGTCGTTTTTCTCCGAAATCCAACACACTTCCCGGGAGGGACATCGATTCTGGCGGCGAAGAGTTGCGCGTTCTCATTTCGACGGATGTACTCTCCGAGGGTCAAAACCTTCAAGACTCCCACATTGTGGTCAACTACGATCTGCCCTGGGCGATTATTCGCCTCATTCAACGCGCAGGGCGCGTCGATCGTGTCGGCCAAGAATCAGATCATGTTTTGGTTTACTCGTTCTTCCACGAGTCGGTCGACGCTGTGCTTTCTCTCCGCAAACGGATCGCTGACCGCTTAACTGCAAACGCCGAGGCGTTTGGCTCTGACGAACAATTCTTTGGAGGCCACACGGAGGTGAAGGCCATCACGGACCTCTACAACGGGACCATTGACGACTCGGACGCACCCGAGGACGTTGACGCATCGAGCTTGGCCTACCAATATTGGCGCACTGCAGCGGAACTCGACCCCGCTCTGGCTGCTCGTGTTGCAGCTCTTCCCGACATGGTCGACGCCACCCGCGCGAAACGCATAACGGACACGGAAGATGGCATACTTTGCTACGTTCGCACCGAGGCAGGCACCGACGGGTTCGGGTGGGCGACAGGCGACGGAACTACAAGCCTGCTGACAGGTCTCGAGGCGCTTCACGCATTCAGGGCGACACCTGATGAATTGGGGTTCGAGCACCGAGACGATCATTACGACCTGTTGGCTACACTTGTCCACGGCAATCTCTCAAGTCCGAGCGCGACAGCAGGTCGGCTGCGTGGAGTACGACGAATGATTTGGAGCAGGCTCGGGAACACACTCGAAAAATATGATGCTTCCACAGATGAAGCTCTCGACGCGCTGTTCCAACACGCACTTACCGGGGAAGCTGACCGCCGGCTTAGAAAAGCGCTCCGCGACGGCACAAACAATGCCGACCTGGCGGCCCGAGTAGCCGTGCTCCATCGAGAAGATCGACTTGTGGTGGAATCGCGAAGCGGAAATGACCCTGTGCGCATCGTGAGCAGCATGGGAGTTCGGCCGTGAACGACCAACGCTTGATGCAACTCGTCGATGCTAGGGATTTCCGCGAACTTTTCATTGAAGAGCTGGGATGGGAGAACCCCGATCAAGCCCCTTTGCGTTGCAAAGTCGACAATCACGAGTATTTCTTGACCCAGGTGGCCGGCTTCAAAGGGCTCCGAATTTGGTATTGTCCCGATCTCCCGGGCAAAAAAATTCAGCGACAGATCGACGAACTCGTGGGTCAGAATAGCCTCGAACGCCTGGTCATTTTCGCCAACCTCGAACGGCAGGAATGGCGTTGGCCACGCCGGGCTCAGCTTGGCGGGGCCAACGCGAAGCTACTTGTGCATCAACACGTTGTCGGTGAAGTAGACACTCACATGGAGAACCAGCTTGCCTCAATCGCCATCGACTTCGATGAGAACCTGTCTCTGGTTGAGCTCCTCACAAAGATGCGTGTTGCGTTCGACGCCGAGGCAGAGATGGCCTCCGTCCAAGCCGCACGGCTCATGGGGACGCTTTACAGCGAACTTGCCTCGGCAGGTGCGACCGAGCGGGATGCGACGCTGCTTTTAGCGAGGCTGTTGTTCTTGCTCTTCGGCGATGACTCGGGAATGTGGGGCGAGGGAAAATTCCGCCGGTTCCTGACCGATCAGACCGATGCGGATGGACTCCACGGTCAGCTACATGATCTTTTCGACGTGCTCAACGCCGATGAGGGAGACCGGACCCTTTCCCCTGATAGTCCGCTTGCGGATTTCAGATACGTCAACGGTGGACTGTTCTCCGCTGATCTCACCATCGTGCCATTGACTTCGGGCTTTCGAGGGGCACTTATCGACGCCTGCGAATTCGACTGGGCGGTTATCTCTCCGGCGATCTTCGGATCAATGTTTCAGACCGTGAAGAACAGGGAGGCACGGCGCCACGGCGGCGAGCACTACACGGCAGAGGCAGACATTATCAAGACGATCGGTCCGCTGTTCCTTGATGAGTTCACCGCGCGTCTAGAGGCGAGCTGGGATGACCAGGCCCAGATGACGAAACTGCACAACGATCTGGGGAAGCTGAGATTTCTTGACCCTGCCTGCGGGTGTGGCAACTTCCTCATCGTCGCCTACCGCGAGCTCCGCGCCCTCGAACTTCAACTCCTCACGCGTCGTCGAGATCTCGACATTCAAAAGGGCCTCTTCACAATTGCCAGTCGAGGCCAGCTCAGTTTCGATGTGACTGGAGACATCAAAGTCACCCTGGACCACTTCTTTGGGATCGAAATTGAGGAATGGCCGGCCCGAATCGCTGAGACGGCAATGCTGCTCGTGGATCACTTGGCCAACCAGCGGATGGAGCAAGATTTCGGAGACGTTCCTGACCGGCTCCCGATCAAGATTGCGCCGACAATTCTTCACGGCAATGCCCTCGAAGTGGACTGGGCGTCGCTGGTCCAATCGGGCGATAACGTCATCATTTTTGGCAACCCCCCATTTGTAGGGCAATACACGAAGACCGCGGCACAAACTGCCGACACAAAGAGGATCTGGGGATCGCGGTACAACGGTTATCTGGACTACGTCTCCTGCTGGTACGCGAAAGTAATCGATTACTACGGATCTGCACGCGGCCGGTGGGCCTTCGTCTCAACGAACTCAATATGTCAGGGTGAACCAGTCGAATTCCTCTGGCGCCCCATCCTCGCGGCCGGGTGGAGATGCAGATTCGCCCACCGCTCCTTCCAATGGGTCACCGAGGCCCCAGGAGGAGCCGCGGTTCACGTGTCCATCGTTGGCTTCGACAAGGCCACCACCCCCAAGCCTGTCCTTTGGGTTTATCCCGAAGGGGGCAAAGGCGACGGCACGGCGACGAAAGCCACACGCATCAATCCCTACTTGATCGATGCGCCAAATGTACTCGTTGCAAATCGCGCTAAGCCGCTCAGCCCGGTCCTGCCTGTAATCACCTACGGGAGCAAACCCACCGACGGCGGGAAACTTTTAGTGTCAGGGGCCGAAGTTGAGACCATCCGAGCAGACCCGATCGCCGCAAAGTATCTCCGGGAATTCATTGGTGCTCGCGAATTGCTCCATGGCAGTCCCCGTTGGTGTCTCTGGCTCGTGAACGTCAGCGAAGACGAGGTAGAGAAGAGCGCCTTTCTGTCCGCGCGCATCGCTGCTGTCAAGCAGCTACGGGCCGGTAGCTCTGACGCCGCTACGAACCGTGCCGCCGCTTGGCCTCACAAGTTTCAGTATGTGCGACAGCTACAGGGTAGCTATCTAGCCATCCCCGCACACGTGGGCGAACATCGCCGATATTTCACAACGGCAAGGTGCGATCCGGATGTCGTTTGTGGAAACGCCAACTTCATGGTCGAGGATCCCGATGGCTTTGCATTGGGCATCCTCTCATCATCAATGTTCATTGCCTGGATGCGTGCGATTGGCGGTCGACTGGAGTCGCGCCTCAGATTCTCGAATACCTTCACTTACAACACCTTTCCTTTGCCGATGTTGAGTCCTCACCAAAAGAACCAGATCGTTGAAGCTGCAAGCCGAATCGTAATGGCACGAGAGGCCCACCCGGGATTATCCCTTGCCGATCTCTACGACCCACAAAGAATGCCCACAAATGTTGTTGACGCGCATGACGAGCTGGACCAGGTCGTGGATCGAATGTTCGGCGTGTTGAGCGTGGGAGGTTTGGAAGCCCGTCAAAGAGCGCTCTTTCGGTACTATGCGAAACTCACGGGGCAGGAGACCCTCTTCGACATTTAGTGGAAATAATTTTCCTGAAGGCTGTTGGTCCGGGCACGGATCGGACCGCAGGTTGGGCAATCTTGTTTTCAGAGGCCGGAATTCTTGCGCCATGTCGGCGGTGCGACTGCTGGCTTTGTGGGGCTTACGTCCGCGCCCGGATTGACATAAATAATTGTCACGTACCTCATTATCCTCTCGGGGATAAGTATCCGGTCAATATTCTGCCGGATACTGTTGCCACCGGGCCATGTGACATTAATAGGTCGAGCGAGAGCCAAGTCCCGACCTGTCGAATCCTTATCGTCCGTTGTGAAACCGGTGAGCAATCCCTCAATCAGGACGCCGTCATCCATCATTACGCCGACAAATGGTTGCTCGCCGTATCTGACGCCTTCTCGAAAGGCGCCCCACCAAACGATGCCGTCGGGATTATGCATGCCTTTCCCACGGTAAAAAAGTTTAGCGAGCCCGAAGGCCAAGAGACAGGAGAATGCGACGGCCAGTGCAATCGTCAGGGCCACCTGCGACAAGTGCGTCAACAAATAGACGGATCCCCCACGAGCCCATCCGCTCGCAGATAACAACCAGGGCAGATCCAAGTTCCCTGCCCACACCCACATGAGCACTGCGACCCCGGTCGTTAGTATCCCAACAGCAACGAGCCCAACCGCCTCCATAAGGAGCGACTGAGTACCGCGGGGGGATTGCTTAGATTGGAGGGTCAAAAAGACCCACCCTGGCACCAAGCCTAAAAGTATTGCAAGGGCAGTCAGATCAGGAATCACTGGACGCCGTTGCCGCCGGTTCGGTAACGAGCGCTGCCGAAGGCGGTTGCCACGTCGTGGGAACTGAATCTACGGGGATAAAACCTGCACCCTTTTCCACCGCGCCGATCCGCGGGTTCGGACGGTTCTCGACAGGGTTCTCATTTTGTGTAGTCATCCAAGCAAGTATCCGGCATCGCGGTGACACTCTGCCGTCCGCATCGGCTGGTAAAAAAACGGCCAGCACACTTTCAGAGGGTTGGTGTGTTTGATATTCATTTCAGGAACCGGATTATAGTCCTCTGGCCGTAGATTCGACTCCTCCCGAGGGCGCCGAGGCTTACGTCATTGTTCGAGTCCCTTCGTGGGTCTTGAGGGATTGCTCGGAACCCCGGAGCACCCTGAAATTGCGCACCCGCACCGCACTGTGTCAGCTGGGCGCCCAGGACAGGGTCGGCGGGCTGTGAGAGACCGAAGCCCCCTATCGGCGCAGAAGTGGACTCGCGACGGAAAAATCTCGGAATTTCGCGGGATTTCTGGTGGTGACCAGGCGCTAAAATGTTTCTTTCGTGAAAAGAAGGTCAGGAGTTTAATCCCGCCGGTGTCCACCAACACCCGCGGCTGACACCTTCGAAGGTCGAGATATCACCTCGTGGGACTTGTGGGGTGTTGTGCGTCGTTTTTGGACCGCGCACAGGGCTAGCGTTAGCTCATGAAGATCTTGTTGATTGGCGCAGGCGGCGTAGGGAATTCTCTCGCGAAAATCCTGGCCACCCGCGGTTTTTATGAACAAATTATTGTCTCGGACTTCGACCTTGGCCGTGCTGAGGCTGTCCTCACGTCGATTGGGGACCGCTTCCCAGAGGCGTCACCAAGGTTTCATGCTGAACAGATTGATGCTTCTTCTGCGGACAACGTCGCTCGCGTGGCGAAGAAGCACGGTGCGACCATAGCGATGAATGCGGTCGAGCCCTCCTTCGTCGAAAGCATCTTTGAGGGATCTTTTGCCGCAGGAGCTGACTACATGGACATGGCGATGAGCCTCTCTCATCCTCATCCTGATGATCCCTACAACCAAACCGGCATTAAACTCGGGGATTGGCAATTTGAGCGGGCAGAGCAATGGGAAAAGGCTGGCCGGCTCGCGCTGGTGGGAATGGGCGTGGAACCCGGGATTTCTGATGTGTTCGCGCGCTATGCGAGCGATCACCTGTTTAGTGACATCGATGAGGTTGGGGGTGCGCGATGGTGCCAACCTGGTCGTCACAGATGACGATGGCCGGGAAATCTTTGCGCCTTCGTTTAGCATTTGGACCACGATTGAGGAGTGCCTCAACCCTCCGTTAATCTATGAAAAAGAGAGGGGATGGTTCACCACCGAACCGTTCAATGAACCCGAGATTTTTGATTTTCCTGCGGGCATCGGGCCGGTTGAGTGTGTAAATGTGGAACATGAGGAAGTAGTGCTGGTTCCCCGATTTCTTGACGCGAAGCGGGTGACCTTCAAATACGGACTGGGTGATGAGTTTATTGGAGTCCTCAAGACCCTCCACCTTTTAGGGCTGGATAAGAACGAGCCCATAACGGTGCGCACCGCACCCGATGCAACGGGCCTCAGCGATCTTGCTCAAGTATCCCTCCGCGACCTCGTCGCCTCGGTGTTTCCAAACCCCGCAACACTTGGTGAGCGCATGTGGGGAACGAAGCGCGCGGGCGTCTGGGTCACCGGAAAAGACCTCGAGGGCGAGCCACGCGACGGTTATCTCTTCCAAGCACCGATGACGCCTAAACGGTGGAACACTATGACGCGCAGTGCGTGGTGTGGCAGACAGCTCTGGCACCAGCCATTGCTCTTGAGTTGTTGGCAACCGGGGTGTGGTCGGGGTCAGGAGTTCTCGGGCCCGAAGCGCTAGAAGCTATACCATTCCTCGACCTGATGGCCTTGCCCGAAAGCAGCGGAGGATATGGCCAAACCTGCGGCTTAGAAGAGCGCTGACCGGTACCGAATCGAGGCGTGAGGCGGGAAGGCCCGACCCCTTGCCTGGCGTGCATTTCTCAACGCCACCACCCCTGTGTTGATAACCACATACTGGCGTGGGGGAATAGCTCTTGGGTTTTCGGCCGTCGGTGCGACCCCTACTGAGGGCGCTCTAGCAGCACTGAAGGGAAGACTCGCGCGTTTTTTGTGCTCCCATTTCGTCACGAGAGTTATTAACCTCTTCGACGACTGTGGCGTCGGGGTAATAGCCCTCGGGATAGGCGGGGCAGACAGCAGAAAAGCCTTCATCGCGTTCAAGGATCCAGCCGGCAAAATCTTTTGCGTGAAGGTATTCTCGGGCATCGTCCACAGAGGCGAAGGGTTTGGCGCACTGGGTATAGTTCCACTCACTCATGGTTCTTACGCTACCAAGTGGACGCCACATTCGCATCCATGGCCGCGCAAAGAACCCGGGCGGTCCTTGGATTAAGCCGCCGTTCCGTCTTTACAGCTGGCTTTGGGCTGACGACAGTGGTGAGGTGTCTCCGTAATTGAACGGCATTCGTGGA
>Ga0209491_10005759_pt1 | contig 17854 bp, 15 predicted proteins | sample BON02_FD_187213 | JGI IMG/M metagenome (GOLD analysis project Ga0209491, IMG submission 187213) | Freshwater microbial communities from Lake Bonney liftoff mats and glacier meltwater in Antarctica - BON-02 (SPAdes) (version 2) | ecosystem: Environmental > Aquatic > Freshwater > Ice > Glacier...
AGGTAGGGCTACTGGTGCTGGGGCTGGCGCGGGAGCAGCAGTGCAACGCACCCGTAAGGACCGGGTGACCGGGTTGCGCAGCTGGACCTCCTTGACGACGACCGCGCGCACGTTGTCCTGGAGCTTCATGCGCCTGTGGCCTTGGTGTTGGCGCCGCTGGCGGATCTTAGCGCAAGTTCTTGAGCTGGCGCTGTGCCAGGTGCACCGCTTGGTCAGCGAACCGCTGCTGGAGCTCCGCGCGCCGCTGGTCCGCCACCTGCTGCAGGTGGCTGAGCCGGCCGCGCCTCGTCCCTTTGACCCTGCTGCTCGAGCTCCGCGGTCCGCGGGCAGCTCGTCCTCCTTGACCGCACAGCGCTCTGAAGCTGCTTGCTGGTTGCTGGCCTTTTATTGTCTCGAGCAGAAAAATCATTTCAGTCTCTGATAATAATTCCGACGAGACCAAACCCCGGCGGTATTTTTTTGAGTCGCTGGGGTGGTGTGTTCTTCCTCCACAATATGACATCTGAGGGCTGGGTACCCAGCTTCTAATCTTAAAAGATTTTTGAAGCAGGGTGCCACCAGGATAGATATTGAGCAGGGAGTACTTCTGTACTTATATCTTGGACAGTTACAATGGCCGATATCTTCTTCTTCTTCGCGCTTGCTGACTCCAACTCCAAAGGCCAAAGGTCTCGATGTCTCATGGCTGAGGGGCGTGCGAGTTCCAAGAATGAGAATACATTGATGCTATTCCCTGTTCCTGTTCATGTTATGCTGATAGGAACACCACATCTCTACCCTTACACGCGATATTGAACTGGTCTTGATTCTCGTTCAGTATACTACCTTTCCCCTTTTCTTCTTCTCTGGTTCTTGCCATGCCCACTAAAAAGGCCTGCTGCCCTCCGCCCTCCTGGCTTCTGCCTGACCGCACCCCTCGTGCTTATGCGTATTTGTCTTCGATGTCTCCCACCGTGCGCCGCTCTTGTCGTGCTGCCTAGGCCGCGGTGTCAGTGCATTTATGAATAACCAGTTTGCAGTTTGCTTATAAATGGGAGCAGGAGCAGGGACAGGGACAGGGAGGATGAACGAGCAAAACTCAAGAACTACTCGACACTTTACACTCTACCGTCGATGAGGATGCGTTAAGCCAAGCCTGGCCCCCCCAGACAGCCTGGAGGAAGGAGGAGCTGGTCCTGCTAGCCCCCCTGCTGCGCCCTCACCCGCTCTCATACTCAAGGGAAGGGCACCGCTCTCCCGACATCGAAAATTAAAACCCCGTCTACCATACCCCACCCCTTTGTTTGGCTCGAAGCAGTGCGCACACGAGCCAGTCCGAACACCTTACACCCCAAGATCCGTACTTGGAGCGGGGGGGGTGACAAGTGGGAAGACGGGAGGAGTGGCGAGGGAAAGTAGGGACTAGTAGAGGGAACGAGGGAACCAGTTCCCGGGAGGTGGGAAGGGAGGGGGGGCGGGACTCCAGCCCCTATTTCACCACCTCCCACACAGCCACCAGCGGCACGCGCTAGAGCGCTGGCATAGGTATGAGTCGTAGGCTTCTTTTGATAAAATTTTTTGGTTAATATTAATATACCATACCAAAACTTTTTTGACTTTTCCTTGGACGAACTCGCGATGAGCGATGACGCCGAATTACTGATACTGATTCAATAATGTCATTGAATTACACAGTAGTATGTTTATTATTTAAGTATAATAATAATAATACTTAATTATTGTACTAATAGTGTACTAATACTAATATATTACTAATATTCACATATTGTATTTTTATCTTCATATTATATAAAATATACATTATTTTATAAATGAATATGATAAATGATGAATATATATGAATATGTGAATGGTGAATAATTGTGATTGGTCGTATTGTATATATATATATATATATATATATATATATATATATTAATATTAATGCGAATTGATATGGTCGAGCGTCTCCCCTCCCCACACCTTACTCCGGTTGTCGGTAGTAGTCACCAGTGCTAGGAGCAGGGCTCTGCGCTCTAGACCCTAGAGGGCGGTCTCGCAGTGTCACGTGCGCAGTGTTGGGGGTTGGGGGCTTGGGGCGCCCCGGCGCCACGCTATATATGTCGCCTCCTCCTACGTCACATCAGATTAGAAGACGGCTCCCACGTCATTCCCTAGCCCGGCCTGGCCTTCGGCTCTTCCCCGTCTCCCGCTGGACCCGCGTGTATTCTCCAGAAGTCAACTTCGACATCCACGCTCGCTTTGCGGTGGTGCTTGTACATTTTTGGAATCTCAAACTTGAGCTCCGCCACAACTGTGCCTATCGCCCCGAGCTCGGCCGCAGTCTTGCCGATGAAGGCGCGGGTGGATGTCTTGTGCAGCGTGTAGACGGAGCCGCCAGGCCGGCACAGTGCAAGGCCAGCACGCAGGAAGGCCACGTCCAGGCCGTTGCTCTCCGGGCGTGTGCCAAAAGGGGGGTTCATCAGAATTATGTCAAACGCGCCCATCCAGCGCCTGCCGGCTGAAAACGGGCTGCACCCGCCGTCGCCCGTCTCCTCGGCTGCAGACGGGCTGCCGTCCACAGCGCCACCACAGGCTGCGGCACCACCGCCGCCCCTGCTCCCCGCCGGCTTTCGAAACGTGAGCTGCAGGACGTCGCATGCGATGACGTCGACCGGCACCTCGAGCTCCGCCACGTTCTCCGCTGCAACCTCGAGCGCCTGCGGGTCGATATCGACGGCGATGACGTGCGCCGCGCCCATCATCGCCGCGCCTATTCCGAGGACACCTCCGCCGCAGCCCAGGTCAGCCACCAATGCGCCGTCCAGGCCGTCTTCGGCATCCGCAGCAAACAGCATGTGTGCGGCTATATCTGGCGGTGTCGGATACTGTTCGAGATCAGACTTAGGCTGGCGCCACGTCTGCACGCCCTGGAGCTCGGCGATGAGCTGCTTCAGCTTCATGTTGATGCGCGGCAACCAGGGAGTAGCTCTACCTACTTTCACGTGAACCCTGGTCATTTAAGAGGTAAACATCATCATCGTTAGACCCACACACCGTTCCAGCCCTCGGCTCGTTATCCAGTTTTGCTGTGGGGAGGTGTCTCTCGGGGGTATACATCATCATCATCCCTCCGCGCGGCACACCCAACGATCCCCTTAGGCACACTACACCGCCATGGCACTTATACCCTCATTCATCAGAGAGTTGCGAGGAGCTAGAGCGAGATAGCGCTATGGCCCACGGGCAGGTACTTGTGTAGGATATTGTTGGTTCGCGCGTGCGCCAGTGTTGTTTCTTTGTTTCCTATACGTCCTATACACGTCCCCTTACTTAATTATATAGAACGTGAATGAACTACCTTGGGATTTGGGGTGTTGTTCCTGTCGTTGTCGTTGTGTACGCGTGTGTTTCGGTGTCGGTGTCGGGGGCCTGTCTGTGCCTCAATCAAAATTAACGGGGCCAGCCAGCAAGAAGGCGTCGACTATGACCAAACCTACTCATCAACCCTGCGCCACTCATCTGTCCGTGTCCTTATCGCCATCCAAGCTCGCCTGAGGCTCAAGTCCTGTCAACACGACCTCGTCGCCGCCTTTCTCCAGGGCAGCCTCTTCTCGACAACGAGATTGTCTTCATGAAATACCCGCCCGGCCATACAGAGGTCGGCACCAACGGCAAGGACAAAGTCTACCTCGTGCAGAAACCCATCTACAGCCTCAGGCAAGCCGGCCGCCGATTCCAACGTGACTTCTTCGCCTGGCTCAAGCTCCCCATCGACCAAGGCGGAGCTGGGTTCACCAGGAGCGAAAAGGAGCTGTGCACATCTTCACGCGCTGCGTCGGCAACGCCACAGTGTACCCAGGCGTCTACTGCGATGACAGTATCACCATCTTCGGCGACGACGACGTCGGCTCGGTGTACGACGGCTTCCGCATGGCGCTGCACACCCGCTGGAAGGCGAGAGGACGAGGGCGAGCTCAGCAACATTCTCAACGGGCCATTTGCGTCGCACATGAAGGCTCCAGCATCAAACTCTCCCAACCTACGTACATCGACACCATGGTGGACCGCTACCTACTACCCGATGACAAGCCGCAGGCCGCAGGCGACTAAGGTACAAAAGACACCTCTTATTCGTTACACTTCAAGGACAACGTCACGGCCGCACTTGCCGCCCCGCCAGCAGCCCACTCGCCACCGGACCCTGCCCTACTCGCCGAATACCAGTCTCTAGTCGAGGCCCTTCTCTACTGTTCGACGGTCACTCGGCCGGACATCGCTTACCCGGTCGCCATGCTCTGCCGCTGTATGAGCCGCCCGACCCCCGCCTTACTCGGCGAAGCCCACTGCATTCTCGCGTATCTCCATCACACGCTAGACCTCGGCATCTGCTACATGTCGGGCCACAGCCACAGCGAGCTGCACACCTTCACCGACTTGGACTGGGCCACAAGACGCTCCGCATCGGGCAACACCGTCCAATGGCAGGGCTGCACCATCGAGTGGGCCTCCACGCAGCAGACATCAGTTGCTCTCTCCTCTTGCAAGGCGGAAATCATGGCTGCCTCGGAGGCCGCCAAGTCTACGTCCAACTACCGGAAGCTCTTCGAGGAGCTCGGATTCGCCACGCTCAACCCTACGACCATCTACATGGACAACAAGGCGGCAATCGACCTCGCCTACAACCCGGAGCACCACCACCGCACCAAGCACATCACGCGACGCCACTTTTTCATCCGCGAGCTCGTTGAGGACCAGAGCATCACCGTACCCTACATCCCTTCCGCCGACAACATCGCGGACTTCTTCACTAAGATTCTATCCAATAAGGATTTCTTCCGCCTACGCGACATCATCATGAACATCGCATAAGCATACCGAGCTTACAGGACATAGCAATATCGCCCTCCAACGCTATTATATCTCCCGCAGCCGGACCCCCGCCCCCCTGCCCCGTGATTATTTAATAATTACACATGAGACCCAATTGAGCTGAGATGACTCGCATGCCGCTCGAGATTTAATCTATTTTGTGAGTGTGAGTCTGTTGCCTGCCCACCTCGGTGCGCGCAACCACCCCCCCCCTCCCCCCCCAGCCCTGCAAATATTTTAATAATTCGTAACATGAGACATCATTGCAACGGTAGATCAACTATACAGTTAGAGACCCAATCAATCGATAGTCTTTCACCCACCTCGGTGCGCGTGACCCCCCCCCCCTCCCCTTGCGAATATAAACATTTATTCGTTACTCACCTTAGAATACCGGCACCCATCCATCTTGGTTCAGTTAGACTCCTCTTCATTCGAACCTTTCTGCTTCAAACGGGGGGCTGTCCAAGATAGATGTACCCACTACCGTATTTGCATTTGCCTGCAGTAGTTAGTACCCCCTGCGGTATCCCCAGGGATACCCGCCGACATTCCTAAGGCCGCTCTTCGGCCGCGTCCTTCGAATGACTTGCACATCTCGTTCAACACATTACGGAAGCCCGCCTTTTCGTATGTTTTGTGTTCTGTGCCGAGATTCATTGCGAGGACAGTCATTGGTGAATCTCGAGTGTTGTTCTGTTGTGGTTTGGCCTCAGAGGCAAACATTGGTAAGAATTCTCTTACATTCCAGAATTGGCCGTCTGCTCAGAGCAGACGTCCGACGCGTATATAATTTAGTATAATATAGATTAATATGACGACCTAGTTTCTCTTTGACCTGAACTCGCTCGCGCCCTCGAGTACAGTACGAACGTACGACACAATAGTTGACAATAGCGTACATACATGTAAACATGTAAACACTACTGAACCGCACGTCTAATTTGGAATATACATAATAGCGCGTAATATATTTAACTTTTTTAAACGCCACAAGGCCAAGCCCTCCCCTGGAGTGTATTCTTGGCTATATCTATTTATCCCGTTTTCGAGGCGGTGGGATATGGTGTATGGTGAGATACAGCGGGATACAGCTAGATGATACAGCTAGATACAGCGAGATACGTACGGATACAGCTGGATACAGTGGGTTACAGCGGGATACAGTGGATCTGCTGCAAAATGGCTAGATACAGGGATACAGCGGCCGGAAGCGGGATGCCAATGCCAAGGATACGGTATACGGTGAGATACAAGGCAGGATATTCAGGTGAAATATAGACGGGAGATCCCAAAAATACACGCCAGGGACAGCCTAGGCCAGGGCTAGAGGGCTGGCTTGGTTGTTCTGTCGCCTATTGTCCAAGATAGATGTACCTACTACCGTATTATTTGCCTGCAGTAGTTAGTTCCCCTGCGGTATCCCGGAGGATGCCCGCCGACGTTCCTAAGGCTGCTCTTCGGCCACATTCCTTCGAACGACTTGCACATCTCGTTTAACACATTGCGAGCGCCCGCCCTTTTGCATGTTGTGTGTTTTGTGCCGAGATTCATTGCGAGGACAGTCCTTGATGAATCTCGATTGTCGTTTTGTGGTGTGGTTTGGCCTCAGAGGCAAACGTTCGTAAGAATTCTCTTGCATTCCGGAATCGCACGTTTGCTTCGAGCAGACGTCCGACGTTTTTTAGCAAAGCTGTACGCTCGTCAGCGTCACCATTGCCTCCGCAATGGCCGACTTGCTCAACCATGCCGCGGAGCGCTCCGCATCGAAAGCAGTGACCGCGATCAAGTGGAACATCCTGCATGATGCCAAGCACCCAATCGACGGGTCACCCCAATCCTTATTCATCAAGTTATTCATGCGCGTCTGCACCATGTGCAAGATGGACCCCGTGCTCTCTGCCTTCCTCGAGTCAGAGGGCACGGTCATCGCGTCCGGCGTCACCATGTACGCCAGCTCGACCAGGGATGCGCTCATCGACGAAGCATTGCGCAACCAAAGGACACCGACCAAGCACGTGGCGGGCCGCATCATCTTCCTACCCAGCCTTGTCAGCGAGCACAGGAACGCGATCCCAGCGGCCGCCAAGCTTCCCGCCCACCGCACGCCTGTGGCGCCGACAGGGAGCTCTTCGCCAATGTCCAGCACACCGTCATACACCACCACCGACCTCAACGCCGACGCCTCCGGCCGCGACTTCGATGAAGCCAACACGGCGCCCTTAGCCGGCGACGCGTCCGCAAGCCGCCCTTCGGTGGCACCCATCCTACCCACGAGCTCTCCGTACAGGATCGTCGCCTGGATTCTTTCTTCAACGCGTCCAACAAGACCTCGGCCTCGCCCTACACGCCCTCATCCTCGACCAGTCGCTCGGCGACAAGCTCTACAAGGCATCCAACGGCAACGGCATCGCCATGCTCGTCCTCATGGAGGCGCACAACATCCGCAACAACATGCACAGCAGCCAAGCCATCCTCACCTGCAACTTTGCTCGCCTGCAACTCCTCGGGAAGACCTTCCTGATCGCATCTCCAAACAGCGCCCACACCTTCAAGGAGTGGCTTCGCGACTTCAAGGAGATCGCCAGCCTTGTGCCGCACGCCACCGAGTCCGCCGACCTCCACACCACCCTCACCGAGTTCGTGGCGCGCTTCCCGGACAAGCACAGGTCCGACATCACGCAGCAGATGAAGATCTACAAGTCCAACCGTAATGAGTCACGGACGGGCGACTGCGACCTGAGCTCGGACGACGAGGAGGCCTCTTGCTCCGCTAAACAGCTCCTCGACTACCTCTGCCACGACATCCACAGCGCCCTGCGCGTCAAGAACAAGGCCGCACGCGAGGTCACCACCGCGGAGGCTCTCCGCCTCTCTTCCGCTAGCCTCGAGAAAAAGGCGACTCCCTCGGAAACGAACAAGCTCATCAAGCAGATCGCATCTCTCAAAGCCCAGCTACAAGCCCCTCCCGCCCCCGCCCCGGCGGGAACGCCGGTGCGAGCCCTTGCCGCAGCGCCCGAGCAACCTGCGCCGCCACGCCACGCAGCCAAGCTCCGGCCCAAGAACGCGCTGGCCAACTACAGAGACTTCGTGCTCACGCCGGCGATACGCAACTGCTCCAACTGCAACGAGCGCCATCTAGACCGCGACTGCCCCAACCGGCCACCGCCCGAGCCACTACGCGCCCCGGCCACCGCGGCCGGCGCCGGCACCGCGGACCCTCCCAAGGTGCGCGCGCCGCGACCCGCCGCCGTCGCCCTGCGGGCAACGGCTCCCGATCTACCTACCGCCGCGGCGGCTCAACCGCCGCCCGTCCCGGTGCCGGCAAACGATACGCCCGCCCCGGCGCTCACCACTCGACGCTTCGCTCCCGCACGCGCCCCCGCGCCAGCGCTCTCCGCCCTCCGCTTCGGCATCGAGCCCACCGAGAACGGATGGACGTCGCCACACGAGATGGGCGACGCCGACGCTGCGAGCGACTTCTGGGCCCCGCGGGCGAGTTACTCCAGGCCCGCGCTCTCCGCGAGACGGGCGTCCACCACTCTATCCGGCTTAACCTACTCTATGTTCGCCGAAAGAGACCTCGCCCAACCCCCACACGTTGCGCCAGCCACCCCTATCTCTCCCGTCTGCGCGCTCGGCGGCTCTCTGGCGTCCCTCGCCATGCGTCTCCTCTGCCTGTTCATTCCTGACCCGCCTTCGCAGCAGCTCAACAGCCCTCCCGCCGCCTCCGCCGACCCGCCACCCGTTGCTACAGCCGCCTCCGCAGTTGCCGCCGCCACCTGCGCCGCCAGCGCCGCCGCCACCCAACATGCCAACGCCACCGCCGTCCCCGCTGCCGCAGCCGCCTCCGCAGACCCGCCACCCGTTTCCACAGCCGCCTCCGCCGCCGCCGCCGCCACCTGCGCCGCCAGCGCCGTCACCACCCCTCATGCATCGACGCCGTTTGCACCACCGCGCGCACCGCCGCCGCCTGCGCCGCCCAAAACGCCTTCGTTGCGGCTCAACAGCCCTCTCTGTACGCCTCCGTCGCCACAACACGCGCCGCCGCCGTCTGCGCCGCCACCGCCTTCGTAGCAGCCCGGCAGCGCTCTCGGCGGGCCTCCGTCGAAAACACACGCACCACCGCCGCCGTCTGCACCACCGCGTGCTCCGCCGCCACCTGCGCCGCCCGAACCGCCTTCGCAGCTCGGCGGCGCTCTCGGCGTGCCTCCGTCGACAACACACGCACTACCACCGCCGTCTGCACCACCACGTGCTCCGCCGCCACCTGCGCCGCCCGAACCGCCTTCGCAGCTCGGCAGCGCTCTCGGCGTGCCTCCGTCGACAACACACGCGCCGCCGCCGCCTGCTCCGCCGCCGCCTTCATGGCAATTCGGCAGCGCTCTCGGCGTGCCTTCATCGGCATCACACGCCAACGCCACCGCCGTCTCCGCTGCCGCGACCGCATTTCGCCACGTACCCAACGCCGCAACCAACGAACCAGCGCCCCGCCTCACGCCGGCCGCTCCTCTACCCGCTGCCCCAGCTGCCTCCGCCGACCCGCCACTCGTCGCCGTCCCTGCCGTTGCCGCCGCCACCTGCGCCGCCAGCGCCGCCACCGCCCATCACGCACCGCCGCCGTTTGCACCACCGTTTGCACCACCGCCACCTGCGCCGCCCAAAACGCCTTCGTTGCAGCTCAGCAGCCCTCCCTGTACGCCTGTGTTGCCACAACACGCGCCGCCGCCGTCTCCACCGCCAACGCCTTCGTGGCAGCCTGGCAGCGCTCTCGGCGGGCCTCCGTCGACAACACACGCACCACCGCCGCTGTTGGCGGGTGGTTTTTTTTGGGGGGGTGTTTCTCCTTTGCGGGGCCTGTGTGCCGGAGCCCCCCGGCGGTGTTGCGCGGGGCGCGCGCGTGTCGCCTGTGAAGACCCTTGATACAGCATAGATGCAGTGTCTGACTGTGTGTGTGGGGGTCGCCTCTGGGCCCCCTTCCTGTGTTGTCTGTGTGGCCGTTTCGGCCGTTGGGCGTTCCCGTTTCGCGTTCTTGCTTCTAGACTCTGCTAGACATGTTGGCCGACTCTGCGGCCTGCGCTCACGCACTCGTTCACTCTCGTACACTCGCACACGCACACGCACACGTTGGCACTCGCGGCCTTCCAGACATGGTACCTCTGCGTCAAACAACCCTTACTGACTTTCTTTCCCGCCCTGCGGCAGACAAATTTCCTGCGCGGGCGATGCGCGACGACCCGCCGCAGCTCGCGACGCCGACGCAGGGCGTCCAGGCTGCGCGCCGACTCCTCGACAACGAGGAGGACGCGGCGCTCGTCGCCGCGCGGCACAAGGTGCTGACGTTGCTCGGCAACCTGCGCAAGGCCGTGGCGGCGGCTGATGCGGAGACGCTGCGCACGGCCAAGAAGGCCTCAGCGCGCCTGGCCAAGAAGATGCGCCAGCAGCTCCGACGTGCTGAACGCGCACGTGCGCGCACCGCCGTCGAGGTCTACCCGACCCAAGCTGCCCGCCGTCTCTCGCGTCGCTCCTCGCCGGACAAGCTCGTGCAGGAGCTCTGTGCCTGGATCGAGGCGCCGCCGCTCTCCAAGATGTCCACGCCGTGCGAGGATGAGGACAACTCCGTGCAGCTCGACAGCAATGACGAGTTTTCGAAGCTCATCGTGTCCGACCTCGTCGCGGCCACCACCGCCTTCTTCGCCGGAGTGTCCGGGCTCAACGCGACGCTCGACGCGACCGCCACCGCCTTCCTTCCCGCGCCCGCAGCACCGGTGTCGAGGCCTGGCCAGACTGCAACGACTGCGCTCGAGAACTGCTCCTTGGTGAACAAGTGCACGTCCGCGTGCTGCGCCAACTCGGCACCCGTTCCTGCGCTGGCACGGGCGCCGACGCGCTCTGCTGGCAGGCGCCTTACCCTCGACGCGCCTATCGCCATCGCCGTCTCGCCCATCGCCGAAGTCGTCGAATGCTTCATGGCAGGCGACGTGACCTACGACCACCGCAGGTTTGTCTGCGAGCCCTTCAACGACGACCTGATGACTTGGCTTCAATTCGACCAGGATTTTGGGATCGGCATGCTCGTCAAGTACACCAAGGACGACAACGAGTACAACCTCGCGCAGACTCTAAAGGGCACGGACATTGGAGGACGCAACAACACCGTGCCCCTCGCCCTTCATGCTAATCTGGATCCCGCTGTGCGCCAGGAGCGCACTCAGCACGCACGCTGGCACGAACGGCGTAACCAGACGCTCTACACGTTCGTGGTGAACCACGTCGCCGATCCCAACCTGTGCCAGATGCTCATTAACGAGAAGCCCGACGATGGAGTAGGCGCCTGGGAGATGCTAGGCGCGCACGTCTACCGTGAGCCCGACGACTTTGCGTTGTCAGAGCTGGAGACGCAGTACAGCCACATGAACTACGTCACCTGCGGCTCGACAAGAAGATCACGGCGGTCGCTGATTTCGTCGCGGCGCTCAACACCTTCAACTTGAAGCTCCCGCTTGCCCACAGGAAATCGCCGAGCGAGATCGCGCTCAAGGTCCTTCTCAGCTTCGAGAAGGGCAGCAGCATCGGCTTGCAAGCGGCGATCGAGGTCTCCAGCAAGTCGCTCAGCTTTGCGCCCATCCCGCCATCCACAGAGCGCACGCGCGACCTGCTTGAGGTCATGCGGCACTTCGGCATGCTGTGGAGGTCCCAGTACAAGCACACGCAGGGCGCGGGCGTCGGCCACCAAGCTGACGGTGCTTACTACGGCGACGTCGACCAGTTCTGCAACGACATCGACTCCGCCTTCGCGGTCGGTTTTAGCGGAGGCAAGGGCGGCCGTGGCCGTGGCCGCGGCGTGCCCGCACAACTACGCCCTGGCCAAGTACGCTCGGACGCTCGATTCCAAGGCCCGTGCCTCACCATCGAGGAGTGCCGCAAGATGGGCATCCGGCGCTGCTACTGCTGCCAAGGCTTTGGCCATGAGTCCCAGGACTGCGGCAACCCCGTCGATGTCAAGATCAACATGGAGACGGCGCGCCAGCTTCATGCCGATCAACTCCACGCCTATGCCGATCGGTGCGGCACCGGGCCCGGCGCACCGCCGCGCCAGCCTTATCCCCCACCCTCTTCGCGCGGCATAGGTGGAGGTGCGGGTGGCCGCGGCCGTGGCGATCGTTGCGCATGGGACAATGAGCCCGGCGAGCAGGAGGCCGAAGACGACGGCGAGAACGAGGCGCACTACGTCGACGGCGGGCCAAGCCACTACCTGGGCTCTTTTGAGATTGTCTCCACTGACGACCCCTTCGGCGACCGCGACAAGGCTTTCTTCGCCGACACCGTCGCCTCCTTGGCGCCCGGTGTCCAGCTCGAGCCCGAGGTGATCGACATGCTGGCCACGGACATCGACGTGCCCATTGACCCCCCCGTGCAGCCCGAGATGCTCGACGAGATGCTCGACGTGGTGCTCGACGGCGTCGGCTCCGTGCAGCCCGAGATGCGCGACGTGGTGCTCGACGACGCCGGCCACGTGCAGCACAAGATGCTCGACGAGATGCTCGACAACGTGGTCGACCGCGACGTCAACGCGCACGACGGCGACATCGACGAGCACGCTGCCGAGGTGTGGGCCAGCTCCATGTCCAACATTTGCGCCGACGGCGACGACGCGCAGCGCCTCTACGGAAAGGAGGAGTGCGTGCACGACGTCTAGGGCTTCCGCAGCGCCACCGACTCGTTTTGGGGGCGCCGTCCCGTACATAAACAGCCCGGCGCCAGCGCAAGCAGCGCCTGAACCTCATCTCCAAGCCGGTTTGGGTCGCGGGTGCTGACCAGATGTCGGACGTCTTCACGAAGGCGCTGGACAAGACGTCCGTCCTCCGCTGCCCTGGAAAGCGTCTCGGTATTCCTGGCCGCTGATATTAATAGTTATCTTCTCATTATGTAATCATAGTATATATATTCTCTCGCTCTTATTTCTGGTATAGTTTGTTGTGTATCTCGGTATATAGTAATAATATAGCTTCGCGGTATCTCTTGCCTCTAGTACATTATAGAGGCGCTTCTAGTCGGTAGAAGCAGACCGATCTCTGTTGGTTCTTTGTTCTGCGCCAAGATGTCTCTTGGCTTCCACACAGTCTGTGCTCCAGCAACGTTCGTTTTGCTGTGGGGGCGTGTCTGACTGTGTGTGTGGGGGTCGCCTCTGGACCCCCTTCCTGTGTTGTCTGTGTGGCCGTTTCGGCCGTTGGGCGTTCCCGTTTCGCGTTCTTGCTTCTAGACTCTGCTAGACATGTCAAAGCGGAGCGGTTTGTTAGCTAATTCGGTCTGTTTTGTTAGCAAATTTTTTTTGTGGTGTTTTGCAATGTTTTGCGGTGTTTTGCGTGTGTTTTGCGTGTGTTTTGCGGTGTTTTGCGAGCGTGTTTCGAAAAACAGTGTTTTGCGGTGTTTTGCGGTGTTTTGCGGATGTTTTGCAATGTTTTGGACGTGTTTTGCGAATATTTTTTGTAGACATTGTCTGAGTGAGAGAAAGACGCACAGCACCGTATTGCGCTGTATTGCACAAAGCGTATTTTGTTCGTTTTGTGCGTTGTGTATATTTTTTGGTCTGTTTTGTGCTGTTTTGTGAAAAATGCTAAAAACACGCACACAAAACACCGCAAAACACCGCAAAACTCCGCAAAACACTGTTTTTTTTTAAACCGTGACCCCCTGCGGGGGTACGTGACACCCCCGGGCCCGTAATCCGTAATTTACGCGTATTGCGCATTGTGTACTTTTGTGACAGGTCTAAAGTATTTTTGAAGAATACACCGAATGCGCGCAATACGTATTGCGGCTGTGATGCGACGGTTTTGTGACTTTTTGGAGCGTTTTGCGTTTGTTTTGCGGTGTTTTGCGACGTAATTTCACAAAACACGTTTTGTGACTGTTTTGCGGTGTTTTGCGGTGTTTTGCGGTGTTTTGCAGATGTTTTGTGAAAGGTGATTTGTGCAATACAGTCGAATTTTTTTGCTCTTTGAAAACGCCCGCAATACACGAGCGTGTTGTGAGTTTTTTGTGTTTTTCAGTGTTTTGCGATGTTTTTCGGGTGTTTTGTGTGTTTTGTGGAAATACTGCAAAACACTCGCAAAACACCGCAAAACACCCGCAAAACACCACAAAACACCCGCAAAACACCACAAAACACCACACATTTGCTAACAAAACAGCCCAAATTTGCTAACAAACCAGCCCCCGCCCGACATGTCGGCCGACTCTGCGGCCTGCGCTCACGCACTCGTTCACTCTCGTACACTCGCACACGCACATGCACACGTCATCACTCGCGGCCTTCCAGACATGCAGACTCCATTCGGCTCCGGCCCCCGCTCGCTCACTCCCCACACGTACCCGGGGAGCGGCCCACCTTACGCCTACGGGCCGTATGGCCTGGCACCCCACCAGGCGCACCAGGGCGCCGGCGGCCACCATCATGGCAACGGGACCTGGTCTGCTGTGGCTGCGCAGAGACCGGAAAACTTTCAACGACTTCCACACCAGAGCGGCTCGCCGGCGCACGACGGCCGCTCCAACTACGACGCCAGAGGCTGCGCGCTGGGCTACGACCCCTTCTCTGGCTTCGCGCCGGCGCCGACCTTCAACGAATTCGGCAATGCGGCTTACCTGCAGCCGCGGCCGGCAGCCGAGCCCTTCAACGGCTTCGGCGCCGCGGAGGCCTACCAGCAGCAGCAGCGCGCTGAAGCCGCGGCCGAGCAGCAGCAGCGCGCTGAAGCTGCGGCCGAGCAGCAGCGCGCTGAAGCCGCGGCCGAGGCCGGGCGGATGGAGGACCGATTCAGCGCCATGGGCGCGGACATTAACAACCTGGCCGGCCTCATGCGGCAGATCGAGCATCGTCTGGCGGCCGCGACGCCGTCGGAGGGGTCGGAGGACTCCGCCGCTTCGATGCCCCCCATGGAGACGCCCGTGCCGTCGGGGGCCGCTTCCTTTATTCCTTCGGTTCCAGCAGGCTTCGTGCGGGCGACTCCGCCGGAGCCAACACCGAACCTCCGCCCGCCGCCGCCGGAAGAGCACCGCCCGCTGCCGCCGGAGGAGACGCGCCGCACGAACGCGCCGGCGCATTGGGGGAGAACGCCGCTGTCGGGAAGGGAGTACGAGGCGCGCGCTGCGCCGATCGCGCCCGAGGTCAAGGACCAGTTCAAGGACATCGTGCAGCCGCGGTTCGGCGCAAACTGGAAGACGGACCTCGACCCCGCGAAGCTCGGCCCGTGGCTCACGCGGCTCAAAGGGCGTTTGATATCGCACGACATTCGCATCTGCCCGGTGCTGGAGATGAACGAGCACTTGTGGTTCAACCTCACCAGCACCGGCGACGCGTATGCCAACTGGCTCATCAAAGCCAACCTCTGGGTCAGCGGGCAAATCGTGGACCAGTTTGACTCCACCAGCAAGCGAGTCGACAACTTCTTCTCCAAGCACGCTTTTTCCGAGTACATGCACGGCCGGAACCTGCTGCGCATCCTCGAGGGGCTGTACAACGTCACCTCGGGCCCGGAGCTGCGCGCGGCTGAGCTGGCGTTGGAGCGCTTCGTGCCCTTCGTGATGGGCATGTCGGCTGACGACGCGCAGCATGCCGCTTTCGAGCAGCTTCGGCTTCGCGGGCGCCTGCCGCCCTCCTCTTGGAGTGGCGCGATCGGCGCCGAGAGCCTCTTGCTCTTTCAGAAGCTGCCCGACGAGTACACGTTCAAGCAGACGCGGCTAGACGAGTGGTACAAGGGCGAGGTCAAGAACGAGCCGGCGTGGTCTCTCACGGAGCTGATCAAGATCATCCCGCAGTGGCTCGAGAAGCCGCCCAGCGCGCGCACCTCGCTGCGTTCGAGCCGTCGTTCAACTTCGTGGCCCAGGCCAACGCAGCCGCTGCGGCGCGCCAGGGCCGCGGGCCGCTTCCGCCAGGATACATCCCAAAGGGCGACTGCTTCCTGTGCGGCGAGAAGAACTGCTACGTGGACAAGTGCCCAAAGTTCTGCCTGAAGTGCAAGAACAAGCACTGCCCGGGCCTCATGCCCTCCAAGAAGTGCGTGATCCACGCCGATACCATGCCCGTCGGCGCCACCACCACGCGCTTCGACGGCAAGCCCGTCTCGGACAAGACGCTCGCGTTCCTCTGCAACGAGTGGCGGAAGCACAAGGCACAAGGCGGGCCGACCTCGTGCGCACACGGCCGACGGCGGGCCAGCCGAGGAGGGGCTGTCGCAGGAGTAGTTTGGTGACCTCGAGTTGGACGAGTACGCCCGCGCCTACGCCGGCTCCGCCGAGCGTTTCGCGCTGCCGCAGAACTTCGAGTGGTACAACCTCGATTGCCTCCTCCGCCGAGACTCATCTTCGGCACCACGGCGCGGTGACCGCGGACGTCGACACCGTGTGCGCCTCTGTCGCCGACGCCACGCCCGCGGCGCCGGAGCAGGGGGAGCTTTCGGAGCTCACCGTGACCGGGCTCGATGCGGCCGCCACCGCCTTTCTTCCCGCGCCCGCGGTGTCAGAGCCGGGGGAGTTTCCGGGGCTCGCCGAGTCCGAGCTCGGCGCGGTCGCCACTGCGCCCGAGCCGGCTGCGGAGTCCGAGCCGGCCGAGGCGCGCGACGGCGGCGCGTTGCTGGAGGCGCCCGACTACGGCGCGCTGCGCGCGCCCGTGCCCGCGCGCCACGGCAACGAGCCGTACGCCGAGCCCGCAGACGTGCTGCTCGCCGAGATCGACGACGGCACGATCCGCCATTTCGCGCTCATCCGTCGTGCCGACGAGGCGCTCACAGTCTGGGTCTCGTCGGGGCCGCCTCCAGCCCGCCGGGCGCGGACGACGCAGCGCGGGAGCCGCCTGATCGACGTCGTGCGCGTCTGGGCCACTGATTTCGTGACGTGGCTCGAGTGCGGCGAAGGATCCCCGCCTGAGTTTCCGACTCGCCTGGGTCACGTCGCCGCCACTGTCCTGCGCGCCGTCAGCCCGCAGCAGCCGCCTTCGCCGCCGCCGCTGCCGCCTGCTACGGCTATCACTGCCGCCACCGCCGCCGCCGCCTCCGTCACCGCCGCCGCCGCCGCCGCCACCGCCGCCGGAGCCGCCGCCGCCGCTGTCGCCGCCGCCACTGCCGCCGGAGCCGCCGCCGCCGCCGTCGCCACCGCCGCAGTCGCCGCCGCCGCCGCCGGAGCCGCCGCCGCCGTCGCCAGAGCCGCCGCCGCCGCCGCCATCGCCATCGCCTCCGACGCCGCCGCCACCGCCCCCGACGCCGCCGCCGTCACCGCCGCCGTCAACGACCCCGCCTCCGCCGCCGCCGCCGCCGCCGTCGCCTGGGGGTCGACGCCGGAGGTCGCCTCCACAGTCGCCGTGCCGGACGTCGCGCCTGCTTGTGGGCTCAAGCTCGCTTGCGCCTCGACGCATTCGGCGCCCGCGTGCGCTGCGGCCGACTGCCCGGCGCCCGTGACGATCAAGGTCCAGATTGACGGCGGCGCCAACTCGAACCTTCTCTCCCACGCCGTCGCCACCGCGCTCTGCCGGCTCACGCCCGCGCAGGGCATCATCGGCGGCATCGCGGGAGAGCTTGATTACAGCGCCGTTGCGCTAGGCGTGGTCCACCTTGCTGGGGGGACCGATCCTCTCTCGCTCTCCTTCCTCTGCATCTCTCGCTCTCCTTCCTCTGCATGCCGGACGGGAAGAAGAACATTCTCTCTGAATCGGTGCTGCTCGACATGCACGGGATCGAGGCCAGGAAACAGCCGCCGCGCCTTCTCTTCGCCGACGGCTCTACGGGCGAGATGCACCGCAGAAACGGCCTCTACTACCTACTACGCCATGCTTCGGTTTGAGCCTGCCACGGCGATCGCCTCGACGACGGCTGCGGCCGTCTTGCCTGAGGCCGCCTCGGCGCTCCCGTCCAGCTCGGACCTGGCGCTGCTCTGGGCTGCGCGCCTTGGCACCAACGCCGACGGCCTCACGTGCACGTCTCGTGCCGTTCACGGCGTCGGCATCGACAAG
>Ga0209491_10005760_pt1 | contig 17852 bp, 23 predicted proteins | sample BON02_FD_187213 | JGI IMG/M metagenome (GOLD analysis project Ga0209491, IMG submission 187213) | Freshwater microbial communities from Lake Bonney liftoff mats and glacier meltwater in Antarctica - BON-02 (SPAdes) (version 2) | ecosystem: Environmental > Aquatic > Freshwater > Ice > Glacier...
TGTATGAGTTGATGTAATCTGTTACACCGTGTGCGAGAACGATTATTAAGAGTGCATCAACGGGTGAATCCTTCATTACTTTTGAGAAGTATTCTTTGTTTGATATCGTATCGTATAAGTACTGCCGCATACTCATCCCCGCGCAATCGCCCTTTCTAACCATCTCATCTCTAACAATAGATACAACATCTTGTGCTGTCTGCGACATACCCTCTTTGTCCATGCAACTGAACATGGTGGATGAAACCTTGAACATATCTTCGTACTGAGACATCAACTCCTTGGCTTTCTTACGGTTAACCCTGTGACCGACAACCTCATACTTGCTCGACTCATGCACCCCATACATATCTGTCTTGATACGTAGCCCTTTGAATACCGGAATGATATTGTGGTCACCATACGAATGTCTGTATGTCATCCCCCCGCGCTTGAAATCTGACATAAAGTAACCCCGCGAGAAGCTGCTTAAGAACATCGCGTCACCCTGACGGATGTAGTCAGTAGTAAATTCAAACGTATTATCTGCGCGCACGATACCGATCTCGTTCGGGACAGCTTCATACCAATACTTACCACTGTTAGGATTTGTATACTCTATGTTATGTAGTTGGTGCCCCGCTGCGAGCGCAGCCGCTTGTTCCTCCCCAGTAATAGCTTCGTGTCTTTCCCCCTTCTTACCGTAGACAACGCGGAACACTTCTTCACCGTTGAGCGTATCAACCAGAAAATACTTATGCGATTGTTTCCTGTGGTGCAAAGGGAAACGGTTTGTAGACCTGCGGTAAGGCTTTTCACTTTTAGTGAAACCCAACAATCTCTCGTAATTAAACCCAATCATCTCATTCTCCTATTCGTCAACCATGATTTTCTTACCCTTGGGGGGCGTGAAGTTTTTGTTATGTGTAACCATCCACAACGTAGGGCTGTCGATGTCCCACTTGATACTGCTCTCCAGATAACCATCTGTGAACATCACAACGCACTCGGCTTTGATCTTGTGCTTATTTATGAATTCACCCACACATGAAGCGATAGTTCCGCCACCGCCCATAGGCTTGAGCATCTTAGCGATGTTTGAATAGTTGTCTGAAAATATCTGTTCACCATGAACCTTGGTGTCCCACCACAAAACCCGAACACGCTCTGGTTCGCACATCTCGCAAAGTGATGCCAGTTCTTTAGCGACCTTGCTTAAATCCTCGTCACTTATCGAGCCTGATGTGTCCACGGCAAATACAATCTCTCCTACTGACTCGTTCTCACTTGTTGGTAAATAAATATCATCCATCAAGTATCTACGGTTCATACGCCGCCACGTATACTCATCCTTACCTTTGGTAGCAGCACTAACAAACTCACGCAACACATCACGCCAGTTCAACTTTGGTGCGAGTGACTCACCAATGGCACGAGGGATGTCAGCACCCATACGCCCCGCCAGTAACCCACCCTCGCGCAAAGCCCGCTCGACCTTCTCCATCTCCTTCTTGATGTCCTCAGCAGCTTTACCCTCCATGCTCTCAAAGTCGTGCTCGTCCATCCCATCAACAGGGACAGGCTTACCATTGGCTTTGACTTCATCCTCACCGCTACCACTACCTCCTTGACTGTCTTTGTCTGGGTTCTCCTTCTTTAAATGGTTGTATACCTCACGCATAGACCAACCACGGAAGAACTCGTCGTACACTCCACCCTTGGGTAGGTTAACAAGCCGCTCGCTATCATTCTTGATCTTCGCGTCAATGTCCATGATGATGTTGTTCACCACCATGTCAGCGGCAATGTTAGCTAGCTTGGCGTTCTCCTTGAACATACTCAGCCCAAACTGCAAGTGCTTGAGTGCGACGTGTAGGTTCTCATGTAGCACCAGACCGCGCAGCTCTGAGTCAGACAGATCGGATATGAACTTCTTAGAGTAACGTTTGTTTAGACCGTCGGTGTACGCCGTATAGTCGCCATCGGTCACGCTTGTCTCGCCCATCAACATAATGCCGGAGTACAGTGCAGTCGAGGGGTGCTTCATCATGGTGATGTGACTACGTTTGACCCGTATCTCTTGTAGGTTATTCATCATTTCACTCCATCGTGAATCGTTAGTTAAACATCATGTGGTTGTCAGCCGCCCACTTAGTCACCTGCAGGTTGTTGCGCGCTATGCGTGTGGTACGTGGTGTACGCATGAGCATGGTGAAAAAGATAGACTGCAACTCGGATGACTTGATACGGTTGATAAACAGCATGAACTTACTTAGCTCATCTTGCGTCTCAAGCACGTCGATCGCTTCGAACATAATCATCAATTGAGCCGCGACCTCATCAGGCACGTTGATACCCTCGGGATCTTTAAGAATATCATTCTTGACGCTAGGCAACTTGCTGTCCATCGCAAGGTAAACCTCCATATCCTTGGCGGCGGCGATGCCCACCGTACCTGCTAGTGCTGTCGTGACAGCGTTCTCAGTTAAGAACTCACGCTTGCGGATGATTGCGTCAGCCTTGGCAGCAGAGCGACCAGAGAAGAATGATAAGGCGGGCTTTGAGGGATGAAAGATATACGGGTTGTCATCTTGGTCGCCGTCACGATACGACTTCATACAACGACTGTACTGAGTAACCCAACCACGCATGACACGACTGATACCATTCTCAGCCGCCCACAAGCACCACTCCTCAGCCGAGGGTTTGCGCATCTCAACGACACATACCCTGTTGCCTGCGTGTGCCAACATGTTGTCACCGACACCATCGCCTGAGTTGTTCGATGTACCAAACACGATAGACCCATCAGGCAACTTCCTATCACCTACGTATCCCTCTAACATCAGGCGGGTAAAGATCACCTGTAGCATCTTAGGTACTTTGGCGAACTCGTCTAGCATAATCATCTTGGGCTTGGGGCTGTCTAGCTTGAACAGCGCACCGACGTAATACTCCAACGACTTAGTGTCACGGTCAGGCACGGTCATCCCCACATCAGGCACATCCTTGGCAGGGCAGTCCACATAGATATAGTCATACTTGTCACCTAAGTTTTTCTCTAGCATGCCAAGTAGTGACGATTTGCCCACGCCGGGTTCTGACTGCACGATGACCGTTACGTCCTCACCAATGGTCTTGATAAGGTCGCGCACTTCGTTGATCGACACGCGTTGTGTAAAGTTGATTTTGCTCATTAGTAATTCTCCGTAGGGTGAAGTGATATATAGGTTTAGTCTTGGAAGCAGTTGAAAGCGCCGAACTTGTTCAGCACCTCATCGACTCCTCGTTTCACATGGTCGCGCACAGCGTCAGATTCACGCACGTTATCGGCTGTCACGCCGTCCAGTACTGATGCCAGTTTTTGTCTCGCTTGCTCTAGCTCGGCATTGTTGGTTAAGTTAAACGTCTTGTATGACTCACACAGCTCATGTGCTTTCTCAATAGTCGTGTCGTAAATCTTACGCTTCTTGAGCTTAGGCTCGCCGTGCTTGTCTACCTCGGTTAGCTTGTCGTAGCCACAGCAATGGCTGAGTGACTCCATTACATCTTTCATGCGTGTGATCTGATCGGTCACGATATTCTCAATGATGCGTTCAGTCTGGGATGAATACGTACTAAACAAGTCATCGGCTAAGTCCTGCGCTACGTTGCATCGGTAGTCATTCATCGGCACATCGTTGACGTACAGGTTGATGCGGAACTTCCCGCGCATAGCTTCCTTGGTGGGGTAGTCATCACGGTTGAACATCGTGCCTTGCTTGAACGCCATGTCCGACACGATGCTGTCATACGCTACCTCAAACTCATCTAATAAAGTATTGAACGACAGTACATGGTCGTTGTACTCCTCCATGAACTTAGACAGTCCCGCCGTAGGCAGGTAACGTTGCGCCCCATTCCAGTCGTAGGTTATGCGCTTGATCCAGTTGTAGATAGTCTGGCGGTAGTTCATCACAGCCTTGTGCTTGGAGTGGTCAGCTAGAAGATTCTTTGTGTATCTACCTGCGCTACGGTCAGCGTTCTTGGATGCCGTGATCTCATTACTGATACTGCGATCTTGTTTGGTGGCAGACCACAGATTGACATCGACTGATACAAGCACGCCACTACTTGCCAATGAGATTAAGTGCTGAGGTTTAGTTAGCTGAAGGGACGGGCTAACATCTTGTGTAGTAACTTGTTCATCTTGTCCGTAAGAGTATTCGTACATGACCTTCTCCGATTAGTGTTTCACGGTTGGGTGAAACGGTTGGTTGTTTGGTTGATACAGCAGGGGAAGTAATAAGTATCACCTCCACTACAACTACATTATAACATGATATGTATAGTAAAACTATACGTTAAATAAAATAGTTAGATAAAGTTGAAGGCAAAAATCGCCACAGCTAACAGCACGACTGCGAGTACGTCCCATAGTTTGTTACTCATCTTTGCTCTCCTTGTTCAGCCAGTGGAACCCATCCGAACTTGCGCCATGTCTTGGTTATATCAGTGGCAGCAGACGGTACATACACCCAGTCAGGGTCAAGGCATGGTGCTGTGGTTGTGTCGTGTTTGTACTGTGTCGGTACTTCCGAGAGATGTTTCTGTATGTCAACCATCGTTGTTCTCCTTAGTTGGTCAGTGTTGTCACTACTTGGCTACCGTCAGCACGTTCACACAGGTAGACGTCAACCTTGTACTGATTCTTAGCTGTCACCTTGAAGTGTTTGGCTGCTTCGGTCTGTGCTTCGTAGGATGTTGCAGCGTATATATGCGCTGTCTTGCCGTTGTAAAACGCTTTGTATCCGTTCATCATGATGCACTCCTTATGTACTTCGGGTTCAGGTCTTTCAAGTCATTCATATCAGTTACGAGCATGTAGTTACTCTTGTGTGTCGGCACGACTGTGTGCCTGACCTTACGTGCGTTGACGTCCCCGCATGGCATACAAAGCACGTAGTCAAGGTTGTATCGCGCCAAGCTGAACTCATCCCCACAGATTAGGCAGTGGGGGCAGTGGGGGTTATCGGTTGTGCCAGTCATATCAGTCATTTTTATCTCCTACAAGTTTGTCCCACGCTTGGCGGTTTACAGATATCCATACTTTGGTTGAGAACTTGTTAACTATCTCGGCGCTAGTCAGCACATCTACAGCTTGCTTCAGTAGCAGTGAGTCACCTGCGTGTGGTGCGTGTGGTGTGTCTGTTGTCATGGTGTGTTCTCCTTACAGTGTGGCATAACATAATCTTAACTCACGTACCTCGTAACCGTAGAACGGATAGTCGGGGTTTCCTACTGACTCGTAGTCATCGCCTTGCATGCACAGGTGCATCTCGTAGTTGGCTGTATCTACGTTGGTGTATGCATCTATTGGTTCACCGTTGCGTGTAAGGACAAAGACTCGGCGTGGTAGTGCGTGTTGCTCGTTGGCAGGGACGTGATGATGCACATGGGAGTGCGTTGGTGTGTTGTTGAAGTGCCGGTCGAGGATGTCTTGAAACTGCTTTTTAACTGCGCCCATGGTGTTCTCCTAAAGAAAAGAAAAGTTAGTTAGAAAAGGTAGTAGCGTCCCAATATCGTGTTGAGGGAAAGCCCTCGTGATATGTCACAAATTGTTTGCGCTCAGGGAAATAAGTAAGTAGCTCAATACGCATTACATCCTGCACCGCTTTAAAGAAAGGTTCGGCTAGTTGTAATACTTCTTGCTCTGAGTGTGAGCTACAAAATTCATACATGATTTTCATAGAACCTCCATATTGAGTTCACGTCACCGTGAACCGTTAACTGAGTTTGTAGGGGTGGGGCGTTGTTGGTACACCGCTGCCTTTAATCACTCCATCCACTACAACTACATTATAACCCAATATGTCAACTAAAACTTGACGTTATATAAAAAAGATTTACAGGTCTGGTGGGTTGTCTGAGTCAGGTTCAGTATGGGTGGGGTATATGTCGGGGTGGAGTGTCTCAGCAACGGACTTACCGGCTTTGTGGCGTTTGCGTAGCGTCTCGTACGCGATACCGATTTCTTGCGCCCACTCTTTTAGCGTCATGGTCTTGCCGTTGTGTGTCAGCACGATAAAGCTTCGGTCTCTTTGCACTGGGGCTGTGAGTGCATCACCACGCCAACCACGTTTGTATCTAGCGTAGATGATGTTGTAGGGTAGGTCGGATTGCTTGGCGATTTCGTTCAGGGATAGCAGGTGATTGTTGTAGTGAGTTTTGTACATGGTTTTTCCTTGTTTGATATGGTTTAGGTAGTGTAACATGTTCTGTTCTAGGTGTGTCATTTGTTCTGTGAAAAACACGATACTTTTAGAACAGAAAATACGTAGGGGTGTGAGACGTAAGTGCTTGATATATATATATTATTTATTTTAAATAATAATAATAATAGGTAAAAATAGTACATTCTGTTCTAGGTGTTCCATGATTTTAGATAGGATACGGGGGGTAGACACTGTTTTTTCACTTGCAAGGTGCTTGCCTTGGTCTGCAAAAAACTTGCCCCCCCCCCCCCCCCCTACCTAAAAAACATGGAACACCTAGAACAGAACGGCTCAAACCCACTGTTTATGCGGGTAAAGTTGTAGCCATTTCATGTAGAACCTAATCTACAACTAGAACAGAACATAGAACAAAATAGACTTCACGGTACCGTGAATCACTAAATAAGGTTCTTGTTAAGTGCTTTTTAGCAGCTTGAAACCCACATGGATAGTAGCTATTCTACCCAAAATGCACTGCTCACATAGCTGTACAGCCCGCACTGTTGAAAGCCTTTGTTCATGCGGGTTTGCTACCCAAAATGCACTGCTCAGATAGCTCTCAGGGCAGTAGCTCAGCTACTCTTAGTGGACTTCATTTAATCGATTCTTAAATGACACACACACGGCACGCACTCACAGAAAAGAACTGGCTTCAAACATGGGGGACTTTGTAGACGTGGCGCGACCACACCCTCGCTTAGATATATCTCAGCCCACACACACTCTCAGAAGAGAACTGGCATCAAAAACGCTGGGCGAAAAAAAACCCGTAAAGCCGGAGCTCTACGGGTTAGTACTACGTTTTACTTAGCGTGATTCCATTTTGCCATGAATGCCACTTTCGCTTCAGAGAATAATTTCTCATTCGCTGTTTCGTCGCCTCTAGCATTCGCCACTTTGCATCGGGTTTGCAGATAATCAAAAGTGTCTTTTATGACTACATCAAAATCTTTTGTGGCGGCACGTTCTCTTGGTTTGTCCTCGTTCCTGATTTTTTTGGCAAGTGTTTTCAAATCAGATATACGATTACTAACGTATTTTGAAAACTTATCACGCCAAACGCCAATTACAGTTTTCAGAGCGGGGTTGTAGTTATCTGATTTATCGTTACCTAAAGCCCCATAGGCTTGTTGGGTGTAGGACATAGCAACGGCAATACCAACTTTAATCTTACCCTTTAATTCGGCACCGTTTGCCAGATCAGTGACTGAAAAGTAATTACTATCGACCAAAGCATACTCAACATCAGGGTTATTTTCCGCAAACCGCAATTGATAACCCTTTACAAGTTCCAATTTTGCTTCGTCGGGTAATTCATCAGGAAATGACGGAACACGACTCATAACAAATAGAGTTAACTCGCGGGTAACGTCTGCACTACGGGCTTGGGCATATCCCGCGTCGGCAAGTGATTTCAATTCGATTGTAGGGATAACGATTTTCTTTGACATAATTTTCTCTCAATAAAAATTGATAAACTAGAAACAGAATTGCGTCCAGTGAGATACTTATACCCGATAATGGCACCATAAGTAAAGTTTCAGGGTATCGTGAACCACTATTAAACCCGCTTGACCTAGCGCGACACACACGCACACGGCACGTCCGCAAAGAAAAGAACTGGTATCAAGGGGCGAAAAAGAAGAGAGCCGAAGCCCCCTCCCGTGCTGTCTACTAATCAGTCCTGCCTATCCACTCAACCAGAACTTTAGACTGCGTACCTTCGTAGACTAATTTCATCTCACTCTCCTAGTGGGGGCCGAAGCCCCCTGTTGATTAGCACTCTAGTGTTTCAAGGCGGCGGGCTACTAAGTTATGGTACTTGTAGATCACTACTTCTTCGTCCCGCAAACTACATGCTGCCCATTCGAGCGCATCCTTTAATGTCCATGAGTAATGAACTTCGTACACTACATCACCGAAGTACGGTTCGACATACATAATCGTATAAGGTGAAAACCAATTCAATGCGAACTTCTTGATTGCGTTAAGCATCTCATTCTCCGTATAACCAAGCGTGATTGCTTGGCATGTAATACTTATACTTGATATCCACCCCATAAGTAAAGTTTCAGAGGGTATATCGCAACCCCCACCCCCCAGATATTAATATTGGTTCCGTCCACCTGTACTACTCTAAGACTTACACAAATAACCCCGCAATTTTTCAAATCTTAATTTACAAAACCACCCCCCCTGTGCAAAATAAACAGGCCCCATCAAAAAATATTTCGCAAAATTTTCACTAACCTCACTAAGCTAATCTTAAGTTTTATTTTTAACATACCCACACCCCAAACTTGTGTTTATGTTTGCCTGTATATGGCATAATATTTTTGTGGGGTCAGGTGTTAGCGACCTGATGTTGGGCGGTATCGACGTACCTAGGTTCCTTGGCAGGCACCTGCACTCTTCACCGTCCATAATTTGTCTCCATAAAAACCCTGCTTTATGGGAACCCACGCCTATTGCTTGTTCATAAAATAAAGTTATACTCTACGTAACTGCACCCAAATGAGCAGACATGACTGAGTACGTACCCGATATAGAAGAAGATATCCTCCTGCCTAAGAACGCTGCTAACGCGTTCCCTGAGCTGTCCCCTGCTGAAGAACTCAACATGCGGGTCAATGTCGTTAAATTATTTTCTGACATGACTGGTCAACCGCTTACTCCTACACAGGGTAACGTGGACCAAGCTACTTATCTTGCTCGTGAAATGATTGAGAACCCGCGCCAACGCCCTGATTTTGCTAAATACCCTAACGAGACGCTCGCGTTTCTAGCGGGTATGGTCGCTCAGATGAACGTATCTATTGTTGATGATCTTGCTGATTTGAAAATGTATGTTGTAAATAAGCTAGTCAACGAGGTCGAGAACGCTAGAGATGCAAAAACTAGGGTTGCTGCCCTGTCTAAGTTAGGTGAGGTAGATGGTGTTGATGCATTCAAGAAGCGCAGCGAGATGACAGTCAAACATCAGAGTATAGAAGAGGTCGAGAAGGAGTTGTTAGAGACTCTCTCTAATATAGAGGGGAAAGTAATCGACGTTGAGGCACGCGAAGTTGTGTTTGGCGACCAAAAAGGATGACCGCGCCGTTAAAATTAACGCCTGAAGACTTGATGCGCTTACGCATCGCCCTGCCGACGATGCCTGATAAACAGAAACGTCGTGTATTAGAGCTAATTAAGACTTATGAGGGCCAGTTAATACAGACTTTAGGTAAAGAATCGTTTCTAGATTTTATACATCATGTGTACCCGGGGTATAAAGTCGGCCCGCATCATCTACAGTTGACACAAATATTCGAAGATATAGCCGCTGGCAAGAAAAAACGCGTCATAGTTAATATCGCGCCGCGTCACGGTAAATCAGAATTAATATCTTACCTCGCACCAGCTTGGTTTTTAGGTAAATACCCGCAGAAAAAAATTATTATGGCCTCACACACCGCTGATTTAGCGGTGAACTTTGGTCGCAGGGTGCGGAACTTGGTAGGTTCTGAAGCGTACCGGGATATTTTCCCACAAATTGAATTGCAGTCAGACTCTAAATCGGCTTCTCGCTGGGGGACAAACTTTAATGGAGAGTATTTTGCTATCGGTGTCGGGGGTGCTCTTGCTGGGCGCGGTGCTGACCTATTTATTATTGACGACCCTCATTCGGAGCAGGAGGCTAAGACGGGGAGACCCGATGTGTTTCTTCCTACTTGGGAATGGTTTCAGTCTGGCCCTCTTCAGCGTCTTATGCCCGGTGGTGCTATTATTGTTGTTATGACAAGATGGTCGAAACTTGACTTGACTGGGCAGATTACTACCCAGATGGACAAGAATGACGACGTTGATAAGTGGGAGGTTGTGGAGTTTCCCGCTATTAAAGACAACGGCACCGCATTATGGCCTGAATTTTGGGATGTCGAGGAATTATTAGCTAAAAAAGCAGCTATAGATATTAGATATTGGAACGCCCAATATATGCAGCAGCCGACTTCAGAAGAAGGCGCTCTTATTAAGCGGGAATGGTGGAGTATTTGGGAAAAAGAGGACCCCCCGCACTGCGAGTTTACTATTATGGCACTAGACGCAGCGCAAGAAACTAATAATAGGGCCGACTATAACGCGTTAACAGTATGGGGCGTGTTTTTTAACGAAGAAACTAACAACTTTAATATTATTTTATTAAATGCGATTAAAAAACGTATGGAGTTCCCTGAATTAAAGAAACTTGTACTAGAAGAATACAAAGAATGGGAGCCAGATTCGTTTATTGTTGAGAAAAAGTCTAACGGAGCCGCGCTGTACCAAGAACTACGGCGTATGGGGGTGCCTGTTGGTGAGTTCACACCGGGCAAAGGACAAGATAAAATTAGCCGAGTGAATGCTGTCTCGGATTTGTTTTCATCAGGTATAGTCTGGGCACCAGATAGACGATGGGCAAAAGAAGTAATAGAAGAATGTAATGATTTTCCAAGCGGGGCCAATGATGACCTCGTTGACTCTACTACTCTAGCTTTGATGCGGTTTAGGCAGGGTGGTTTTATTCGGCTCCCGAGTGATGAGCCAGAAGAAGATTACTTATACTCATATCGCAAGAAAGCCGCGTACTACTAAGGATATATTATGGCAATCGAAAAAAGTTTGTATGAGAGCCCTCAAGGGCTTGAAGCATTGGACGAGATGAACGCTGAACCCGAGCTTGAGATCGAGATTGAAAACCCCGACTCGGTAACAATTGGGCTAGATGGCGAGCCTATCCTTGAGTTTACCGCTGAAGAAGCTGAAGATGATTTTAACGCGAACTTAGCCGAAGAGATGGACGATTCCGTCTTGCAGGGGTTAGCTAGTGATTTAGCATCTGACTATGAGGACGACGTTGCCTCACGTAAAGATTGGATGCAGACTTACGTTGATGGGCTTGAGTTGCTGGGCTTAAAGATCGAAGAGCGTACTGAGCCTTGGCCCGGCGCGTGTGGTGTGTACCACCCGCTTTTAGCAGAAGCGCTTGTTAAGTTCCAAGCCGAAACGATGATGAGTACGTTCCCCGCAGCGGGGCCCGTTAAGACGCAGATCATTGGGCGTGAGACACCTGAGAAGAAAGAGGCTGCTGTTCGTGTCCAAGAAGATATGAACTATCAGTTGATGGACGTGATGCACGAGTACCGCCCTGAGCATGAGCGCATGCTTTGGGGCTTGGGTTTGTCTGGCAATGCGTTTAAGAAGGTGTACTACGACCCGTCAATAGAGCGACAGGTAAGTATTTTTGTACCAGCAGAAGATATAGTGGTGCCGTATGGCGCGTCTAATATTGAGACCGCTGAGCGGGTGACCCACGTCATGCGTAAGACAGAGAACGAACTACGCAAGCTACAGGTAGGTGGGTTTTATTTAGACGTTGATTTAGGCGAACCGGACAATACGCTAGATGAAGTAGAAAAGAAGATCGCGGAAAAACTAGGGTTTAGGGCCACATCTGACGCACGTTATAAACTTCTTGAGATGCAAGTCAACCTTGACCTAGAAGGATATGAACATGAAGAAGAGGGTAAGGTTACAGGAATTGCGCTACCTTACATCGTTACGATCGAAAAAGGGTCAAACACAATCCTGTCTATCCGACGCAACTGGGAACCAGACGATGAAACCTATCAAAAACGACACCACCTTGTGCACTACGGGTACGTCCCGGGGTTCGGGTTCTATTACTTCGGCCTCATTCATCTTGTTGGTGCTTTTGCTAAGTCTGGTACTTCTCTTATCCGGCAGCTTGTTGACGCAGGTACTCTAAGTAATTTACCCGGTGGGTTTAAAACTCGGGGCATGCGTATCAAGGGTGATGACACACCAATCGCCCCCGGTGAATTCAGAGATGTAGATGTTCCTAGCGGCGTAATGCGCGACAATATCTTACCGCTCCCATATAAAGAGCCTAGTCAGGTCTTGTTGGGCTTGATGAATCAGATCATTGAAGACGGACGACGCTTCGCAAATACGGCTGATCTTCAGATTAGTGATATGTCAGCTAATTCGCCGGTGGGCACCACGTTAGCTATTCTTGAGCGTACGTTAAAGGTGATGTCTGCTGTTCAGGCGCGGGTTCACTTCTCAATGAAGCGCGAGCTTGGGTTACTTAAGAAGATTATTGCTGACTATACGCCAGAAGATTACAGCTACGAGCCAGTAGAAGGCGATCGCAAAGCTAAGAAGTCTGACTACGACAATGTAGACGTGGTACCAGTCAGTGATCCAAACGCCAGCACAATGGCACAGAAGATTGTCCAGTATCAAGCTGTGTTGCAGTTGGCTCAGGGCGCGCCACAGATGTACAACATGCCGCTTCTTCACCGTCAGATGCTGGACGTGTTGGGCATAAAAGAAGTGCAGAAGCTGATTCCTATGGACGAAGACCAGAAGCCTACAGACCCCGTGTCTGAGAACCAGAACATCTTAATGATGAAGCCGGTAAAAGCGTTCCTGTACCAAGACCATAAGGCGCACATTACAGTCCATATGTCGGCTATGCAAGATCCTAAGATTATCGCCCTACTTCAAAACAACCCAACGACTCCGCAGATTCAAGCTGGGATGATGAACCACATCAATGAACACTTGGGCATGGAGTACCGCCGCCAGATCGAGCAGCAATTAGGAATGAGCCTGCCTGCACAGAAAGATGAGTCCGGTGAAGATACTTCTATGAGTCCTGAAGTAGAGGCTCGTTTATCTCCATTGTTGGCCCAAGCCGCACAGCAGTTACTTCAGACTAACCAGCAAGAAGCCGCACAGCAGCAGGCACAGCAGCAGGCACAAGATCCGATTGTGCAGATGCAGCAAGCAGAGTTGCAGATTAAGCAGGGCGAGCTAGAACGCAAGAAACAGAAAGATTCGGTTGACGCCCAACTCAAGCAAGAGCAGTTACGCATCGAAGCGGAACGTGTAGGGGCTCAGTCGCAGATAGAAGCTATCCGTATCGGGGTTAAAGCCGAGCAAGATTTAAAAAACTCCGAGGCTAAGCAGCAAGCCGAGGGTATTAAGATTGGTGCAGATGTGTCCATAAAGGAACAGCAGTTAGCTATACAAGCTATGCAAGCCCCGCGTAACCAACCGACAAAAGGTGAATAATGGACGCTTTCGAATTACTCGTTAAACAAATTAACGAAAAGATTGAACAACTCCAAGATTTCGTAGCTACAGGCAAGCCTGAAACCTACGAGGAGTACAAACGACTGTGCGGTGAGATTCGGGGTCTTACCATCGCACGGGGTTATACCCTTGACCTCAAAACCCGTATGGAGCAATCTGATGAGTGAAATTCTACTGGCTACAAACCCCAGTAATCCTCAAGTAGTAGGCGTGTACAACTCTGATGCCACAACTGAAGAGAAAGCAAAGCAACTTCCTAAACCCTCTGGTTATCACATCCTGTGCGCAATCCCAGAAATGGAAGCTGAGTACGAAAGCGGTCTAATTAAAGCTGGCGAGACCATCCGTAACGAGGAGATCCTTACAACGGTTCTTTTTGTTGTCGATATGGGGCCTGATTGCTACAAAGACACAGCTAAGTTCCCATCAGGTCCTTGGTGTAAGCAAGGTGATTTTGTCTTGGTCCGCCCCAACTCTGGGTCAAGATTGGTCATTCATGGGCGTGAATTTCGCCTAATCAACGATGATACGGTAGAGGGCACAGTTGATGATCCTCGCGGTGTCAAGCGCAAATAAGGAGTAACACATGGCTGAGTATGAAGAATTTAAGTTTCCTCACGAACAAGATGAGGATAAAGCAGGTGGCGGTGGGGTAGAAGATAAGTTTGAGATCGAGATCGAAGACGATACCCCCGAGCAAGACCGCGACCGTGAACCTATGCCTAAAGAGGTTGTTGACGAGCTCGAACAAGATGAGCTTGAAGAATACTCTGACAAGGTAAAAATTCGTCTTAAGCAGATGAAAAAGGTTTGGCATGATGAACGCCGAGCTAAAGAATCTGCTTATAGAGAGCAGCAAGAAGCAATTAATTTTGCTAAAAAGGTTACTGAAGAGAACAAACGCCTTAAGTCCATGTATGCCTCTGGGGAAAAAGAGTATGTAACCTCAGTCCAAAATACGGCAGCTCTTGAGCTTGAAATGGCTAAGAAGTCATATCGTGAAGCGTACGATTCAGGCGATAGCGATAAGCTTGTTGAAGCACAGCAGGCCATGCAGGATGCTAACTTTAAACTATACTCTGCTAAGAATTATCGCCCTGCAGCTTTACAAGAAGAAAATTATGAAGTACAACAGCAACAAGAACGGTCCCCTTCTCCTCCTCAACCAGACCGCAGAGCGATGGCGTGGCAAGAGCGCAATCCTTGGTTTGGTCAAGATGAAGAGATGACCGCAGCGGCTCTCGGTTTACACGAGAAGCTTAAGCGTAACGGGGTACACGTTGGATCGGATGATTATTATGCGACATTGGACAAAACAATGCGCAAGCGGTTTTCAGAAAACTTCGGTGATTCTGATACAGAAACGAGGGACGCCCCTCGCACAAAATCAAGTACTGTCGTGGCATCAGCTACCCGCAGCACCTCTCCAAATAGAGTGCGGCTAAAGGCTAGTCAAGTCCAAATCGCCAAAAAGCTTGGTCTGACCCCTGAGCAGTATGCCCGTGAAGTATTAAAACTGGAGAACTAAGATGACAACAATTACCCGCACACCGCGTGATTTAGAAACCCGAGCAACCGATATGCGCCCCAAGCAGTGGGCTCCTGCCGAATTGCTCCCCGAGCCAGACAAACAGGCTGGGTTTGCTTACCGTTGGATTCGTGTCTCCATGCTCGACAAGGCTGATCCTCGTAACCTCTCGTCTAAAATTCGTGAAGGTTGGGAACCAGTCAAGATTGAAGAGCAGCCAAAGTTTCAACTGCTAACTGATCCTAACAGTCGTTTTAAAGACAACGTTGAGATTGGTGGGTTATTGCTTTGCAAGACTCCTACGGAGTTTGTGCAGCAGCGTACGGATCACTTCGCACGCCAGACACAAGCCCAAACGGAAGCTGTAGATAATAGCTTGATGCGCCAAAGCGATGCGCGGATGCCTATCTTTAAAGAAGGTAAGTCCTCAACTAGCTTTGGTAAAGGTTCGTAAATTTAATTCATTAGGAGTCCTTAAATGGCTTACCCTACTATTGATAACCCTTACGGCTTAAAGCCGATCAATTTGATCGGTGGACAAGTCTTCGCGGGGGCTACGCGTAAAATGCGTATTGCAAGCGCTTACGCCACGTCTATCGGCTTTGGCGATCTTTTGGTTAAGGTCAACGATGGCACTGTCGCTCGTTCGGCTGCTACAACTGCTAAACCCACTGGCGGCTTCGCTGGCGTGTTTCTTGGTTGTGAGTTTATTAACCCAAGCACGGGCCAGCTTCAGTTCCAGCAAAACTTTATCGGCGGCACTACAGTGACTTCTGGTTTTATTACAGCTTATGTCTGTGATGATCCTGACACACTGTTCCAAGTCGCTATTGTTTCTGGCACAACAGTTGTGACTGGTGTTCAATATACGGCTGTTGGCGAAAATGCCACAATCGTGAACAACACAGCTATCACTACTGCTGGTAACTCGCAAGTTGCACTTCTTGCTACGACTGCTACGACAGATTCTCTGCCCGTTCGCATCGTTGACGTTGTGCCGGACACCGCCTACGTTTCTGGCGGCAACACGTTGTATCCTGAAGTGATCGTTAAGATTAACTTTGGTATGCACGCTTATGACACCGCCGTCGGCGTTTAAGGAGCACATAAAATGGCTATTTCACGCGCACAACTACTTAAAGAGTTGCTCCCCGGATTGAACGCATTGTTCGGTTTAGAGTATGCTCGCTACGGCGAAGAGCACAAAGAGATCTATGAAACTGAGACCTCCGAGCGTTCTTTTGAAGAAGAGACCAAACTTTCTGGCTTCTCGGCTGCACCTGTTAAGAACGAAGGTTCCGCAATTGCATACGACAACGCCCAAGAAGCATGGTCTGCTCGCTACAACCACGAAACCATCGCTTTGGGTTTCAGCTTGACGGAAGAAGCTATCGAGGACAACCTCTATGACTCGCTTTCAGCTCGCTACACCAAAGCATTGGCTCGCGCTATGGCGTACACCAAGCAAGTTAAGGCTTCGTCTGTATTAAACAACGGCTTCTCAGCGTCCTACACAGGCGGCGACGGGGTTTCATTGTTTAGCGCAGCCCATCCTTTGGTTGGTGGTGGTGTTAACAGCAACACTCCTTCTGTCGCTGCTGACCTGAACGAAACATCGTTGGAAAATGCTGTGATTCAAATCGCCGCATGGACTGATGAGCGTGGACTTCTAATCGCTGCTAAGCCTAAGAAGCTTGTTATCCCTTCAGCCCTCCAGTTTGTTGCTACCCGCCTCTTAGAGACGAAGCTTCGTGTTGGTACGACTGATAACGATATCAACGCTATCGAAAGCAACGGCTCGATTCCAGAGGGTTACGCAATTAACCACTGGCTGACAGACACCAATGCGTGGTTCCTATGCACAGACGTACCTAACGGCATGAAGCACTTTGTTCGTATGCCACTAAGTAATTCTATGGATGGTGACTTCGATACGGGCAATGTCCGCTACAAGAGCCGTGAGCGTTACAGCTTCGGCTGGTCTGATCCGCTCGGAATGTTCGGTTCACCCGGCGCTTAAGTAAATTGGTCTTTGGCTGATTTAGACCCTCGCTCAAAAGGCGGGGGTTTTTCTTTTCTATTGGCGTGGGGCGCGTAACATAATATATTTTAAGTGTTACCTGTAACTAAGTCTCGGAGGACTACATGTACCGTGGAACCTGCGCGTCACTACGCAGGAAGAGAACCTAAAGAAATCGAACAAGTTGGTAGACACAGAGACTCCTTAGCGTTACATTAAAAGCTAACCATGGAGATTGTTATGATGTGGATACCGATTGCTTATTTATGTTTGGCTCAGCAGTGCGGCTTTATGCAGGGCCCGTCTACGTACACTAAAGCGGGATGCGAAGAGCAGCTAGTTGGTATGTCTCAGTTGATGGGTAATGACCCGCGAGTAGTTACTTTTGAGGTAACTTGTATCTCAGTCCAGTCTGTCTGATTTCTTGCTACGGACTTTATTGAGATCCAAGCGCCAGTATAAGCTGTTTTAGTTGCTTCACGGGGAAAAACAGAGTATAAATACAATAACACTGGGGAACCCCAGTCCTATAGACCGCCCCAGCGGACGATGCAGAGACTATAGGACGATGTACTGCACATACAAGGAATTATCATGGCACGTTCTACCGTATCAGGCCCATGGGCTTCACAAAACGGCTTTATCGCTCCGGTTGTAACCACGGCTAACCTTCCCGCCGCTACAACTGTTGACGCTGGCACCTTCTATATTATCAGTGACAACGGCGTGGGTAACAATGAATTTTGCCTTGTTATCAGCAATGGTACGGCTTGGGTGACTGCTGTCGGTGCTGCACTCAGCTAATTAGCTCCCCCGCTTCGGCGGGGTTTATCACTCATAGGAGCTAATAATGACTATGCAAACTGACGTAAAAGCTGCAGAACGTACAACCTCTGGCTCGGCTTTTGGCGATAGAACACGGGTAAAAGGG
>Ga0209491_10005773_pt1 | contig 17816 bp, 16 predicted proteins | sample BON02_FD_187213 | JGI IMG/M metagenome (GOLD analysis project Ga0209491, IMG submission 187213) | Freshwater microbial communities from Lake Bonney liftoff mats and glacier meltwater in Antarctica - BON-02 (SPAdes) (version 2) | ecosystem: Environmental > Aquatic > Freshwater > Ice > Glacier...
CGACGGAAGGCCGACAGGTCACTTCGCGCGATCCAGTCCCGCAGTGGGTATATATATATGCGTGTGTTATTGTTTTTCTGACTTCTCTTTAGCTATGGAATGTCGCGGTGGGGGTGGGGAGGTATTTGACCGTTTTCCGTTTTTTGTTTTTGGGAAAGCGTCACCGCCAGAGCAGTTGCTCTTCTCACTTGGCACACCACTCTATTCTCACCCAAAAACATTCTGGCTGTACGGGACGAAGCATACCACCCTGAGCCATACAACGAGGCTGGCGTCGTTTGTAGTGTCCGTGACCGAAGATGCGGAAACGGTCACGAGCGAGTTGGCGATGAGCCTAGGCGTTGACCTGCAACCCCAATTTGCCCCCCCAAATTTTGACAGTGCCGCTCTAATCCACCTGGCCCCAGTGAGTGCCCCCCAAGTCCCGGAGGCCTGCCAGGGCACGGACTACTCGGCAGTGGCGTGCCTGCCGTGTTCCGCCAAACAGGACGCAAGGCGCGGTGCCCGCTCCGAATCTCGGGCATCGAGAACTATGTCCCTTCTGCTGGGCCGCGGCAGAAGAAGCACACGAAGCCCAGCTTTTCGCATTCTCACGCTCACTTTGGACCCCGTAAATCCACTCCACAGGACCACCAAGGCAGCCTGCCAAGATTCAAGCTAATTGAGGCGTGGGGCCAGCACAGAAGCAGCCACACGGGCAGGACACCTTGCGTCGTTCTCCTTCCCCTGGCGGTGGCGACGTGCGACCTGCGCCAGGCAAAAAGGAGGGGCATTAAATTGAGGTACGTGTGTAGGAAGGGAATACCTTTGGACTTAACAAAACGTGTGGATGAACAGCTGTTAAGTGACGTAAAGGGGATCCACCACATGCAAACATGGCCCCAAAGCGCGGAGACAGGGCGTCGTGTCCACCGCATGACGCCAACAGTTGGGCATTCCCAAATTTAAACACCAATACACGCCTCTTAATTATCCGTAAACTCTCACTACCACCACCAGTTGTACAGCTAATGCATGCCCACGGTATCTCGTATGCACACCTAAACGATACTACCAACCACACAAACAAAGCACAGATGTCATCTCCCCCGTCGGGCCCAATCCGCATTGCACCCGCGGGTGGGGACGATTACGGAGGCATGCAGCATCAGCGACAACTAAGCATCGGTGGTAGCAAGGGAGAAAACCAGCAGCAGCATGTGACGCCGGCCATCCTCGACCAACTAAACGTGGCGCAGGCCACGGACTCCAACAAAGCAGCTTTGAACGCGATGGGGGGCCTCCCTGGGCTGGCCGCGCTGCTAGGGGTGGATTTGAAGCGGGGCGTGACGGAGGAACAAGCCACGCAGCTAAGAGCGCGCTTTGGGGCAAACGTCTTTCCCGCGGCCCCCATGGCCTCGTGGCTGGAGTTGTTTGTGGACGCGCTCAAGGACCCGATTATCGTGGTGCTCATCTTTGCCTCCATCATCTCCTTGGTGGTGGGTCTGATTGAAGACCCGCACGATGGGTGGATCGAGGGGACGGCCATTATGATTGCCATCATGTTGGTGGCCACTGTCACGGCCTCCAACAATTACAACAAGGAGCTGCAGTTTCGCAACTTGGAAGCCACGTCCAAGAAAGACGAGCGGGTCTTCATCAAGCGCGGTGGCGAGCTCCATTTTGTCAACCCGGAGGAGATCGTGGTGGGGGACCTGATCAAGCTCAAGGCCGGCGATGGCATCCCCGCCGATGGCATCTTGGTGGAAGGCAACGGCGTCAAGGCCAACGAGTCCTCCTTGACGGGCGAGCCCGAGGACTTGTCCAAGCACGCGGGCAAGGACCCCTTCCTCCTCTCCTCCTCCCTCCTCACCGACCAAGGCACTAGCCCCGAGGTTTTCATGCTCGTCGTCGCCGTGGGTGCCCGCTCGCAATGGGGCAAGATCCGAGCTAATCTCGTGCAGGAATCCACGCCCACGCCCCTGCAGGAAAAGCTGGAGCACGCCGCCAAGTTCATCGGCAAGGTGGGGACCTTCACCTCCATCGCCACCTTCCTCGCCTTGATGGTCATGATTTGGAGGCCACCCGGGCAACCAGCACGGACGCCGGACGGGCAGCACGTGACGGCGGAGCTGGTGGAAGCTTTTATTATCGCAGTCACCATTATTGTGGTGGCCATCCCCGAAGGCCTGCCCCTGGCCGTGACCATTTCTCTAGCTTACTCCACGAAAAAGATGTACAAGGACCAAAACCTGATTCGTGTCTTGGCGGCGTGTGAGACTATGGGCAATGCCACCAACATCTGCTCTGACAAGACGGGCACGCTGACGGAGAATAGAATGACGGTCGTGGAGCTGTGGGCGGGCGGGGACGTATACACGGACATCAAGGCCGCGGGCACCCAGCTGCAAGAGATCTTGAAGAACGCACTGTCGGTGAATGTGGCCGTCAACTCTTCCGCCAACGTGCTCTTCCAAGGCGAGGATGGGAAGACGCTGGCTCGGCCCAAGATCGTGGGTAGCGCGACGGAGGGGGCGTTGCTGATGATGACGCATGCCTGGGGCTTGCATTTCACCCATCTCAAGGACCAGCACTTCCACAAGGCGACGGACAAGATCTTCCCTTTCAACTCGGGCAAGAAGCGGGCCACGGCGGTGGTGCGGCGGGCGGATCGCGGGATGCGGGTGCTGGTGAAGGGTGCCACGGAGTGGGTCTTGAACGACTGCACCACCTACATGCAGGCGGACGGCACGACGGCCCCTCTGACCTCAGCCATGCGAACCAAGATTGACGCTCATGTCCTCTCCATGGCCAACCGGGCGCTCCGCACGCTCTGTATCGCTCATCGGGATTATGCGCCTGGGGAGACACTGCCGGCGGGGTGGGAGGAGTTGCCGCCTGACAATGCAGAGCTGACGTGCGATGGTATTGTGGGCATCATTGACCCTTTGCGGAGCGACGTGAAGGAGGCAGTCAAGACGGCCCAGGCAGCGGGGGTGATGGTGCGGATGATCACGGGCGACAACATTCACACGGCTAAGGCCATTGCGCGGGACTGCGGGATTTTGACGGCGGGCGGGTTGGCGATCGAGGGGCCTGTCTTTAGGAATTTGACGCCTGCGCAGCTCGATCAGCTGTTGCCACGCATCCAGGTCATGGCTCGGTCCTCCCCCGAGGACAAGTATTTGATAGTGACACGCCTGAACGGGGTCAACCTGCCCAAGGACAAGGCGTCGTGGCAGGAGAAGCACCCTGGGCGGAACTGGGACACGGAGAAGGACCTGCTCTTGCCGGGCTACTACCAGGAGTGGATCATGACGCGTGGCGACGACGCCGGTCATGTGGTGGGCGTGACGGGCGACGGGACCAACGACGCGCCGGCACTCAAGGCCGCGGACGTGGGGTTGAGCATGGGGATTACGGGCACGCAGGTGGCGAAGAACGCGTCGGACATTGTGATTTTGGACGACAAGTTTTCCTCCATCGTCAAGGCCATCATGTGGGGCCGGGCCGTGTATGACAACATCCGCAAGTTCTTGCAGTTCCAGGTGACGGTGAACGTGGCCGCGCTGGTCATTACCTTTGCGGGCGCGATCACGGGCAAGGGCACGCCTTTGAACGCGGTGATGATGCTGTGGGTGAACCTGATCATGGACACGATGGGTGCTTTGGCCTTGGGCACGGAAGAGCCTACCTTGGCCCTCCTGCGCCGCCGGCCCTACAAGCGCTCGGCCAGCCTGCTCTCGCGGCCCATGGTCCGGAACATTGCCGGGCAGGCCGCCTTGCAGCTGGGCATTCTCTTCTTTTTGCTGTACAAGGGCCCGGCCCTGTGGGGCTTTGAGCCAGGGAATTACTGCAAAAAGTGGGCTGGCGGGAATGGAAAGACGGACACTACCTGGATGTACAAGGACGTGGGCTACACGTGCGCGGATTTTCAGACAGTATGCGCCGAGTATTTTGGGCCGGAAGAGACGGGGGAGTGCTACAGCGAGCTGCTGCAGCATTGGAGTTCCCCGGCTGTGTACGAGTCGACGTGTGATTTGCGGTGCCAGTCGTATGATTTTACGCACTACACCTTCATCTTCACGACCTTTGTCATGTGCCAGGTCTTCAACGAGTTCAACGCCCGCGAGCTCTTCAATGGCTTGAACGTCTTCCGCGGCCTCTTCCACAACCCCATCTTCTTCTTAATCGTCGTCCTGACCGTCGCCCTCCAGATCATCATCGTCGAGTTCGGTGGGAAATTCGTCAAGACCTCCCCCCTGCCCATCGACCTGTGGGCGTGGTCCTTCCTCTTTGGCTTCCTATCCCTCCCCCTCGGCCTGCTCCTTAAGATCTGCTTCCCCGTGGAGGAGGCTGCTGACACCTTCTTTGGATATACCCTGCCGGATGAGCATGAGCCGGTGCCACCAGAGCTTGCCCATCTTGTCACGGGCTCGGGCATTGCTTCGGAGGCAGGGGCGGGCGGCGATGGTGGGGCGCTGATTGCAAGGGTACAGCACGACGACCATGTCTAGATAGGTGAAAGAAGAGCAACATGGAGGGGGTTGCTTTCAACACGGGATTTTGGGGAGTCAAGCAAATGTATGTACCAAGCAAATGTATGTGAGGAGTCAAGCCTGCTGCCTCTTTTCCTGGCTGTTCATAAAATCCCTTTTCATTAGGTGATGTTGATAGAACGAAAGGGAGGAAGATTGGTAGAAGAAGGAAGATGAAATTACGAAAGGAGGGCAAAAGCAAAGACTCGAGAGAAAAGGGTGAAGCAGCGAAGCGCACCTGAAAATGGATGTGATTGGATCATCAGAAATAAATCTCGATAAAGGAGGGCGGAGCACACGAGGCAGTGACTAGACGTCCGTCCCTCCATTTTGTGTGAACGACAACACAACAGATAACCCAATAAGAGAAAATGAAAGAATTCCATCTATGTGTCTCAGAATTGGTCATGATTGAGATCCAGCGTGTTTGTCTTTATTGCTGCTTTCTTTTTTTGTACTCAAGTCTTGCTTTACAAGTCGTCGTCTTCTTGGTACCCGCTCGTATCCATACCCTCCTCCTCCCCGCCGCCCCCGCCGCCCCCGCCTGCCCCCACACCTGGGCCCTGCTGTAAGCCCAAGAGCACGTTCTGAAAATTCTCTAGGATGGCGTCGAGCTGGTCCTCCGTGAAGCGATCTCCTAGCTTATCCGTCCGCCGCAAACTTGGGATGAGCGCGCCTGGTAGAAAAGGAAAGGAAAAGGAGTGATGATAAGAGAATGAGGGGATTGCTTCGGTGTATGCCTTCCTCGCTTTTCCACAAGCCCGCTTCCTCATTACGTACAAGCCTCGTCACGGTCGGAAGAGGTGGTCATCAGGTTGGCCAGCGCCGCCACCTCAAAAGGATGCAAGCTTTTCTTGTACGGCGTGTCCTCGGCGCCTCCAAACTCCCACTGCTCCAGCACTTGCCGCAGGTTGGTCAGGTACTGGTTGGCCCCCTCCTCGTCCGCCGGCTTCACCCCCCCAAAGGTCTTGCAGTACTCGAGCGTCAGCGTCAAGGCCCTGTGTGGGTGTGGGTGCGCGAGGACGGGCATTGGGATCGTTGGCCTACACGGGAGCGAATGGTCGGTTAATAGAGGGTGGCCAGTAGCACTGTGCGTCTGTGTGGGGGTACTTACTCAGGCACGCGGAGACCCTTGTCCTGGTACTCCTTCCGGCGGTTGTCCAGCAGCACGGCCACCTCCGCATTGAACAGCACGGGGGACTTGCCGGTCAGCGCCTTGCCAAACTCCAGGTTGGAAGCGTCCTCGTGCTCGTAGTCGTCGTTCATCGCGCGGCTGCTGCGGCTGCTGCCTGTGTGTTGTGTGTGTGTGGGAGGGTGGGGAGGTCGTTCACAAGAACCTTTGGTGTGGTCTCTTAGCACTGGTAGCAGATTTAAGTAGAACACCTCTTTCTTCTGCCTGCCACAGTCATGAAGAGAGTGTGCGTCCTAAGCCTGCATGTATGGAGCCAGTGGCCGCGTTAGAGTGTCAAGCCAAGGTGTTCCAATATCATCATACATGATGATGATGATTGCGCCATCGCCCTCACCTCCCCGGCACGCAAAGCAAAAGTAAAAGCGCATAAGAACCTAGAGCGTGCACCATTTATTCTCCCCTCCTAGAATTCGTTTGTTTCTTTGATTGGTCTTCTTTCCAAGTAAAGCAGCAAAAGCATCCCTTTTTTCGCCTTGCGCTTTCGGTCCCCGTCGTCCCTTGCGCCTCCTATTCTACGTGCCAGTCCCGTATACTTTTCGTCGCTCCCGATTCCCTTTACCCTTCTTTACACAGAGCCCGAAAAGACCCAAACTTCGTACCAATACATGGACGACCGTGCCCTCCCTTCTTCCAAACGCATGCCCTTTCCCTCTCCTCTCTCTTTTCCAAAAACGCACACAGGACGCACACACACACACACACACCACACGCACATACAGCTCCTCTCTATTTCCTTAAGACGAGGAGGAGGTGGAGGCCGCGGCCGGCGGGTCGACACTCTTCTTGTTCTCGGACCTAAAGAACTTGCGCGACGACGTGCTCCGCATGGGCGTACCGGAGGAAGTGGAGGAGATGGTAGAGTCGCCCCCGGAGCTGCTGATGGCGGGAGAAGGCGTGGCGGCGACGGCTTCCTCAGTAACAATGCTGGGGCTGGGACTGTCCTTCCCGTTGTTGACAATGTCGGGCGGGAGCTCATGCACGGGCGTCCGGGGGTAATTCATGACCTTCTTGATGCCCTTGCCCATGTTCTGCAAGAAACGCTTGTCCCTGCGCTTCGCCTGTGTGGGTGGGGTATGTGTGAGCGTCGTGTATGTGAGTGAGCCAATGGTGATGATAAAATAGCAAAGTAAAGTCAGAAAGCTCCTTACCTTGGTCTTCTTCTTCCCTTGCCTCTCCGCGGCCTCGTCGCTCGTCTCGTCCGTCATAACGCTCACGTCGTCCGTCTCCCCATCAATCGACCCTCGCCCCTCCTGCTCGCTCCCGTCCTGCTCGTACCCGACCTTCCCTTCGTCCGCCGTGGTATCCAACGCCGGCCGGTCCATCAGCCGAGGGACACGCGACATGTGATCCGGGTCCTATTTATAGAGGGTAAAAAAAAAGGTCAGGCACATATACCTCGACTCGAGGGCTGGGCGACAAAGGGAGGGAATGAAGGAAGGAAAAGGAAAGAGAGGACGATGGGGAAGCACTTACAATCTCAATCATGAGCCGGCGGATCTGGCCACCGACAAAGGGGGTATAGCCTGCCGCCACGTGCACCGTGTGTGTCACCACCCGCAAAGCTCGGCCCTGGATGCTGGTGGGGTCGGCCACGCTCACGTCCACCTGTAGGGAACAAAGAAGGGAGGGGAGGAAGGGGAGGAAGTTAGCATTTACGCACCAGCAGCATCCCATCTCATTCAGACGCACAAACGTACATAATCATCAAAATGCTTCAACAGCTCGGCCAGGCGGTTGTCGAGGCCGTGCAGCATTGGGTAGCCATCCGCGGTCTCGCCGTCTTTTTCCTTGAGATTCTTCACGACAGGGACCCTCGAAAGCGTGCCTTCGGCCACCCACTCCACCACAGGTGCAAGGGTGCGCACCCCAACAAACCCCCGGCAGTATTCATAGCTCTTCTTCACATTCTCGTAAGCACCCAGGGTCCGCAAGTACCTGAAGGAGTGGGTGTGGTGGTGTGTGGTGGTGGAAAGGGGGGCGCCATGAGAGGAGGGAGGCAAGGCAGAGCTGGCTGGCGCATGAAATTGTAGGAACGCTACCGCAGCGAGGCCTTGCGCCCCACGACCCCCCCTCCCCCTCGTGCTGCCCTTGCATGTCCTTCTTGACGAGGGCGGGTGAGCGGGCAACTCGACCTCCGAAACAAGCGGCCATCGTTACCCCTCCTCCTTCCTTTTCCCCTTCCCATTCACTTACCCGGGCCGGTGATAAGAACCCGCAGCCGCAGGCTTCTCCGTCGGGGACATCTTCGCTGTAGGTGGGGTGGTGAGGAGGGGTGTGAGTGGGTGTGCAGTGTGAGCGTGGGAATTGGTTTAGTGTGGGGAAAATGACAAAGACAAAGCAATGCATTGTTCCTATTGGTATTCAATAGGCTCCTCCTCCTCGATTTGAAAGAAGCAACGCCCAGCAACCGACGCGCCTGGTGCAAAAGCAAATAGCCCTAAACAACAAGAGCCAGCACGGTGCCCGCCTGGCACCTCCTTCGCCTGTATTTGTGCCGGGCCGATGGGCAAGAGATTCGTCCAAACAAACTCAAAAGGGGCGCCGTGGGCATGATTGAGCGACCCCGCTCTTTGTCGCAGAAGCCTCGCCCACATGATGATCATTGGCGAGCCCAGAGCCCAAGCTTGGCTCTGATCCTTGTCCAGTGCAACCCTCACACAACCCCACCTTACGCCACATACACACAAAGGTGCGGTTCCTAGGTCGCCGTCTCCTCGTCCTGTTCGTGCGGCCCCTTGCCCCGCCTCCTCCCCCTCCCCTTCCCCACTTCAGCAACTATGGCCCCTGTGGGCGCGACGGCATGGCAAAAGGGCGGCTCGGCCCTCATGTATGGGACTGCCTCCCTCTCCATCATGGTCATCAACAAGGTATGTATGTGTAGACGTGCTTGCGAAGATGGCAGGTGGGTCGCTGGGAGTGGTTGAGAGCCTAAGAAAGGCCAGTGTGGTTACGTGCTCCTGGGCGTCGTGTGCGAGCTCGAGGGGGACTCTGTTGAGAGAGTCTGCCCGCGGAGTCCTTGCGGCCGCTCTGACCCGGGGATAACAGTAAGTGCATAGTGAAGATGGGCGTGGGCGTGTTTGTGTTGAGTTCGCTAGCTGAGATTTGTATCGTGGTTGAGAAGCCTAGGCTCCAGAACACGTACGACCCCCAGCCTGCGCTGATGGGGCAGGCCGCCTCCTCTCCTGGGCTCTCACAAGGCCTTTGATTGTAGAATTATACACCACGTTCATCCTCATTTCTGAAACTTTCATTATTCTATGCCCAGTATTCCTATGTCGATATGTCCCTTCTTGCCCGCCATCACTCCTCATCACTCCTAACACCCCCTCCCTCCCTTCCGCCAGATCGTCCTAACCTCCTACCACTTCCCCTCCTTCGCCTTTCTGGCCGCCTGCCAATTCCTCTTCACCACCGTCGTCATCTTTTGCCTGAACGTCGCCGGGCGCGTGCAAGTCACAGCCATGTCCTGGGAGGTCTTGCGTGTCATGGCCCCCCTCGTCATCATCTCCCTTATCAACGTCGTGTCCGGCTTGGGGGGGACGCAAAAAATCTCCTTGCCCATGTTCACGGCCTTGCGTCGGTTCTCCATCTTGATGACGATGCTGCTTGAAGCTTACGTCTTTGGCACCAGCCCGTCTTCGGCTGTGAAGATGAGTGTGTTTCTCATGATCTTTGGGGCGCTCGTCGCGGCGCTTTCCGACCTGACGTTTGACACGGTTGGGTATTCTATGATTTTTTTGTCGGATTTGTTCACAGCTTTGAATGGGGTGGTGATGAAGAGGATGCTGACTGCCTGCCCTGCTGTTAATAAGATGGCGGTCCTATTCTACAATAGTTTGTTTGGGTGAGTTCCGAGGGGTGGAGGGGAGGAAGGAAGGGAAGGAGGAGTAAATAAAGTTGTTTGAAAACACTGGATAAAGATAGATGAAATTGGAAGAAAGAAGACCTGAGCGAACCATGTTGAGGTCAGAAATACCAGTCCCTCACTCACCCCACTCCTCTTCTTCTCTTTTCTCCCATCCCTCCCTCATACAGCGTGGTCATCATGGCGGGAGTGCTGAGCATGCGGCAAGAAGAGATGGAGGCCGTCCGAAGCTTCATCCATTGGGAGGAGCCCCAGTTCCTACTCTCCTTCTGCATGGCCGCCTGCATGGGCTCCATCCTCAACTACTCCATCTTCCTCTGCACGCTCTACAACAGCGCGCTCACCACCACCGTCGTCGGCTGCCTCAAGGTAAACTCACTGCTCAAATTCCAATTCCTTCCATCCAATTTCGTCAATTTCTCACCTCCCTCCCTCCCTCCCTCCCTCCATCCATCCCTCCCTCCCCAGAACATCCTAACCACCTACATCGGCATGATCTTCATGAACGACTACATTTTCTCTTGGGACAACTTCGTGGGGCTGCACATCTCCATTGTCGGCTCCTTGGTCTATTCTTACGTCGAGCTCCAGTCCATCCTCAAGGGCAGAGAGGTCCGTCGCTGGGAGGGAGGGAGGGAGGGAGGGAGGAAATTGGTTTCGGGGTTCCTTAGGGAGAGACGGATATGAGAAGCGTAAATGATGCGCTGCTCTTGTCCCTGCAAATGTGTTTATGGTCCTCCGCTTCCTCCTCCCTCCTCTCACAATCCCCTTCTCCCTGCACTCTTCCTTTTCCAACCCACACCACAGCGGACAGTCGTAGACATGAAGAGCCGGAAGAAGGCGGGGGGGCGCATCCACGTGCCCGCGGGGAACAGCCAGGGGGGCAGCAAGCGGGAAGCGGAGCTGGTGCGTCTGCTCGATCAACGTCCGCCTTCGGGTGGCGGCAGCACGGGGCCCGAGGAAAAGGAAGACGCTGTGTTGGTCTAGCGGCGACGACATTATCGTTTATCCTGTCTCTAATTTTTCATCCTGTCCATGTCTCCATGTGTCCGTGTTTCAAATAGCTTCTTTCCCCCCGAACAAATATGTTGAGTTTTAAGAAATCTGAGCCAAGCCGAAAGAAAGAATTGTAGAATTAGAAAGAAAAAGAAAGAGAAGAATGAGATATGTGAATTGGGGCGCGAGGCCGTGACGATAGGGGGTGGGTGGGAGGGAAGAGAGGGGCCGTGAGATGTAGTAGAATTGTACGCTAGAACACAACAAGAAAGAAACATCTCCATATTCCTTTCGCTCCTCCAGCCCTTGAGGATCAACAGAAGAATCAACAGTCCAAAACCAACAACATGCCGCCACAAAGACGAAAAGAGCGTGTGAGAAGAAAGAGAACCAAAGTACCGTGTGACAACTCTCTTTCGCTGGAAGCATTCTGCACCTGAAGAGCAAATTTGAATTCAGTATCAATTTTCATGCCTTCTTTCTTTTAGTGGTTTTGTCCTCTCTAGTTTTGATGTTTCGCAAGGTGAGACGAGTAAGCTCTCCCTCTTTTGTTTCATTTCGGAGTACGCTTGTGATGAGAAGAAAGCACTATTGCAAAAATTACACTCAGGATCGATCGGCGGTTGGCTATACTTTGGGGGGAGGGGTAGGTTTGATGAAGGAGGGGGGTGGTGGTGTCCTTGCTGCTGCTTTTTTGGGTGTCGGTGTTGGTGGTGGTGGCACGTCCTCATCGACATCGGCTGAAGCGGTGGTGGTAGCAGGGGGTGGGGACACCGGAGGAGAGACCGGAGGAGGGGGGGGAGGGGGGAGATTCATGGTCGATTGAGCAACGGCTTCGCGGATGAGGGTGCGGCATTCGGCAAAGAGCTTCTTGCGCTCGTCCTGCATGATCTCGGTGCGCGCGGCGAGATAAGCCTCCTTGGCGGCCAGCTGGCGTTCGACGTTGGCAAAGGCCTCGCGCAGGCGCTGAATCTGGTCGGAGCTGTGCTTGTTGTACTTGAAAAGGCCGTAGAAGAGGTCGAAGCTGTCCCGGCACGTGTTATCCACCAGCTTGAGCACGCTCTGGAAGCCCCGCGTGTCGATAGGCGTAGGCTGCAAGCCCTGCTGCCCCAAAATACGGCCCGTCAAATGCGTGATGAACTGAGAGTCGGCCGCGTACTTGTCGTGCGTGTCACAGCTCATGTCAATCATCTTACACCGTTCCAGCTCAAAAATCGACAGAAAGCGCTCCGCCCGGGCAAAGTCCTGGATGCGCACCCGCTCATAAACAAAGGGCAAGCTCTGCCAGCCGAACTTGCCCGACTCAGGCCCAAACATGGGATGCGTGCAGATTATGTCCACGTCGCCCGGCAGAGACTCGAGCATCACCGTCTTGGGGTGCACCTTCACCGACAGCACGTCCACCAGCAGCTTGCCCCGCAGCGCGTCAGCGGGCAGGCCCTTCAGCACTTCTTCAAAGGCGAGGATGGAGACAGACAACACAATCACGTCCAGATCTTGCCGGAAGAACTCCGTGGCCTCGTAGAGCGGGAAGAAGGGCACGCCCAGATCAGCCGCTACTGAGGTCATGTCATCCCGGCTGGCCACGCTCACGTCGTGATACTTGGTAAAAGTCTTGGTCAAAAACTGCCCGAACTTCCCGAAGCCCACCACACCGATCTTCAAACGATCCGGGGCCTTGGGCGGAGGGCCACGGGCGGCAATGCCTGCGGCCTTTTGCATGAGCAGGCCTTCGGCCTCCCCGCTCTCCTTGGCCAGCAAGTCCAACGATTCCCGGATAGGCCCCAGTAGCTGCCCTTTGGTGGGGAAAGAGCCCAGAACACGCACGTACTGCGATTGCTCCTCCAGCTGCAGAAGGGCGTTGCGCGCGGGCTCGTCCAGCTGCGAAGCGAGGAAGTCCAGGTAGAAGCAGTAGCGGAAACGAGGCAGGTCGTGGTCGTCGCCCGTGCCCATAGTCGCCTCTCCGCCGCCCCCCGCGCCGAAGCTCTTCATCTGCCGCTGCTGGAACTGGAGGAAGCGGAAGAGCTGCGGGGAGGTGGGCCGGGACTCGATCTTGCAGAAGTCGATGTCCCGGAGGGTGAAACAGGCGAGGGCCTTGTAGAGCGCGCCGGGGGCGTCGGGCGTGATGAAGACGATAGAGGTCTTGGCCGGCACGCTGTGGGGGATGAGGGAGGAGATGGACTGCCGGGAGAGGAGAAGGAAGCGGGTGAAGTTGCTGTCGTCGTCCTCGATGTTCGAGTCCAGCACCTCCAACCCATAGGTGGTCCCGGCCAGCTCTGAGGCAATGGCCGCGCAGTCCCGCAGGCCCTGCTCGGCGATGATCTTGGCCGACCCCGCCGTGTCATACATGGACTCCCGCGCCACGCCCATGTTCCGAAGGTAGGCGTCGCACTGCGCCAAGGCCTGCGGGTGGCTCATAACGCGCTTGATGTCCTCCTTCTTGACGCCGGGCAGGGCCAGCAAGGAGTGCTCCACGCGGAATTCGTGCTCCCCGATGATGTGCAGCTCGTGCCGGAGCAAGAGGTCGTAGTTGGCATGGATAGAGCCGCCCAGCGAGTTCTCAATGGGGACAACGGCATAGTCTACCTCCCGGGTGGTAACGGACTTGAAGGTGTCTTCGAACGAAGGCTTGCCGATGGCCAGGACGTGCGGGCCCAAGAGCTCGCGCAAAGCCTTTTCGGAGTAGGCGCCGGGCTCGCCCTGGAAGGCCACCCGGATGGGGTACGCCACACTGGCAGCGCGCAAGGTGAAAGCCTCCACCGGGGTGGTGGGAACCTTCAACAGGAGCAAGAGCGAGAAGAGGGAAGGGAGCAGCAGCGGCAGCAGGGACAGGGGCTGCCACGAGGAGGGTGGTTGGCGGATGATGCCCATGGGGGGTACTCTGTATGGGGCTCTCGATTTGATGGCGCTCGTGCTCCGCCTTTGTAGCTACGACAGGGGCCTGTGGAGGGACATGTGCACGGAGTGAGATTGTGTTATGACGTACAGCGTGCCGGTCGAGCGGGGCTTGGGAGCCGCCTGATTGCAGGTAGTAGCAGTGGGTTGCCTGCGCACCAGATGTAAGGAGGTCGATGATGGGTGGCCGGGGTCTCTCTCTCCAAAGCAGAAGCGGCAAGAAAGCCTGTCCTTTGAAATGGGATGGAGGGTCGTAAGAGCGTGAATGAACGTGTGGAGAGGCTCGGCTGGTCTCGAACGAGACCTTGTGCTGGTGCCCAAAGGAGGGACATGCGGAGGAGGCGTTGCTTGTTGCTCCTAACCTCTCACCCTCACCCCGTGCCGCTCCTCCGGGCCTCACTTTGACCCACCACGCCTAACTCCCTTTCCTACTCAACCCCCACCGCACAGATAAGGGCAGCACCAGCACGACCAGCACCGCACAAATGGAGGGGATCAAGTCCATCGTCATGATCATCGCCATGGAAGGTAAATTGTGGAGGCATGTGGGACTCTGGGTGGGGGAGGGGGTGGGGAGGTCGGGCGGTCCGTTTAATACACGGGGGTACAAAACCGCGCGTGATTGATGCATTTATGCATGAAAGCTTGTTGCGGCAGCGCAGCTTTGCGTTCGATAACTGCGCGCAACGCCAGGGCACGGCATGCTCAATCCTATACTGCATTTCTCACATACATTCATTCAGGCGAGGCCATGCCGCTCATCACGCACCTGGGCCTGACCCAGCAGTCTAATTACTTTGGGCACGCGGCACCCTTCCACTGCTTCAATGGCGAGTACAAGGGCATCAAGCTGGCCATTGTCACCAACGGGAAGGACCGCAAGTTTGGCTGCGACAATGTAAGATGGGAGGGATTTTCAGCTTTCCTCTTTTCCTCTGTTCACTCACACCCCACTACCCTGCCCAAACTGCGCCAAGCTCTGCAGTAGTGTTCAATCAGGATAGAAATTGATTGGTTGTTTCACGTGGCTCATACTTTCCTTTCACAGGTCGGCACGGTGCCTGCCGCGCTGGCCACGTACCTGGCCGTGGAGTCCTTGAAGCCCGACTTGCTCATCAACGCGGGCACCGCCGGCGGCTTCGAGTCCAAGGGCATGGCCATCGGGGACGTGCTCGTCAGCAGCACCATCCACAACCACGATCGACGCATGCTTCTGCCCATCTTTGTCGACTATGGTGTGCACAATCATACGGCCGTGGAGACGCCCCGCCTGCGCGAGGTAAGCAAGCAGGAGAAGGCACGGGTCACACAGCAATCACCCACACACACACCCAGGAGTCAAACCTGACACGTAATTTATCCTTAAATATTCCACCCACTCCAGGCATTGAAGTTCAAGCTGGGGGTGGTGACCACGGGCAACTCTTTGGACCACGTCGAGGCCGACGACGCTCAAATGGCAGCCAACGGTGCGTACCCAATTTCAATATTGACTAGGGATGCTGCGCAGCCTTGTTCTTCGTTTCTGAAATCGACTTCACTCATAACCTTCCGTTCTTCCCTCCCAGATGCGTCCGTAAAGGACATGGAGGCGGCGGCAGTGGCATGGGCCGCGGAGCTGTACGCAGTACCCTACTTTGCTTTAAAGGTTGTGACGGACATTGGTACGTACATGTCCCTGCATTAGGTCTACGAAGGAGGACGGGAGTCCTTAAGTTCTAACTGATTTAATATTCGTGTTAAACAATTAAGCAGGAAGCAGACGATGTGTCAAGTCTGTCGGATGCACTCTCTCCACTCAGTCTCTCCCTTGTTCTCTCCCACTTATTCAACTTATCCTTCCTCTTTTACAGTGGATGGGAAGCACGCCACCGAGGACGAGTTTGTGGCCAACTTCAGCATGGCTCAAAAGCGGCTACAAGAGGCCGTACCCGCCGCACTCGATTTTATCCTTGGCAAGCGCCTGGAGGAATTGTGAGTGCGCCCTCTCGAGAATTGAGTATCATGACAAGGGACTGGCAGCCTGTGCTGCTGGTAACAAAGAAAGCAAATATTGTATGGAACAATGGGGCAAATCCGCCAAGGGAAGATGCTGACACCTTTTCTTTTTCTTTTTTATGTGTGTTGACTTGAATGTGGTTTCCCTCTCCTGCCTCCTCCCAAACAAATAAACGGCCTCTCTCTATTCTACTTCTGGTTGTCCGTTCTCTTTCTTTATCACTTGGTTGGATACATGCTGATGATTTCTTCTTCCTTGTCAGTGTACTGCCGCGTGGATGAGAAGGTGCGGCCACGATGTCATGGACCACAGCGGGTAGCAAACGACGATTCGAGCAGCAGTGGCAAACAGTCAATAACGCAATACATTTTGTTTTGCTTTCCCATTTAGCGCAGTGGCCGCATAAAGGTGGTTCCTGCAAGGTTGCTGCTGCTGCTGCTGCTGCTAGCGCCACCACTGCCACCACTTTTCTTGCCATGGCTGGATGGTGCCTTTTTGCTGTTGTCCTCCTTGCCCTTGGCGGCAGCTGGCTTCTTCTTTCGCGCCGAAGACGCCGAAGTGGTGGCTGTGCTGCTGCCGCTTCCCATGGATTGGTCTTGGTCTGGTTGCTGTGCATCTGAGGCGATGTCAAAGGCGGGCTTAGCAAAAGTGGGAGTCAGGCCAGGCAAGGCCGTAATGTCGCGGAGGGGCGGGCGCTGCTCTTTCTGCTCCGTCTGCCCGCGCTTGCGTTTGGCCGCACCGGGAGAGAGTGGGCTGGAGCCGGCATTGCTTTTATTCTTGCTGCTGTTGTTGTGGTTGTGCCCGCCCAAGCCGCAGCCTTTGTTCTGGCAGGGGTCCGTGTTTTCCTTGTCGGCGGCGCTGTTCATGTTTATGGTGATATGGTGGGTGAAGAGGGGCTGGTCGGAGAGAGCTGGACGAAGGGCTGCGGCGGTGGCTGCGGCGGCGGTGGCGAGGACCTGTTGTTGAGTGGATGAACGGTGGTAGGGAATGTGCGGAGTGAGTGGTTGAGTGGCTATTACAATGTATTGTCTTTTTGTTTGGTTCCGCGGGAGGCGGGTGGGTTACGCGCCTACTATCGATGCCGGCCACCACTGCTTGGCAAACACAGCAGCGTCCACAGGCCAGGAGGAGGCCGGGTGTTGAAGAAATGCACACCGAGGTTCAGCTACAAGGCAATGGGTGCACTGCGCGCATGTGCACCGCCACATACAAGAAGGATCGCGTCCATTTCCCGCCAGTGTCTTGTGGGTGGGAAGCAAGGAGTGCTTTCCCTTCGCGCCGTCGTGGAGCAACAACGCAGTACAAATAAACGCTGCCAGGGTAGAATTTTTGCCGCAACATAAAGCACAGCACCGTGGCTGCGGCGACGCGTGGTTCAGACAGAGTGCACAGCAGCAAAAAAAGCACAAGGAGGGAAAGCAAGGAAATGAAGTGAAGCAAGCTTGCTAAGTTTTGGCGACGCATGTTTGAAGCAAGCGCGGGCGCGGGAAGGGGAGGGAAAGGGGATAAGAGCGACAAAGACGCTATTTTTGAATGCACAAAAGGGGTGATAGTGGCCTAGTGTTGTGGTTGTGCATTTGTCTGTGCTGTATGCCTGTGTAGGTGATTGTTGCTGGCTGGCCGCCCGTGTACGAAGTCGTGTGTGGCAGTTGCCGCGAAAATCGCTGGGGAGGTTCCCATTTAGAAAGGGCGGTTTTAAAAATCGATCTGTTTTGCAGTTTATTTTTATCTCTTTTTCATTATCTTTCTGAGTCCACGTGCCGTCGTGTGTGTGGTGTGTGTCTGGGAAAATGGCTCCCGTCCTAACACCTCTGTTTATTTACTACTAGTGAGTAAAGACCGCAACCATTGCGGGCGGTTGCTGTAAGATGAAGAGGGCGTAGGAATGGAAGGTAGCAATGGAAGGTAGTGAAAGAAGCAAAGACAACTGAAACGCGCGGGTGATTGCAAAACAAATCATTTTTGTTGTCTTTTCGTTTTTGTGACATCATTAGAGTTTGTTCTTTCCTGTAAAAACATGCAGTTTGTACAACTAAACTACACCTACAAAACAGTTTCTGGCTAACTCAGCTGGAACCTAAATAATGAAGACTGCAAAATTTGCTGCTGTGATTCATATGAGCAGTGTTGTACATGATGTACTTCTTCATTTCGGCTGTCAGGAATGTATGTGGTTTGGTGGGTTGTGAGAAAAGGACGACCTCGGAGCACGCAGCAGCAGGCGTCTGGGCAGTAAAGTTATCGAGGAAGAAGGAGAGGGCAAGAGGAAGAAGGAAGGAGGGCGAAACGGCTTGACGAACACCAGGAGATAAAGCAAAATAAAGGCACGGGAAACCCAAATCCACAACAAAA
>Ga0209491_10005778_pt1 | contig 17803 bp, 13 predicted proteins | sample BON02_FD_187213 | JGI IMG/M metagenome (GOLD analysis project Ga0209491, IMG submission 187213) | Freshwater microbial communities from Lake Bonney liftoff mats and glacier meltwater in Antarctica - BON-02 (SPAdes) (version 2) | ecosystem: Environmental > Aquatic > Freshwater > Ice > Glacier...
TGACCCGCGAATACCGCGCACCCTTTACGATTCCCGACAAGCTGTGAGTAAAAAACAAGCCTCGATGCAATGCATCGAGGCTTTTGCGTTTCGTTGGATGAATGCTCATTACTCCGCAGTTTTCTTCTCTGCGGCTTCCACGGTGATTTCGTATTCGATCGCGTCGCCTTCGAGTTCGATGGCGTAGTCACCTTTGGGGAGTGAGAGCGTCTTGCCGCCTTCGCTGGCGCCGCGGGCGTTGCCCAGGCGATCGACGCGCTGGTAGGTGGCTTTATCTTCGCTGCCTCGGCCTTCTTTCTTTTTGACCAGGCTCATGGAGATGGAGCCGCCGCGCGTGCCTTCGGGAGCTTTGGTGGTCCACTTGATGCGCACCGCAGGAGCTTCGCTGGAAAACTCAATCCGCATCGGCTCAGCCTGCTTGGCGTTCTTCTTGTACTCAGCTTTTTTCAGCACGCCCGACTTGCTGGTGATTTCCGTCCACTCGATGGTGGACTTGGGCTTCTTCTTATCTTCCTTTTCCTTGGGCATCGGCTTGGGCGCTTCTTCTTTTTCCTTGGCCTTCTCTTCATCAGCAGCGATGGAGATGGCGGGGATAAAACAAAGTCCCGACAGGAGCAGGCAAAGGGCGATCATCAATTTGGACATGGGACGATCCTTCGAAGTAGGCGGGGAAAGTAGGCGTTACGGCTGGAAACCAGATTACATCATATTCTACGTTCGAGAAATCCGGATGTCCGAAATTTCATCGACCTGACAATACCATCGGCGGATCGGCCCTTACGATTTTCGATTGCACCCGGTTGCGCCTACCATGTCGCCATCCCCCGGAGTCCCCCCGGAGTCCCCCGGAGTCCCCCAGAGTCCCCGGATTAACAGAGGTAAACCGACTTTGCACGAACCTGAATCATCCAAGCATGAGTCTGATCCCAGCGCTGACGATGGGCCGTTGATGCCGCAGTCGCCAGATGAATCGGCCTCGGCGGTGCAGACGCCTGACATGGGCAGCGTCAAGAGCGATGCGCTGGCGCCGCCGCCATCCTTCGGCCGGCAGCTTGCGCAGCTGGTCATCATTCCCGCGCTCATTGCGCTCTGCGCCATCATCGTCTTCTGGCTCTTTGGCAGCCTCGCTTCCGGCGGTGAGAACTTGCAGGAGCAACTGGCCCGCCTGCGGCAATCCAGCGGCGCAGGCAAAGTGGTCGCGGATTTACAAGACCCGCGCTACAAGGATCGATGCCAGGCTGCGTTTCAGATTTCTGTGCTCATCGAAAAGCTCAAAGAACCTAAGGAGCGACTGGAACTGAGCGAGCAGCTCGTCGAGGTGCTCGAAAAATATGTACACAAGGATGAAGCAGATTTGCAGTACTGGCTGTTGCTCGCGCTGGGTCGGCTGGGGCAGCCCGGAGCATTGGAGCCGATCTTGGCGCGGGCGGATTCGCATCTGATGAAGGTGCGCGTCGCGATGATCGGGGCGGTGATGATGTGGACCGATCACGACATGGCAGCGGTGCGCAGCGCCCTGCCCAGGATTCTGCCGCTCCTGAAAGATCAATATTCCGAAGTGCGCGAACTGGCGGCAGCAGCCATTTCAAAGATCGCAATGCCCGGCGATACGCAGCTCATCGCGCCGCTCAAAGAAGCGATGCAGTCGCTAGGCGTTGATCCCAAAAATCGCCTCTACCAATCGACGGTCATCTACTCCGCCATCACACTTGCCATTCTCGGCGACGAGCAAGGCATCGAGTATGTGGCGAAGGTGCTGCTCAACCGCGAAGCACTCGCTCAGCTACGGGCGGACATCACCAACCAGAGCGATGTGCTGATGAACAGGAACGATCAGGATTACGCCATCGCAGCCACGTTGTTTTATGTGGATCGCATGACCGATGATCGAATCTGGGCGCGCGTGGTGGATTTAGCCGAGAGTGATTCGAGTGTGAGCATTCGCAAGGCGGCGCTGCAACTGCTGGCAGGGCGCAAGGCCGTGGAGCAGCGGTGAGAAGACAGGTGAAAAAAATCAAATTACAAATCGCAATCTTCAAATCACAAACAAACATCAAATGCCAATGGGAGCGAAACCAGAGCGTTCACAGGTGAGGCATCGTCTTTTTGAGGATTGTTTTTTGGAGCTTGTTTGAGATTTGTCTTTTGAGTTTTGGAACTTGTCAGAGGCATGGGATTTGAAAAACGTAGCGTGCTGTTTTGCCGCAGGCCCTGCCTTTACATAGCACCCTCTGATTCGCTATCATTGGGTACTGTTTCGGTTACTCCTGCCGGTACCATCGATCAAGGGTTCGCGCAATATGGCTGACACCCATCAGGAAATCGTGAAGGTCTGGATTGCTCCAGGCTGTATCGTCTGCGATTCGTGTGAAAACGACTGCCCGGAAGTGTTTGATGTGCAGGAAGAGACCTGCATCATTCGCCCCGATGCGCTCAATGCCGAATTCACCAAACCGCTCACACCTTCGATCATAGTTGCAGCCGAGGGCTGCCCGGTCGATGTAATCAAATTTGAAACCATCGAAGTCGCTGGCCCCGATCCCTGGGCTGGCAAAGAAGAACTCGTCACGGCTGGTGCAGGTGCATCGGGCGGCGGCGGCGGGGCGGCGAAGAAGGCAGGTTGGACACCCCCGCAAGGGCCACCCGATCCCAAGTGGGCGGGCTTACTCGCCGCAGCTCACGCCACCGGCGGCAAGGCGGGCATCGCAGCCGCAGCCAGAGCAAACGAAGAACAGGAAGCTGATGCCCATCTCGCTATCGCGGCGACCGATGCAGAGGCGCAGGCGATCGCTCAGAAGCCAATCATTGCCGGTCGCTTGCCCGCCAAGGCACCGGCCCAAGCGATTGCCGCGGCACTCGCTGCCGATGCGCCGCCTGATGCATACAGCGCGATGCTCGTGGCCACCGGTTACGCCAGGCCGCAGACGACGGTGACGCAGCGCATTCGCGAAAAGGCATCGAGGGTCAGCGCGATGAGTCGCCGTGGATTTAATGCAGCGCTGGTCGTGGGCTGGGGCAGTCTGGCGGCGGCGGCGGCGGTGTATGGCGGGGCGTTTAATTCGTTCCTCGCTCCCAAGATCAGCCGTGAACCGCCCGCGACTTTCCGTGCAGGCAAGGTCTCTGAGTTCATGGATGTCAAAGTCTATGAGCAGCACAAAGACAAAAACGTTTGGCTCATTCACCTGGCCGACGGCAAACTCATCGCCTTGAGCACCATCTGCACCCACCTGGGCTGCATCCCCAACTGGCTGCCCAACGATGCCAAGTTCAAATGCCCCTGCCACGGCTCAGGCTTCTACATGAACGGTGTCAACTTTGAAGGCCCAGCCCCGCGCCCCTTGGAGCGTCTGCGCGTCGTCCTCGAAGGCGATGTCGTCGTCGTCGATAAAAGCCAGAAATACCGCGAAGAACTGGGCCAGTGGACCTCGCCTGACAGCTATGTGACGCTCTAAGCCGGCATGTACGTTGATGTGCCGTTGGCCGCGTGAATGCCGTAGTTCGTTTGATCTACATTCATCCAGATATGTGAGCGCTTGGCCCTCAAATAGGTCTGGCCTATATGATGACGTTCGAGGCCTTTTCCCCGCTACCCCAGAATCTCAATTGTCGCTATACTATTAGGCCCTCGTGACCCGTTCCGACGGCGACAATGATTCAACCGATCATCGTTGACCAGACGAATGAATTGATGGATGTCCGCCTGAAGTTGCCCTTAAGCTTTCCCGGACATCCCCGCATGGGCCGCCAGACAGTTTGTTGCACGAGACTGCTGACCACCCCCGTTGATCTAAGACCATCCCCACGTTGACCATCCCCACGTTGGGTTCCTTGATCAACACACCCAGTGAATCGAAGTCGTTTTACCTCACGTTGACTCAAGGAATCATCATGCAAGCAGCACAGTCAGGCCTGGCGGCAATGTCCGCACTGGCCCCAATGATCGAACCCGCCAATTCCGTTGCTCCTGTCGCCACGATTCACCACGAGCCCACGCTGGATCCCGAAGATGCACCCGCACCGGTGATCCCTGTCAACTTCCGCAAGTTGCTCGCGCCCTATCGCGTGCCTCGCACCGCCGCCAGTGTCTGGCAACTTGTCACGACATTTGTCCCATTCATCAGCCTCATCATCGGCATGTATTTCGCCTATGCCCACGCTCCGCTCTGGGTCGTCGTCCTCATGGGCGTACCCACCGCGATGCTCATGATCCGCCTCTTCATCATTCACCACGACTGCGGCCACGGCAGCTTCTTCAAATCCAAAACCGCCAACGATTTCTTCGGCGCGATCTTCGGCACCATGACGCTCACGCCATACCTCCACTGGCGCTGGACTCACGCCATGCACCACGGCTCAGCCGGCGACTTGGATCACCGAGGCTACGGCGACATCCCGACCTTCACCGTCGATGAATACCTCGCCATGAGCCCGCTCAAGCAACTGATCTATCGCGTCTATCGCTTCCCGCTCGTCATCTTCGGCCTGCTACCCTTCTTCATCTTCAGCATCTATCAGCGGTTCCCCATCGGCCTTCCCAAAGCTCAGAAAAAGGCCCGCCGCAGCGTCTATATCACCAACATCGTATTGATCGTTTATGCCGCCATCATGATTCCGCTGGTTGGATTCTGGGCGTTCTTCTGGGTGCATGCGCCCTTTGCCGCGATGGCCAGCACCACCGGCGTCTGGCTGTTCTACGTGCAGCATCAGTATGAAAACACCTACTGGGCACGCCACGATGAATGGGATTTCGCCCGCGCTGCAATGTCGGGCAGCTCCTACTACGTCCTGCCCAAGTGGCTCCAGTGGTGTACCGCCAACATCGGCCTGCATCACATCCATCACCTGGACAGCCGTATCCCCAACTACAACCTTCAGCGCTGCTACGACGAAAACCCCGCACTTCAAAAGTGCGAGCATCTCACCCTCTGGCAGAGCTTTCATTGTGCCAACCTCAAACTCTGGGATGAAGATCAGCAGAAAATGGTCACCTTTGCCCAGGCCCGCAAAGTGCGCAAGGCCCGCAAAGAGCAAGAGCATCGCAAAGCTGCTTGATGAGTCTTTTGCCTACGCCTTGATGATGAACTGATGAATACAATGACCGACGGCTTTAGCCGTCGGTTTTTTCTTGGATGTACTTTCAGAGTTGCCTTATCAGAGCCGGACTCTGCGAGTCCGGTCAGTCCCGCGAAGCCTGTCCGCAGGCTGAGAGGGACTGTCGAGTGTACGGCAATTTCTCGTCGCAGATTTTTCAAGGGAGATTTCCATGTCTGAGCAGGTCATCACCATCGAGGAATACAACAATCCCCACCGCGCCGACATGGCCCGCATGTGTCTGGAAGCGGAGGACATTCCCGTCTTCCTGGAGAACCGCTTCATCGTGGAAACCGACTGGCTCCTCGCCAATGCAGTGGGAAATATCCGCCTTCAGGTCCCCGTGACCTGCGAAAAGCGCGCAAGAGAGATTCTCGCCACACTTGCGCCCCCGCAATCTGCCTTGGGCGATCGAAAGGAAATCGACGCAGCCCTCACCTGCCTCAACTGCGGCCAGCCCATGTCAGAAGAAGATGTCGCATGCAGCGCGTGCGGCTGGTCGTATGAAGCATCAGAAATAGAAGCATCAGAAACCGGCAACGCCGAAACGCCAGCGGAAGAGGATGATTCTGAAAGCGATGAACAGTTGTAGCAGCCTTGAACACAGGGCAATCGCAAGCAACAAGCGATTCGCCTCTCTGGTCCAAAGGACCAGCACAACCCAGCCCAGGTCAATGTTCCTGAGCCAGCTACCGCTTCGCTCGCTTTGCTGGGCGTGGCCGGTCTGGCCACTCGTCGTCGTCGCATGGCTTGAGACTATTGCCTACAGATAAAACCCACCCAACCCCGCTGTCATGGCGGGGTTTTTCTTTGCGTGAATTAAATGTGTGGACTTCGCCGCTGCCGGCGGAACAATGATGCAGATAGAATAATTGAGTAAATCCTTGAACTTCCGTTCAATGTCTGTTATACTATGACCTGTGAGAAGTCATCTCCTGCTTTCATTGGCCCTTGGCCGGGGACTTGGTCATGTGCGTTACCGAATGGTCCGTTTTCGTAGCCCATCCTCGCGCCGTCTGTGCGTTAACCTCATTGGCGGTTGTTCTTTACGTTGCTCGGTTTCACGGCACTAAGGGTTTCCTGGTAGACGTCTACTCGTTTACCCCTAGACATGACGTAAATCACGTTGCATCAATGGGTAACGATGGCAATGTCAGATTGAAAAACGCGCAGGTAGACATGGCTATTTGCCGTTTTTCAGACTTCGTCAGCGTTCTCATCCATTTTTCACGGTCTGCACGCTACAGAATTTCTCTGGTCACTTCCCTTACATCGCAACTTCGTTTCTAATGTGCGAAGCTTGTCATGGACGACAAACTTAGCGTCGCGATGCGAATCAATCATCTTCACAACCAGTTGGGGAACATCATGGCCACCATCGATCAGGACAAACAGATCATTCAAACTGCGGTCAACACCATTCGCACGCTCTCGATGGATGCGGTGCAAAAGGCCAACTCCGGGCACCCGGGTACGCCGATGGCGATGGCGCCGGTCACCTACTCGCTCTGGAACAATCATCTCGCGTTTGATCCCAACGATCCGATCTGGCCTAACCGCGATCGCTTTGTGCTCTCGATGGGCCACGCCTCGATGCTGCTCTACTCCATGCTGCATCTGTGCCAGGTCAAAGCAGTCAACCGCGCATACGAGACCGTCGGCGAGCTCTCTGTGAAACTCGAAGACATCATGGCGTTTCGTCAACTAGACAGCAGGTGTCCGGGCCATCCGGAATATCGCTGGACCAGCGGCGTCGAGACGACCACCGGGCCGCTGGGTCAAGGCTTCGCCACCAGCGTCGGCATGGCGATGGCGGGCAAGTGGCTGGGCGCGACTTATAACAAGCCGGAGTTTGAACTGTTCAACTTCCACACCTACGCCATGGGCGGCGACGGCTGCATGATGGAAGGCGCAACGCAGGAAGCAGCTTCGCTCGCGGGCCATCTCAAACTCGACAACCTCTGCTGGGTTTATGACAACAACAAAATCACCATCGAAGGTGACACCCACCTGGCCTTCAGCGAAGACATCGCGACGCGCTTTATCGCGCTGGGTTGGAATGTCACACGTGTGGGCGATGCGAACGATCTGGACATGCTCAATCGGGCTTTCAAACTGGCCCGCGAAACCAAAGGTCGGCCCACGCTCATCATCGTGGACAGCCACATCGGCTGGGGCGCACCGACCAAGCAGGACAGCCACTCCGCGCACGGCGAGCCGCTGGGCGTGGACGAGATCAAAGGCGCGAAGAAAAACTACGGATTCCCCGAAGACAAAGATTTCTACATTCCCGATGGTGTTCTCGAACACTTCGCAGCAGGCATGGGCAAACGCGGCGGCGATCAGCGCGCTGCATGGATGAAACTGTTTGAAGGCTACAAAGCGAAATTTCCCGCCGAGGCTGACGCCATTATGCGCATTCAGAAACGCGCCTTGCCTGACGGCTGGGACAAAGATCTCAAAGCATTCCCCGCTGATGCGAAGGGCATGGCCTCCCGCGAGAGCAGCGGCAAGGTCATCAACATGGTCGCCAAGAATGTGCCCTGGCTCCTGGGCGGCGCTGCGGATCTGGCGCCTTCCACCAAGACGCGACTCACCTTCGAAGGCAACGCCGAGTTTGGCCCGCCAAGTCTTTCGCGCCCTGGCACTGTCGATTCGCATGGGCAGACCCATGGCAAGGAAACCTTCGCCTGGTCCGGCCGCAACATTCACTACGGCGTGCGCGAGCTGGGCATGGGTGCGATTCTCAACGGCATGGCGCTCACCAAAGTCCGCCCCTTCGGCTCGGGCTTTTTCGTCTTCTCCGATTTCAGTCGCCCTGCGATTCGTCTTTCCGCCATCATGGAAATTCCTGTCATCTACGTCTTCACGCACGACTCCATCGGCGTGGGTGAAGATGGCCCGACGCATCAGCCTATCGAACACCTGGCAGCCCTTCGCGCAATCCCTGGCCTGGTCGTCATTCGCCCCGGTGATGCGAATGAAGTCATCGAAGCATGGAAGTATGTGATGCAGCTCAAGCATGAGCCTGCTTGTCTGATTCTTTCGCGCCAGGCGATGCCCACGCTTGATCGCACGAAATATGCAGCAGCATCGGGCCTGACCAAAGGTGCATATGTTCTGGCGGATACGGCTAGTGCAGCGGGCAAGCCGGATGTGATTTTGATTGCGACGGGTACGGAAGTGCAGTTCGCGATGGGTGCGTATGAGAAGCTCGAAGCCGAGGGCGTCAAGGCTCGCATCGTCTCGATGCCTTCGTGGGAAGTCTTCGAGCATCAGTCGGCTGAGTATCGCCAGAGCGTGCTGCCATCGAGTGTGAAGGCCCGCGTCAGCATCGAGCAGGCATCGACCTTCGGCTGGGAACGCTACGTCGGCGAAGAAGGCAAAGCCATCGGCATGAAAACCTTCGGCGCATCCGCCCCGCTCAAAGAGCTTCAAAAGAAGTTCGGCTTCTCCGCCGAAGCGGTGTACAACGCTGCTAAAGAAGTGATGAAGAAGTAAAGGGGTGAGGCGTTTACAGCGCATGGGCCAATCGCTCATTCACTCCACGCTCATGCGCACGTATTCATCCGTGATGGTTTTGCCGGTCTTCACATCGAAGCCGTGTGATTCTTGGCCTGCCGGGATGGACTCGGTGTGAGTTTTCAGGCTGCCGTTTTCCTTCCACGCATAGGTGAGTTTGCAGGCGCGTGGTGGCGGTGTTTGGTAGATGCCATAGAGCTCGGCGGTGATGAGTCCGGTGGTGTACCCGCCTGCGTAGAGGTTGACGCGCAGTAGTGCATCGCGCGATGCAGTGTCAGCGACTTTGGCGGAGCCATACATCCAGCCGCTGGAATATTCGTTGTCGGCAGGCAACGGAGCCTTGGCGAAAGGTTGCCACGTCTTGCCGTCATCGTTGGAAATAGACATGTGAAAGTCAGCGCCTTGAGGCGGCGGCACGCGCACCCGGAAGCGCGCCGCAGCGGAGACTTCCATCAGCCTGTCTCTTTCTGAGAGCAAAGGCACACGAAAAACCACTTGGCCCGGCTTGTTGTTGGTCGTCGTATATGCCAGCGTCTGCTTCGCATCGCGCGGGGTGTATTTGAGGTTCGCGGATCGCCTCGCGCTATCTTCGATCGTACTGATTTCCTTTTCGCTGAGTCCAAAATCAGGCACGAGTGGAAGCACGCGCCGGGATGCAGCGTGATAAATCACGTGGCTGCCTTCGGGTTTGAGGCGAGGGTACATCGCCTGATTCATCTGACTCACGGTGGTGAAGGTGAGTTCATCAAGGCCTGCTTTGTCCGCGAAGGTGAAGCGGAGCCACCAGCCGTAGCGTCCCTTGGTTTGCTCGGTGAGATCGCTGGTGAATGAGCCGGTGAGTTTGCCCAGCGGTTGCCACGATTGACCTGAATTCGTGGAGATTTCCAGCGTCACGTTGCCAGTCGCTTTGCCGGTGAGGGTGAGACCGCCGGTGGCTTTGCCGGTCATCGGGTTTTCGTCATCGACTGGATCACCGCAGATGACGTAAGGCGAAAAGTGCGTGAACACCACCGACGCCTCCTTGCCATCTTTGCTGCGAAGGCGCGGCGAGGCGGCGCTGCTGCCCAGGTTGTTCGATATGTTCATCGTGCCTTCGCGCCATGCGTCGGTACTCAGGTCGGGTGTGTAAATGAACTGAGCATTGCAGTAGCTGGCGTTGCCGCGCGAGTTGGATTTGGGGCCATCGTGTTTCGGCTCGCCCTGATTGACGAAGGTCCAATCGCGCATCGGGCCGTTCTTCTGCACGTGCCAGAAGCGGCGATCGGCGGGGCCGCCAAAGTGATCGCGGTTGAAGTAGCGTGTGAAGGTTTCGCCGCGGCGCAGATGAACGATGCCGGGCAGTGCCTCGTAGCCACTGCGATACATTTTGTACCACTTGCTGCCGTCGCCCGATTTGATGATCTCTTGCCAGCCCTGTTTCATGCTATTGAAATCACTAGGCCAGGCGAAGGCATAATGCGGCAGGCTGCGTCCGCCCCCTTGCGGCAAGTTGAGGATCGAAGGGTCCTTGATGATGTCTTCATAGCCCGCGACGACGCCATCCTTGCGAAAGAGCAGCCCCGCCATGTCGGTGTCGAAGGTGTGCCACTGTCCGCCGTACTCGATCTCGCTATTGGTGTGTCCCGGAAAGGCCCGGCGGCGCGAATTCATACCCAGCGCGCTGAAATAGATTTCATTCCATGCATGCACCGTTCCGCACAGTCCATATCCATAGGAAAAACGACCGCGTGCTGCGTCATAAACCACCATCTCGTAGTCGTCGTTTTTCGCACCGGGCACTTTCCCAGGCACGAAACATTCTTGTGGCGAGTGCAGATGAAACTGGTGCGCGAGCAGCCACTGATAGAGCGCGATCGCGCGGTCCTGATCGCTGGCTTTGTCGGCAGGCAGTAGCCGGGTGGCGAAGTCCACGCAGCCAGTGGGCGTCTGAAACGCGCCTTCACCGGCATAGTGCGGATGATCCGTGCGAAGGGTGGGATCGCCGACACCTGCGGTCGCAATCGACGTGCAGGTGAGAAGAGCAATGACGATGAAAGCAGGCAGCGTGCGCATGAAGAACCTCCAGCTTGTCATCGTACATGTTGTTGATGGAATTGGAATCCCGAAGTTGAAGATGTCCGATGGCCAGCGCGAAAGGATGGTGCGCAGTACTGCGCGGGTCAGGCCAGTCGCTCGCTGACGCTTCGCGGCTCGGACTTAATTGTTGTTCTCAAACTTCTTGAAAAGAATCTCATCCTGCACAGGAGTTGCTTTGCCATCGACGCTACCACCGGCAAGGGACTCGAAGACCGCATTGGAGTCGGATCGCCATGTGCTGCTGCCGTCGAGCCTGGAGAAGTTGTAGCCATCGCGGTGGGCGAAATTCATGCCGAATCGCTTGTCGAGGATGTCTGAATTGACGACGAAATGGCCTGGCGTTTTGCCGTTGCGGATGTAGCGGTCGGTGGCGTTGGTCTTCCACCAGGAGTAGGCGCGGTAGGTGTAGCCGATGGTGATGCGGGAGTTGACGTAGGCAGGATCGTTCCACCATGTTGCGCCAACGGAGTTCCACCAGTTGCCGATGTTGACGTTCATGCTGTGGTAGGGCGTGCTCGGTGCACCGGTCGTATTGAGGCTGGGGCAATGAAGGGCCGCTGGCTGAATATCCATATAGCCACCAGCGAGCGTCAGGCCGATGCCCATCGGACGTTTGGGGGCGGCATCGAGACTGGCGCGGATATCGAAGGAGTAGGCCCAGTTTTCTTCGAGCGGGCCACAGGAGGGCGGGAAGAAATCCTTGTTGCTGCCGCCATAGGAAAGACAGGCTTGCACTTGACTGCGGGAGTTGGCCATACAGATGGCACGGCGGGTGACTTCTTTGGAATGCTGAAGAGAAGGAAGCGTGATGGAGATGAGAAGCGTGATGATGGAGATGACCGCGAGCAATTCGATCAATGTGAATCCAGCCGGTGCATGTCGCTGCCTGGCATCCGCGCCCCAGAACCCGCATGAGTTAGATCGCGTCTTAGATTGGAAGGCTTCAAGCATGGATCGTCCTCGAATAGTTGCGGCTCGGAAAAGATGCGAGGCCAGCACCGGTGAGCAACGCAATCGTTGTTCGCCGGTGCCGGCCCTCGCTCCGTGTCCTCAATGTTCGAAACACATCTACGACATTCGCATCATGCAGTCATCACCGCGACATTTCGGCGACGACGACCAAGGGCGAGTACGCCCATGGCCAGCAGACCCATCGTGGCAGGCTCGGGGATGGGGGCTACGATGGGGGCCACACTGCTGAATCGCCACACGGCGGTCACTACAGCTTCTGGGCTGGAGCCACCTTGAACAGGCGATCCCGTCATGCGGAACGTGCTTTCGGGAGTCAATGTCAAACCCGAAGCGATTTCAAAGAACCCGGACCAGGCCTGGCCAACGGGTAGATTCGTCAGTTGATTTGCGAAGAGCGTCTGATTCACGCCTTGGGTCAGAGCAATCTCGGACTGCGATCCGGCACCATCGGGGTCGAAGAAGTAATCGACATCCTGATTGTGATTGAAGGAGACGCCCCAGGAAACTTCAACGGTGACATTATCCATATCCAACAGTGGTGTCCATCCGACGGTACCGGTGTTGCTCAAGCTACCGCCATACAAAAGATTGCCGGGTGCTGGTTCTGTCGGTGCTCCGGCAAACGTGAAGCCGATGCCTGTGGCATTAGTGCTTTCATCCTGAATGATGGAGGTGAGCGGATTGCTGTAAGCTTCGAATTCATCGATGCCGCGACCGGAAACTGCGGTCACCAAGCGAAGGCCCGTGGCGCTCACCGAATCGAAGTTGAAGGCATGCCGATCGGTAAAGACGGTGCTTAACCCGGCATGGGTGTAATCCATGGTGCCGATCGTCTGCCAGCCAGTTGCAGAGTTGCCTGTATTGGTCGTTGCGAGACCAGGAGCAGCAACGGCGGTGTACTGAAGCGTGACCAAGCCGTTGGCGCGATCGCCAAACCCAGCATTGTTGTCGCGGCCATAGGCCACACGGGAAACTGTCGTGAGCCCACCCAGATCCAGGCCAATGAATGAATTGGGTGAACCTGCGAGCCATGCACCCGTGTTGCCATAGACGCCGTTATTGACACCGGTCGTGGTGTGGATGGGGCCGGAGCCAAAGTTGTATCCCGTCGGTTGTGGTGGTGGAAGATTGACGCCCACACCGCTGCCTTCGATGTTCGGCGCAAATGCCGTCGCACCAATGGCCACGTTCCCTGTATCAAATGAGCCACCACGTTGGACGAAATCCACGCCCGAAGTCACCAGCGACGCCTCAGCCGAAGAAACCGCCAGCATCGCGCTTGCGCAAAAGGCCAGACCAGTCAACATTTTCTGAATAGCTTTCATGTCTTCACCTTACCTGTAAAAAAGTTACGACCTGAGCCAGGACCGAACGGTCCGTTTGATACTCGTTCGAGAAAAACTTTGGAACACTGCACATCGAAATTCAGTTAACAGATTCAGGATACATGAAAACCTACCGGTGTCAATAGTTTTCAACGGTATTAGAGTTAATTTGGTAAATGATATCCTCATTCAAACGCCTCAATGCGTTTGATCTCCTCTGGCGACCTGTTGTTCACATCATCGGGAATTTCCTTCAAACCAGGCACCGCGTAGCTCTCGATTTTTTCCTGCTGCATCACGCGCCAGAGATTGAGCAGGCCCATCATGTTGTGCTGTACGAAATCGATGCGGATATTGGGGCTGGTCAGGCTTTCGCGGAACGCTCCAAGCACGCGCTGTGGGTTCTTGTAATACATCGCATTCTCCGGGCGGAACTGACACTGCAACTGAAACGCTGCGCCCAGAATGCTTGCTTCGAGCGCCGTAACGGCGTCGTCGCGGTAGGCCTTGCCGTCGTGGTCGCGCAGCAAGGTGTAGGCAGCGACCAAGCCTTGAGTGCGCATGGCTGTGGGCGTCGAGCCTGGGGGTGTGTCGTATCCGCCATACCAGTCACTCAGCGGCGGCTTGCGAAGTTGCGATTGAGATATGGCACGAACGATTCTGGCGGAATATGCGAGATAGAGATCGCGTGGCTGATGGTGATAAAGTTCGCTCAGGCCGTTGAGGAGCCACGGGTCTTGTGGAAGGGCTGACAGAGGCAGTCCTTTGTCGCGCGTCAGAATGAGGTACTGAGCGCCTTTGTCCGCTGTCGTTACCCAGCGTGAATCAGGAGCGACGGCCTGGACGAACATCAGGCTGGAAATCGCTTGTCCAGATAGATAGGGATGATCGACAATGTCAGACTGGCCATCGGGAAATCGTTGCAATTGGATAAAGCTGCCGTCCTCGCGCTGGGCCGTTTCAAGTGCCCCTGCAAAGCTCCGAGTGCGGGTGAGCATTTTGGCATCGCCAGTGACATGGGCGATGCGAGCCATGGCTGCGGTCGCCAAAGCGTTGTTGCCCAGATTGACCATGGAATGCTCGATCACTGCGGGCACTCGCTTGCCTCGCTGGGTCCACATCCCAATCGAGTTTTCGCCGAAGTCCATGGCGCGTTTGACGGCTTCGAGTTGCTTCTCGTCCTTGAAAACCTCGTAGGCTTCGATCATTGAGAGAACGGCACCAAAGTGGTGACTCAGGCTGTAGTCAGCGACCAATCGGTCCTCGCTGGGTTGATAGAGATAGTCGAACTGCCCAGACCGACCCACTGCATGGGTGAGGTATTTCTGCGCAGCTTCGGCAGAGTCTTTCAGATCTTTCTGTGTGAGTCTGTGGAAGTGCCGATGGCCTCGAATCAGGGGCGTGATCTCATTGCGATCGATGAACCAACACTGCGAGCTGAAACGAAAAAACGTCGCGCTGTCCGCATCAATGCGAAACGCGGTGCGATCGACCTTCGGTTTGCGCCAATCGAGATAAGTCCCTAGCCGATCTGCGAAGAATTCCTGGTGCTCGCTGACGATGTCATTGGCGATCAGTTCTTCGGGCAGCAGGGCGAGTCGGCTCTGTCTGGGAAAGGCGATGCCGAAGAGGCTTCGCTCATATTCGAGCGGCAGGTTCAGATCGGTTTTCTCTTGTAAGATGATGGTCGAAGGATGATCGAGCTTGATCCAGCGCGGCTCGAATTGATCCTGCTCCGCCATACGCAGCTGTAAGAGCGCATGATCGGCGGCTTTGATGATGCCCCGGGCGGTGCCTGCTGCGACACGAGCGGTGCGAATGCCATCACTGGCGGAGATGATCACGATGCGCGGATAGAAATCATCCTTAACCGACTGCGGCAACAGCGGGGCGTTATCGAGCTGCTCGGGCGTGAACAAGCGATGACGCACATGGGCAGCCACAGCCCGTACCGCATCATCGCTCAGGGCTGGCGAATAGCGTGCATCCTCAAACCAGATGGAATTGTCCGCCCGCGCGGCAGGGGTTCCCATAACCAGCAAAAGCAGCGTCAGAATCGTCGCCTGAAAAAATCGCGTTCTTTGCATGAACGAATTGTAGGGGTTTCGCGTAAAGCTGGAACCCGAATGGGCTACTTTGGTGCGGCAAGGCAAATGTCCCCGTGGTGCTTGTCCGATACTGAAAGAAAGCCACGTCAGTCGTGGGTTGAGCCTCCGGGTTTTTAGAAGACCGATGAATCAGGTGTGCGAGGCATTTTAAACCAAGGCTGCTCATTGCAGCCGCGTCAGAACGATCAGGGAGCAATCACATGAAGGGTGTCATTCTTGCCGGCGGTTTGGGTTCGCGTCTGCGTCCTCTGACGCTGGTCACCAATAAGCATCTGCTGCCGGTCTACGATCGGCCGATGATTTATTACCCCATCGAGTGCATGGTCAACGCGGGCATCAACGAAATCATGATCGTCACCGGCGGCGAACATGCCGGCGACTTCCTCAAGCTGCTCAAAAACGGCAAGCAACTGGGCGTCAAGCATCTCGAATACGCGTATCAGGAAGGCGAAGGCGGCATCGCTGACGCGCTCAAACTCGCCGAAGACTTCGCTGATGGCGACAAGATCTGCGTCATCCTGGGCGACAATATTATTGAAGCGAACATCCGCGCCGCAGCGGGCGACTTCTTCACGCAGAAGAGCGGCGCCAAGCTGCTGCTCAAGGAAGTACACGATCCTCAGCGGTTCGGCGTTGTCGCTTTTGAAAATGACAAGCCTGATGGCAAGATCGTGGACATCATCGAGAAGCCTGAGAATCCGCCGAGCAATATGGCGGTCATCGGTATCTACTTTTACGACTCGGATGTATTTGAAATCTGCAAGACGCTCAAACCTTCGGGTCGCGGCGAACTCGAAATCACTGATGTGAACAATCACTACCTCAAGCGCGGCGACCTGACGGCCAGCGCCATCGAAGGCTGGTGGACTGATGCAGGCACCTTTGAAAGCCTTCACCGCGCCTCGAGCTACATCGCCCAGAGCGGCGCGAATCACCTGGAGTATCCGCCCAAACCCGTGGCGAAAACCCCTGCTGCAAAATCATCCAAGAAACATGAAGCCGTCGGCGCGAAGTGATGATCCACTCCGATTCCCCTCCCTCTTAGGGAGGGGCTAGGGGAGGGTCGGCCCACGAACTCCCTGCGTGATAGATCTTCTCTGTTGCTCAATGAAATCTGCCTGCGGAGATTAGGCGAATTGATTTGGTGATCGCCGACCCTCCCCCGGCCCCTCCCTAAGAGAGGGGAGTCAAACTCATGACTACCACACTCGACAAACCCGCGACCTTTTCCGCCGCCAAGCCTGTTGGTCCTCGCGCCTGGCAGGGCGGTGATATCGCCGCCGCCTTTGAAGAAGCCAAGGCTCAGATCGAACCGATCTTCGTCCCCGCTTCCTTCTTCTGCGATGACCGCGGCTGGTCCATCATGAATCAGATGCTCGGCGTCATGACCCAGCAAGGGCAGATCAATTATTCCGTGATGTATCCCGATGTCGTCAAGGCCTGGCATCGCCATCACAAGCAGACCGACTTCTGGATGTGTCTGCACGGCTCACTCAAAGTCGGCGTCCACCGCGAATCCGATGGCAAAACATGGCTGGCCACTATTGGCGAAAAGCGACCTGGTGTTCTGATCATTCCTACACCGCTCTGGCACGGCGCTGCGACCGTGGGCAATGAAAATGCGGGGCTGCTTTATTACGTGACTCACGCGTATGACATGAAGAATCCTGATGAAGACCGCCGCGCTCACGACTCCATCACCGGCTTCCCGTGGGGCGTGCGCCATGGCTGACTCTTCCAACAAAGCCCACGGACTCCTGTCCGTGGGTTCTCCCGTCCTGCTCATCGGCGGCAGCGGCATGCTCGGCCGCGCCTGGCGCGAGCTCCTTGGCAAAGCGTCCATTGAGTTTGCCGCGCCCAGTCACGCTGACTTGGATATATCCGATCCTGCATCCATCGAGTCGCACATCACCGGCAAGCATCCGGTGGTCATCAACTGTTCTGCATGGACCGATGTCGACGGTGCGGAAACCAATCCGCAAGGCGCGAAAGCTCTCAATGGCGACGCGGTGGCGCTGCTTGCGACACGGTGCGGCCGCGTGGGTGCAACGCTCGTTCACTACTCCACCGATTACGTATTCAACGGCCACGGCAGCGCGCCTTATTCCACCGATACGCCCATCGAGCCCATCAATGTGTATGGCTCCACCAAGGCCATGGGCGAGCTTGCGTTGCAACGATCGGGCTGCCGGTATCTACTCATTCGCACCAGTTGGCTCTATGCGCCTTGGTCTAAGAACTTTGTGCGCACCATCGCCAATGCCTGCAAGCAGAAGCCGAGCTTGAAAGTGGTGAGCGATCAAAGCGGCAGACCCACCAGCAGTGAACACCTGGCCGACCTTACGCTGCGACTACTTCATCGCGGTGCCACCGGCATCTACCACGGCAGCGACGGCGGCCAATGCACCTGGTTTGACTTCGCCAGTGAAATCGCCCGCATCATCAACCCCGCCTGCATCATCGAGCCTTGCGCGACTTCCGATTTCCCACGCCCCGCCAAGCGTCCTGCCTATAGCGTCTTCGATCTTTCCAAGACCGAAAATGAACTGGGCCCCATGCCCGACTGGCGTACCAATCTTCAAAGTGTTTTGAGTCGATTAGAGTAGTGAATTGTTTTCGTTTAGCCGCGGGCCAAAGGCTTTGCGGCGGCCCGCGCGGAGCGTCGCAAAGCCTTTGCTCCGCAGCTAAACTTGAGACCCATATGAAAAT
>Ga0209491_10005779_pt1 | contig 17802 bp, 15 predicted proteins | sample BON02_FD_187213 | JGI IMG/M metagenome (GOLD analysis project Ga0209491, IMG submission 187213) | Freshwater microbial communities from Lake Bonney liftoff mats and glacier meltwater in Antarctica - BON-02 (SPAdes) (version 2) | ecosystem: Environmental > Aquatic > Freshwater > Ice > Glacier...
TGCTGTAGGCAAAGGATAGCTCATCGTGAACGTTATATAATCCATTTTATAGTCACCTATATCTTGGACAACCTTTCGGATATCCATTAGCTCTCGCTCAAAATCAAGAACGATAAAGGTGGTATCGTGTAGGTTCTGTATTGGGGGATAATTCTTTTCATATTCAGGCTTTTTGTTGCCTGAGATCTGTATGGTCTGAGCTAGTCCACTTGATGTCATGGCAAGATACAGCGTAAGTAGGGTGAGCCTAAACATGTTCACTGATGTCATTTTAAATTTGATAAGCTATCGACATCATTTTCATTCAATAGTATTGGTACTGACCGTTATACCAATACCCTTTATCCAATCATAGTCACTATCCCAGTCTTTAAGATCGATCAGGATAACTATACCTTCTCTAATCACCAAATAGTTTTGATACCAGAAGAGACTACTTTTATCAGACTCGACCAAAAGCTTATCCTTCGATATAGAATTTTTATTTACAGAATACTCCTCATGCCCAAAAGGAGGGCTGGCCATATGAAAGAAATAAACCCAATTGTTTGACGGTGTGGGCAAAGAATAGCTCATCGTGAATACTATATAATTCATTTTGTAGTCTCCTATATCTTGTACTTCCTTTCGGATGTCCAATAGCTCTCGCTCAAAGTCAAGAACGATATAGGTGGTATCGTGCAAGTTTTCTTTTGGGGGATAATTCTTTTGATATTCAAGCTTTTTGTTGTCTGAGATCTGTATAGTCTGAGCCAGTCCACTTGATGTCAAGGCAATAAACAGCGTAAGTAGCAATATTCTCGATATGGTTAGTTGCATGATTTTCTACCTGATTCTGCTTTAATAAGATGTCCAGTTATTTCTGCTTTTTCTGCTGCGCTTAGCGATTGATACGCTATGGTACTCGCATCTTTGAGCCCAGCCCAAGCCAAAGCCTCATAAAATTCCCTTGGAACTCCATTGGGGTATCCTTCGGGATAGTTCATGAAATTTGCGTAGGCAGATCCACCTAGCTGGGGATGAATCTGTTGCAATACATCAGCCATATATTTTACAAACTTGTCAGCCATAAGATTGTGATGTATTGGATTATTCCCACTATACCTTTTAGTATATTCTTCAAATGTGTCTCTAAAAGATAAATCTTCCGTAGTTGGGCTATTGGTTTTTATTGCCCCATAAATTTCTGCGTGGATCATTTCATGTAAGATCGTTCTCGCTACCTCCAATGCAGATCTACCCATTAGGTTACTATTCAAGGTGATTTCAATTGATCTGCTTGTAGAGCCCATCCATTGTTAAAAGTTTCCTAATTACAGAAATAAACTAATTATCATGTAATGAAAATTTAAGTTTTCTTTATTTTTTTGAAAGAATCAATCCCCGACTATCGGGCTAAGGATTTGTATGCTTTCTATATTTTTACCCAATGACTCCTGCCGAAAAAAACACCCTCACGATCAAATCCACCGCTACCCGGCTTGGGTTTGACTACTGTGGCATTGCCAAAGCAGAATTTTTAGAGGCGGAAGCTCCCAGATTGGAACAGTGGCTCAATCAAAATTACCAAGGCCAAATGGCTTATTTGGCTAATCATTTTGACAAGCGACTCGATCCCACCAAGCTTGTCGATGATGCTAAAACGGTGGTGTCGCTGATCTACAATTATTATCCTGCGGAAAAGCTTCCTGAATCCTCCACAGATATCAAACTGGCCAAATACGCTTATGGCGAAGATTATCATCTCGTAATTCGAGAGAAATTAAACAACTTTTTGGAAATCCTTCGGGAAGAAATCGGTGAAATTGGTGGTCGCGCCTTTGTGGATTCTGCTCCCGTCATGGAGCGTCAATGGGCCCAAAAAGCAGGAATCGGTTGGATTGGAAAAAACAGCCTGTTTTTGAATCGAAGGGAACTAAGGAACTAAGAAGCGAAAAAGTCTTTTGGAGAAAGGACTGGAAATTTCTCTTTTCCAGAAGAGAAGTCAGTGATATCACGCGATATGAAAAAATCCATTTGATGAATTTTTGCGGTGAAATATTGTATTCCGTCTTCCTTATCTCTGAAATCTGAATTCATAGAAATTGAAAATGCCTCTTTTCCCCCAGAAATAACATCACAAAACTCCATAAAATGAAGCAGTTTCCCTTTGGCGTCAATGAGTTTGTATCGTTCAAAAGACAAATAAATTAAAGTTCCTACTGAAACTTCTGAGACAAAAAGCTTGACCTTTCCTTCTTCAACTAGGGTTAAGAACGGCAAGGAATCTTGAACAAATGGATTTCGATTGGCAATCAAATCCATTGCAACATTAGCATCTAAAAAAACCTTATATATATTTCGTTTCTCTGTGTGCTCGAATCAACTCTTTATCAGTCTTATCCATCGGTTCAATCCGCTTGTCGTTTTTTAATCTTTCTAAAAATCGAGCAGCCGCCAGCTGTTCAGGAGATTTTTTCAAACCGGGATTTTTTTCATCAAAAACTTTCTCAAATAGTCTAGAAAGCGAAATTCCTTGACTTGAAGCTTTGCGCTTTGCCTTCTCTACAATATCCTTTTCGATCGTTAATGTCAGTTTGGTCTTCATAAGTTACACGTATCTTTACTTAAGCTACGTGTATTTTCTGGAAAGGGAAAATTTTGCCCTTCCCTAGTTTTTAATTTAAATTTCCTTTTGTAATGACTCCTGCCGAAAAAAATGCCCTTACCATCAAATCCACCGCCACCCAGCTTGGCTTTGACTACTGTGGCATTGCCAAAGCAGAATTTTTAGAGGCGGAAGCTCCCAGATTGGAACAATGGCTCAATCAAAATTACCAAGGCCAAATGGCTTATTTGGCTAATCATTTTGACAAGCGACTCGATCCCACCAAGCTTGTCGATGATGCTAAAACGGTGGTGTCGCTGATCTACAATTATTATCCTTCGGAAAAGCTTCCAGAATCCTCCACAGATATCAAACTGGCCAAATACGCTTATGGCGAAGATTATCATCTCGTAATTCGAGAGAAGTTAAACAATTTTTTGGAGATCCTTCGGGAAGAAATCGGTGAAATTGGTGGTCGCGCCTTTGTGGATTCTGCTCCCGTCATGGAGCGTCAATGGGCTCAAAAAGCCGGAATCGGTTGGATTGGAAAAAACAGCCTGCTTCTAAATCGATCGATGCTAATGAACTAAGAAGCGAAAAAGTCTTTTGGAGAAAGGACTGGAAATTTCTCTTTTTCAGAAGAGAAGTCAGTGATATCACGCGATATGAAAAAATCCATTTGATGAATTTTTGCGGTGAAATATTGTATTCCGTCTTCCTTATCTCTGAAATCTGAATTCATAGAAATTGAAAATGCCTCTTTTCCCCCAGAAATAACATCACAAAACTCCATAAAATGAAGCAGTTTCCCTTTGGCGTCAATGAGTTTGTATCGTTCAAAAGACAAATAAATTAAAGTTCCTACTGAAACTTCTGAGACAAAAAGCTTGACCTTTCCTTCTTCAACTAGGGTTAAGAACGGCAAGGAATCTTGAACAAATGGATTTCGATTGGCAATCAAATCCATTGCAACATTAGCATCTAAAAAAACCTTATATATATTTCGTTTCTCTGTGTGCTCGAATCAACTCTTTATCAGTCTTATCCATCGGTTCAATCCGCTTGTCGTTTTTTAATCTTTCTAAAAATCGAGCAGCCGCCAGCTGTTCAGGAGATTTTTTCAAACCGGGATTTTTTTCATCAAAAACTTTCTCAAATAGTCTAGAAAGCGAAATTCCTTGACTTGAAGCTTTGCGCTTTGCCTTCTCTACAATATCCTTTTCGATCGTTAATGTCAGTTTGGTCTTCATAAGTTACACGTATCTTTACTTAAGCTACGTGTATTTTCTGGAAAGGGAAAATTTTGCCCTTCCCTAGTTTTTAATTTAAATTTCCTTTTGTAATGACTCCTGCCGAAAAAAATGCCCTTACCATCAAATCCACCGCCACCCAGCTTGGCTTTGACTACTGTGGCATTGCCAAAGCAGAATTTTTAGAGGCGGAAGCTCCCAGATTGGAACAATGGCTCAATCAAAATTACCAAGGCCAAATGGCTTATTTGGCTAATCATTTTGACAAGCGACTCGATCCCACCAAGCTTGTCGATGATGCTAAAACGGTGGTGTCGCTGATCTACAATTATTATCCTTCGGAAAAGCTTCCAGAATCCTCCACAGATATCAAACTGGCCAAATACGCTTATGGCGAAGATTATCATCTCGTAATTCGAGAGAAGTTAAACAACTTTTTGGAAATCCTTCGGGAAGAAATCGGTGAAATTGGTGGTCGCGCCTTTGTGGATTCTGCTCCCGTCATGGAGCGTCAATGGGCTCAAAAAGCCGGAATCGGTTGGATTGGAAAGAACAGCCTACTTTTGAATCGAAGCATGGGAAGTTTTTTTTTCCTTGCCGAACTCATCATTGATCTTGAAGCCACACCTGATAATCCGATCACCCAAGATTATTGCGGCACTTGTACCAAGTGCATCGATGCATGTCCTACGAATGCGATCGTGGAACCTGGAGTTGTGAATGGTTCTCAGTGTATTTCCTACCTCACGATTGAGTTGAAAGAAAACATTCCAAACGGATTCAAAGGCCAAATGGAAAACTGGGCTTTCGGCTGTGATATCTGTCAGGATGTCTGCCCTTGGAATCGATTTTCAAAACCACATCAAGAGCCCAAATTTAACCCCAATCCCGAATTGGCCACTTACTCGAATCGAGATTGGGCGGAAGTAACCGAGACTACTTTTGCAAAAGTGTTCAAAAAGTCTGCATTGAAGCGGACAAAATACGAGGGCTTAAAACGGAATCTTGAATTTATCAGACCTATTTGATAGCCCTTTTTTTGATTTCCAAACCACAGCTCTACTATAGAACTCTAACTACCGATGAAAGCCACAGGAGATAAATCTAAGCGAAAGAAAAAAAATAAATTTAGAATTGGCTTGGCTCCCGGAGCGCTTGTTTTCACTGGCGATAAGAAAATTGATTCAGTTTCAATCAATATACTTTCTTACGATGAAAAAGATTTTTTTGAGGAAAAAACCACTTTGGAAGACCTTCCCAACATTTTGAAAACCAAAAGAAAGGTTCTGTGAATTGATATCGATGGGTTGCACGAAGTGGCTCTTTTAGAAAAAATCGGTACCTTATTTGGCATCCACCGGTTGACATTAGAAGATATTCTGAATGTCAATCAGCGTCCAAAAATGGAGGTTTTCGACGATTATATATTTGCGGTGTTGAAGATGATCCAATGCCCCACACCCGAATCTGATATAGAGGAAGAGCAAATCAGTTTTTTGCTGATGGATGATGTAATAATCACTTTTCAGGAAAAAAAAGGCGATGTATTTACCTATGTGCGAGAGCGAATCATCGAGTCTAAAGGGAACATCCGAAAACGTTCTGGAGATTATTTACTTTACGCTTTGCTTGATGCAGTAATCGACAATTACTTTTTAGTACTTGAAAATGTAGGTGAGAAAATCGACATGCTCGAAGCCCGGGCCATAAACAATCCAGACACTGAAACTCTCAATCATCTATATCAGCAACGGAGAGAAATGGCTGAACTCCGTAGAACAGTCTATCCACTCCGAGAAGTGATTGGTGGTTTTGATAAGTATGCCGAGCATAAAATAAGTGCTGAAACCAAGCCTTTCATGCGGGATTTGTATGAAAATACGATTCAGGTGATTGAAACCTTGGAGGTATTTCGGGACATGTCATCAGGTATATTGGACCTGTACATGAACAGTCTTTCCAATAAGATGAACAACGTGATGAAAGTGCTTACGATCATCTCGACGATTTTCATTCCATTGAGTTTTGTCGCTGGAGTCTATGGGATGAATTTTCAAAACATGCCCGAATTGGGTTGGCACTATGGTTACTTTTACGTTCTAGCCGGAATGGCCACAGCAACTATTGGAATGCTATTTTATTTCCGATGGAAAAAGTGGATTTAAAATGCCTTTAAGCTGATATCCATACTTTTCACCGAGTGCGTCAATGCTCCCATGGAAATGAAATCCACACCGCATTTTGCAACAGCTTCCAGTGTTTCTTCGGTGATTCCTCCACTAGCTTCAGTTGCGAATCGGCCATCAATTAAATCGACCGCTTCTTTCATAGTGGTATAGTCCATATTATCCAGCATCACAAAATCAACGCCTCCTACTTCGATTACTTCTTTGACTTCCTCCAGATTTCGAGTTTCAATTTCAATCTTAAGCGTAAGTTCATTTGCTTGAAGATAAGATTTGGTTCGCTCGATTGCAGCACGAATTCCTCCTGCAAAATCAACATGATTGTCTTTCAGCATCACCATATCATAAAGCGCAAACCGATGATTGACTCCACCACCAATATGGACGGCCCATTTCTCCATCAGTCGAAAGTTCGGTGTAGTCTTCCTGGTGTCCATCAGTCGGGCCTTGGTATGGATGATCTTCTGAGTCAGACGATTTGTGATCGTGGCAATCCCACTCATTCGCTGCATACAGTTCAGCACCAATCGCTCAGCTGAAAGAATCGATCCAGCCGGTCCGGATACGATCAAACCTATGTCTCCAAACTTTACCGAATCACCATCTTTCAAGAGAAGCTCTACCTGTAAATATGGATCAAATGCCTTAAAAATCATTTCAGCCATCTCCAATCCTGCCAGGATACCCTCATCCTTAATCAGAAGTTTTGCTCTGCCTGTTTTATCTGTTGGTATTGCTGCCAAAGAGGAATAATCCCCAGGACCAATATCCTCCGCAAATGCTGATTTTATAAATAATTGGATGGCTTCTTTAGTCAAGTATTCCGGTCGCATGTCCAAAAATACGGAATCCTTTGAACTGAGGTTCTCTATTCGAAAAAATGACTACCCTTTTACAAATTCAAGACTGTAGATTTTTAGGTTTCCTGTTGGCTGTGCAACTTTTATGAAGACCTTAAAGAACCCATCTTGACTTTGATAGTCTCCAATAAATGAACTTAAACTGGGATTGGTTTCACTTCTATAAACCACTTTAAACCCCATAGACGGGTTCTTTTTGAAAAAGTCCTTAATTACTAGCTCAGCTTGATTTTTAGAATATTCACCTTGCTGACCATTGATATTTAAGGCAAGACTAGAATCAAAATACTTGGCCAGATCTCCACTCGAGCCGCTATCGATAGCAGAAATAACTTGATCGATAGACTCACTCACAGTAGCTGCCTTGAAATTAGGCTCGCTAAACAAAACTAGAGAAAGTACTAAGCTGAAAATAAGTAGCATTACACTGAATAGGCAAATATTACGCCAGAAAAAGAAGTATGATCAGCAAGAATCTGTAGGCCAAAAAGATCTGAGCTTGGGAGTTAAGAAACTATTAAAACACCTTTTTAGATCGAATTATAATATATTTGTAGGATGGACAAAAAAGTACTTTTATTGATTATGGATGGTTGGGGAATTGCGACCAACCCTAATGTTTCTGCTATAGACAAAGCTAAAACTCCTTTTATTGATTCCTTATATGAAGAATACACTTATGGCAAACTGGAGGCTTCAGGTCTAGCAGTAGGTCTTCCCGAAGGCCAAATGGGCAACTCTGAAGTGGGACACATGAATATCGGTGCGGGTAGGGTTGTCTACCAAGATTTAGTAAAAATCAATTTGGCAGTATCAAATGGCGAGTTAAATACACACCCGGTACTGGTAGATGCATTTGCAAAAGCAAAGGCAGGCAAGAAAAAAGTACACCTCATGGGATTGCTTTCAGATGGTGGCGTCCATTCACATATCAATCATTTGAAAGGGCTCTGTGATTCAGCCAAAGAAAATGGCATGACTGATGTATTTATTCATGCCTTCACAGACGGAAGAGATACCGATCCAAAGGGAGGTTTAGAATACATAAAAGACTTACAAAGTTATCTTTCAAATTCAACCGGACAGATAGCTTCCGTCATAGGTAGATACTATGCAATGGATCGCGATACTCGTTGGGAGCGAGTGAAGTTAGCCTACGATATGCTTGTAAGTGGACAAGGTGAGCGATCTAAAGACATCTGCTATGCAGTCAAAAAATCATACGATAATAATGTAACCGATGAGTTTATCAGACCGATAATTCATGTTGGTGCAGGTAATCAACCATTGGCTGTACTAGAAGAAGGCGACTTGGTGATCTGCTTCAACTTCAGAACCGACCGGGGAAGAGAGATAACCACAGCCTTGACCCAACGTGATCTTGAAGATTACAAAATGAAAAAATTGAACCTCGATTACATCACGTTCACCAATTACGACAGTACTTTTGAAGGGATTGAAATCCTTTTTGACAAAGATAATCTCACCAACACGTTAGGAGAAGTATTGGAAAAAGCTGGCAAAACGCAGATCAGAATCGCAGAAACGGAAAAATACCCACATGTTACTTTTTTCTTTTCCGGAGGGAGAGAGACAGAATTCAACGGTGAGCGGAGGCTACTATGCCCTTCCCCCAAAGTGGCCACCTATGATCTGAAGCCAGAAATGAGTGCATTTGAGATCGTCGCCAAAATCAACTTAGAGTTGAAGAAAAAGAGCGCTGATTTCATCTGTCTCAATTTCGCCAATGCAGATATGGTAGGCCATTCTGGGGTATTTGATGCTGCTGTGAAAGCCTGTGAAGCCGTGGATAACTGTGTAGAAGCGGTGATTAAAACTGCATTGGAAAATGATTACACAACCATCGTAATTGCAGATCATGGAAACAGTGATATCATGATCAATGAAGATGGCTCTCCCAATACCGCGCACACGACGAATCTCGTTCCTTTTATCCTGGTAGACAAAAGCAAGCAAATCGCGGTAAAAGATGGTAAATTGGGAGACTTAGCCCCTACAATCCTTAAGTTAATGGGTATCGACATTCCATCAGACATGACTGGAGAAATCTTAATAGCCTAATGAAATTGAACAATCACTTCCGCTTTGGAACAATCTTTCTTGTTTTAATTACCTTTTGTTCTTGTGGAGAAATTTCCAAAACAAATCCCCGAGACCTTCCTTATTTTGACTTGAAGGGTTTTGTAAAACAAGAGGCAGAAAAGTTGGATGGAGCTGAAGTCATTTTATCCAGTAGAGTCCAAGGAATAGAAAACCGGAATGAAAGAGTACTTAGTACAAGCGAATGGCTTGAAACGTTTGATACTTTTACCCAGTCTGACATCAACAAATCCTCGCTCTATCAATCCTATGATACGCAGGTCAAAAACAACCTATTGATTCATTCGCTTTTTAACGACTCAAACGAAAAAGTAAAAGAAATAAAAATCACCTACATCGACGATAAGGTGACTTCAGCTACTTTGAAATCTTCCGAGAAAAATCTTTTTTACACTACTTCGACCCTGGCTGAACTGTATATGAATAATGCTACCCAGAAAGTAGATCATTTTTCGATTGAAACCACGCAAAAAATCTGGTTTCTTGACCCCAATAACATAAAGATTATGGGAGTTGTAAAGCCATAAAAAATGCCTCAGATCTAAAACCTGAGGCATTTTCTCTAATTGTTAAATAAGGGAGGTCGCTTAGCTTGCCAATCTGAATTCTTCTGAAGAAAATCGCCAAGTAAGACTAATTTGTCTTCTTCAAAGAGATTTGCAAGCAATGTAATCGAGGTAGGATTTCCTTGCACATTAAAACCATTCGGGATGCACAGTGCAGGCGAGCCTGTTAGATTAGTGACCTGAAGTTGGCTACCGCCAAAACTTGGCGTGACGATCACATCGTAACCCTTCATGAGTTCATACATCTCTTCAATTAGTACACTTCGCTGTCTAGCTAGCTGCACATATTCTACTGCTGGAATAAATCGTGCGGCACGAAATCCATTTGGCCAAGCGTTTTTACCTTGCGCTACCAACTGATCATCCATATTCAATCGTGTCAGTTCATCAAATGATGCAGCTCCTTCTACCATTAACATCATCACCATGGGACCAGCATCCATTGAAATTTCCAACTCCAAAGGATGCAGCTCAATTCCTTTACTTCTCAGCAACTCCAACACTTGTCGATCATTTTCCTGACCGGGACGGTTTCCTTCAAAGAAGGATTTGAAGTAGCCAACTCTTAAGCTTTTCACGTCTTTTGTCGATGAGTAATTAAATGCTGCCGCAATGGAACTGGCATCTTTCACATCTACCCCATTGATAATGGAGAGTACGATCCCATTGTCCAAAGCAGATCTGGAGATCGGTCCGATTTTATCCATGGACCAGCTCAGAGCCATTGCACCATGCTTGCTGACTCTTCCATAGGTGGGTCTTAGTCCAGTAACTCCATTTCGTGTCGATGGGGAGACAATAGATCCCAAAGTCTCCGTACCGATAGCAAAAGGAACCAGTCCTGCACTTACTGCAGATGCCGAACCAGCTGAAGAACCGCTTGAGCCTTGCTTGAGATTCCAGGGATTTTTAGTCACTCCACCATACCAAATATCACCCATCGCAAGAGCCCCAAGTGTGAACTTCCCAACCAAAACGCCTCCTGCTTCATTTAATCGTTCAACAACTGTGGCTGTCTCATCGATAACCTGATCTTTATAGGGCATGGCTCCCCATGTTGTTTTAGTCCCTCTGACTGCCAGCAAATCTTTAATTCCATAGGGAATGCCATGAAGTGGACCGCGGTACTTTCCTGCAGCGAGCTCAGCATCCATCGCTTTAGCTTTGTCCAAGGCTGTAGTTTCCATCAGCGTAATTAAGCATTGAAGGGTATCGGCATAGGTATTGATCCGATCGAGGTAGATTCTGGTCAATCGCTCAGAACTGATTTTTTTATTTTTGATCAACACTGCTAATTCATGTACCGGCAGATATGCGATGTCAGAATCTTTCTCTGGCAAAGAAACCGAAATCGGTAAACCCCAATCCAAGGGATTTTGAGTTTGGTCTGGTTGAAAGCCGATTGGAAGTGGGTTGAAAACCAGAGAAGTAGGGACGGAATTATCCAATTTTGTTTTTCTGAGGGTTTCATAATTTGCCAATTGATTCTTCAAATTCCCGATCATACTGTCTTTTTCTGCCGGTGAAAAAGAAAGCCCAAAGATCTCAGAGGCGCCTTCAATGGAAATTGGAGAGATTTCTGTAACTTTTTTTCCTAGCGTGAAGCCTAATGCAAGGAATGCAAATGCTCCCAATATGAGAAAAACTGGAGAGCGAGGGGTGTGATTAGTTTTCATTGGATAGTTTTGTGTGTAAATCGAACAAGTACGCACTCAAGGTGTTCAATATGCCTTAAATAATCAAACCATTCATGGATCAAAAAGCTCCATTCCCCATTTTCCCCATGTATTTCAGAGGTCTGCTGCTGCTGGCGGGAATGTACACAATTGCCTGGTCGGCTTTTTTCAAGTGGTATGGTAGCACTTTAATAAATTGGATTGCGATGGGAAATTCATTTTCTCAGGAGCTAAACCCAAGCTGGTTTGGAAATTTTGGGCTTTTAGTTGGGCTTGTATTATTTGTAAGCTCCTTCTATCCTGTGAGTTGGATCAAGTTAATTTTGGGTGGAATGGTGGGGAAAATTTTACTTGCCAGTTGGTTTGCCATTTTCTTTTTACCGGGGCTTGGGTGGAATAAGCGAAGTGCATTTCTACTTATTTTCAATGAATTACTTTGGATAATTCCTTTAGTCTGGATCTACATAAGGGCGCTAAGTGTGAAGCACTATTTTGAATCAATTGATGAAGACAGTCCCTCGGGTTAAAAGCCAACTAGTTATTTTGTTTATTTGTGAAAAATCATTGTAGAAATGGATTAACACAAAAAACGAAAGAAATGTGTGGCTTTTTTGAAATTAAATCTGTACTGATAATTAGGATCAAAATCAATAAAATAACAAGTATCGACCCTACTGAAAAGTATACTCTATTTCCATTGTTCCCTGGTTCAGCTTTCATAAATTTCAACTCCTCACGGATATCTTTTCGTTCATTATTGGATATCTCATGAAACTCCATTGACTTAATCTCAGCTACCCACACTCCTACTTCCGCTAGTGGTTCTTGCTGAACTTAATAAGCTCAGTTTTTTTCTTTGTTAGCATCAGACTTATCGCGTGAATCCGCTATGACCATTTGGCCTGAAATCAGCAGGGAAGATGATAAGATTGTCTTTTAATGTTTTAAGCTAGTAAATGATGATGACACTATTACCAAAAGGATAGTCAAAAGCTGTCATCACAGTATACCAAGGGTATTTTTTTGGACTGTTACTGAGTATTTTTTGTACCTTGGATTGCCTTTGTAGGCTTTAAAATTATTCCTAAATCTGAAAAAATGTCTCAAAATCAGCCTTATAAGCTATTTTTATTAGATGCCATGGCGCTAATTTACCGCGCCCATTTTGCTTTTAGCAAAAACCCCAGAATCAACTCTAAAGGGCTGAATACCGGTGTAATGTTGGGATTTACAAATACACTTTTAGAAGTACTCGAGAAGGAAAAACCTACCCATATTGGGGTCGCTTTTGATACAAAAGCGCCAACTTTCCGGCATATTCAGTATGAGGCTTATAAAGCCAATAGACAAGAACAGCCAGAAGATATCTCAGTAGCCATTCCTTGGGTCAAAGAAATTGTGAAAGCCTTCAACATTCCTATCCTGGAGCTAGATGGATTTGAGGCAGATGACGTGATTGGAACTTTGTCTAAAAAAGCTGAAAAAGAAAATTTCACTGTTTATATGATGACTCCCGACAAGGACTATGGTCAGCTGGTCGATGATCATATTTTTCTCTATAAACCCAAATTTATGGGAAATGATGTCGATGTGATGGGACCCAAAGAAATCTGTGAAAAGTGGGATATCGAAAATGTGGATCAGGTGCGCGATATCCTCGGACTGATGGGTGACGCCGTAGATAATATTCCCGGAATCCCAGGAATCGGTCAAAAAACAGCGGTAAAGCTCCTCAAGGAGTATGGCACCGTGGAGGAACTTATCAAAAATACTGCGGACCTCAAGGGAAAACAGCGGGAAAATGTGGAGAACTTTGCCCAGCAGGGAATCTTATCCAAGGAACTTGCCACGATTAAGCTCGACGTGCCAATAGATTTCATACACGATGACTTGAAATATGACGGAATCGACGAGGAAAAACTACGGACAATATTTACAGAACTCGAATTTAAAACGCTGGCAGCTCGGGTATTCAAAAAGTCGGGTGGAAAAGCTACCGTTCAAAAAGAGGAGCAATTGGGACTCTTTGGAGCTCCTGCCGCTACTTCGACAGTTTCTACTTCGATCGGGGTTGAGGAAGGTAGTATGGAAATTACCCAGAAAGCTCCAGCAGACACCATTCACTCCAACCTTCACAATTACCATAAAATCAAGGGGGAGGATGCCATCAAGGAATTATTGGAATACATGCAGATGCAAGCTGAGCTTTGCTTTGACACTGAGACTACTTCACTGAATGCAATGGAGGCGGAATTGGTTGGGATTTCATTTGCCTATGTCACCGGCGAAGCCTACTACATTCCCTGCCCGGAAAATCAGGAAGCCACCCAGGCGATTTTAGAAATCCTTCGTCCGCTGTTTGAAAATGAAGCAATTCGGAAGATCGGGCAAAATATCAAATATGATATCTTAGTCTTGAAAAACTACAGGATTGAAGTCAAAGGCGCACTCTATGACACCATGCTAGCCCACTACCTGATTGAGCCAGAGGGAAGGCATTCCATGGATTGGCTAGCGGAGCAATACTTGAATTATAAAACTGTATCCATCACCGATCTGATCGGGAAGAAAGGGAAGAATCAAGGGAATATGCGAGAAGTCGATGAAGATGAAGTGACTGGATATGCTGCAGAAGATGCTGATATCACCCTTCGCCTGAAAGCAACTTTTGACCCGACACTGAAGGACAATCAGTTAGAAAAGCTTTTTTACGAAGTGGAAAATCCTTTGATCAATGTCTTGGCAGATATGGAATTTGAAGGAATCCGAGTCAATACCGAAAGTCTTGCAGAATTATCCATTCTGCTGGAAAATGAAAGTCTAGTCATCGAAAAACGTGTCTATGAAATTGCTGGAGTGCGGTTTAATTTGGCCTCACCAAAGCAACTCGGCGAGGTGCTTTTCGATAAACTGAAACTTGATGCTAAAGCGAAAAAGACCAAAACAGGTCAGTATGCCACCGGGGAAGAAGTCTTAAGCCGATTGGCCAATGAGCATGAGATCGCTCAGGCAATCTTGGATTACCGACAGATGGTAAAGTTGAAATCTACTTATGTCGATTCACTTCCACTGCTGATCAGTCCAAAAACAGGTAGAATCCACACCACCTACAACCAATTTGTGGCTGCAACAGGTCGTCTTTCCTCCACTAATCCAAACCTTCAGAATATCCCAATCCGAACGGAAAGAGGAAGAGAGATCCGAAAAGCTTTTGTACCTCGGGACGAAAATCATATCCTGCTTGCCGCTGATTACTCACAGATCGAGCTGCGGATCATGGCCGAATTTTCAGGTGATGAATCTATGCTCGAGGCCTTCCGAAATGGTCGGGATATTCACGCAACTACCGCCGCCAAGATCTTCCAAGTGCAACTCGAAGATGTGACTACCGATATGCGTCGTAAGGCTAAAACAGCCAATTTTGGGATTATCTATGGTATTTCACCCTTCGGACTTTCCCAGCGATTGAATATTCCGAGGGGAGAAGCCAAAGAGATTATCGATTCCTATTTCAAGGAATTTCCTGCTATCAAAGCCTATATGGACGGAGTGATAGCGAAAGCGCAAAAAGATGAATATGTGGAGACCATTCTGGGTCGCCGCCGCTACCTACGCGATATCAACAGTCGTAATATGAATATGCGAGGCTTTGCGGAGCGAAATGCCATCAATGCGCCTATCCAAGGATCGGCCGCAGATCTGATCAAAGTCGCCATGATTCATGTCCATGAGTGGATGAAAAAGGAAAATCTGAAATCAAAAATGATTCTTCAGGTCCATGATGAATTAGTCTTCGATGCGCACAAAGATGAAGTAGAACTCCTCAAAGCAACTATCCCAAGACTAATGTCCAACGCGATCAAAATGAAAGTGCCGGTCGAAGTAGAAGTGGGAACTGGAATGGATTGGCTGGAAGCACATTAATAATATCAAGATATTTAGACCCAAGAATTAAGAAGTTAGACATGAGTATTTAATCTTTAAAATTCGATGTTCGGCATTCCTGATTATTGAGTATTCAGTTTGTGGCACCGTCTGGTTTTAAGAGAAATCTTAATTTGGAAGCGGATCGAATTCCCCCTCTCGATAGCAATCGCGACCAAAGAGGGCAAGAACCTGTCCCGAATATCGGGAGGGATTTTATGTAACAAATCAACATTAAATTTGACACCGTGTACGATTGCTTAGATTCATATTAGTTGTTTTAAAAAAACCTCACGACTTAATTCAACCTCTGAAGTTCCGAAGAATCTCGTAATTCGTAAATCAAAAATGGCTAAAACCAAATCCTCTTTTTTCTGCCAAAACTGTGGCTCCCAAAGCGCCAAATGGATCGGTAAGTGTCCGGCCTGCGGCGAATGGAATACTTATGTCGAAGAAGTAATCCAAAAGGAAGAAACTGGAAAAGGGAGTTGGAAAACCCCAAGCTCAACGACCAAAAAAGTAAATACCCCTCGTAAGATTCAGGATGTCAACTACGAAGAACAAGCACGCTGGATCACCGGAGACTCAGAACTCGATCGGGTACTTGGCGGCGGTATTGTACCGGGATCACTAGTCTTGATCGGGGGCGAACCTGGGATCGGAAAGTCAACTTTGATGCTTCAGATTGCTTTGATCTTGACAGGAAAGACGATTCTCTATGTCTCTGGGGAAGAAAGTGAAGCTCAAATCAAGATGCGGGCAGATCGAATGGAAGCCAAAAATCCCGATTGCTACGTGCTTTCGGAGACGACGACGCAGCACATTTTTCAACAGATCGAAGTGCTTAAGCCTGACTTTCTGATTATCGATTCGATCCAGACCCTGACCAGTCAATACGTAGAATCTTCCGCCGGATCGGTTTCGCAGGTGCGGGAGTGCACCGCCGAACTTATGAAATTTGCCAAGGAAACGGGTACGCCAGTTTTCCTGATTGGCCATATTACCAAAGATGGTTCAATCGCTGGCCCAAAAGTGCTGGAGCATATGGTGGATACCGTCTTGCAGTTTGAGGGAGATCGACATTTGACTTATAGGATTTTACGTACCTCCAAAAATCGCTTTGGCTCCACGCACGAACTGGGAATCTACGAGATGCGGGCGGAGGGATTGCGGACAGTAGCCAATCCTTCCGAGATCCTACTTACCCAGCGGGAAGAAGCACTTAATGGCGTGGCAATCGGCGCAATGATGGAAGGAAATCGACCTTTACTGATTGAGATCCAATCACTGGTCAGTCCTGCGGCTTATGGCACGCCACAGCGCAGCAGCACCGGTCATGATGCTAAGCGGCTGAATATGCTATTGGCAGTTTTGGAAAAGCGTGGAGGCATGCGACTGGGACAGCAAGATGTCTTTCTCAATGTTGCCGGAGGAATTCGGGTGGATGATCCAGCCTTAGATTTGGCAGTCTGCGCTTCTCTGATTTCCAGCTATGAGGATACGCCCGTGTCGGAAGAGCTTTGCTTTGCAGGCGAGATCGGCTTGGGGGGAGAGATCCGGGCGGTTTCCAGAATCGAAAATCGAATTGCTGAGGCGGAGAAGCTGGGTTTCAAGAAGATCATTGTTTCCAAGTATGCGATTAAAGGTTTGGATCTGAAAAAGTACACGATTCAGGTGATTGCACTCAGTAAGCTGGAGGAGATGTACCAAAAGATTTTTTGAGGGAACGAGTGAGCTGCCAGCTCCGGACTGTGTCTTCACAGACCGGAATCTACTGTTGGTGAGTGGAGACCTGCCTACCGGCAAGGCAGGCGCAGACTACTTCATCTGATATACCCAAAGCACACAGGTAAATACTCTTATAAAGAGATTTAGAAGAGAATAAATAGATTTGTTTAGAACTAATTTCACTTATATTAAGGGTACTTTTTGGTGAGAGCTTATGAAAACAATTCTTATACGAAATGGAGAAATCAAAAGGAAGCCCATTGTGCTACTGGAATTTCCATTTGATCAGGAGCTCAAAGAACTTATCAAGACCATTCCAGGGGCAGATTGGCAGCCAAAATTGAAAGCTTGGTCGATCCCCTATTCCGATGAAGTGATTTCCAACTTAATTTCCCTAGTCAATGAAAACGCTTGGCTGGATTATTCGGCGTTCAAAAAAGTAGCAATAACAACTCAAGAAAAAGTAACACTACCAAAGATGGATGCAGGAATAGCGCAAGAAATCGAGAAATTTACCGACTGGATGCGGAATAGGCGCTACTCCGAATCCACCATCCGAAACTATGTACAAAGCTTGGGACTCTTTTTGAGATTTACAGGAAACAAGAATCCAGCAGAAATCAGCAATGCGGACTTGGAAAACTTCCATAAAGACTACATCCTTAAAAATAACTACTCAGCATCCTTTCAATCACTTGTAATCAACGCGGTGAAACTGTACTTTTCAAATAGATTGAAACGAAAGTTAGAACCGATAGAAATCGAACGACCAAAAAACCCGAGGCTATTACCGCATGTATTATCCAAAGAAGACGTGAAAGCGATCTTACTCGCTCATCAGAATATCAAACACCGGGCAATGCTAAGTTTGATCTATGCCTGTGGACTGAGACGTTCGGAGCTG
>Ga0209491_10005781_pt1 | contig 17789 bp, 13 predicted proteins | sample BON02_FD_187213 | JGI IMG/M metagenome (GOLD analysis project Ga0209491, IMG submission 187213) | Freshwater microbial communities from Lake Bonney liftoff mats and glacier meltwater in Antarctica - BON-02 (SPAdes) (version 2) | ecosystem: Environmental > Aquatic > Freshwater > Ice > Glacier...
CCCCGGCCGTGATACTGGTTTTCGGAAGATCATCACCGAAGTTTACGATTACCGTTGTGCCGCCTGCGGTCTGCGAGTCTATCTGGATCAGATCACGCTCGTTGAGGCCGCACATTTAATTCCTTACGCTAAAACCCAGGATGACAATCCAAGGAACGGCATGGCGCTGTGTCGCAATCATCATTATGCGATGGATCGTCATCTAATTTCCCCGTGCCCTGACGGCAAATGGCATGTCTCCCGTCGACTCGACCGACGTCGAGACGGGGAGGCAAAGCTTCTTGAAATCGATGGGCTCGATATACTACTCCCCAAAGAAAAACAGTATCACCCAGAGGAGTCGGCATTACGCTGGCGCTGCGAGCGCTTGCTAGCCTGAAGACTGAAAAAAACGAACGCAAAATATAAGAATACGCATAAGGCGAGGTTCGATATCGCTCTAGTGTCTGATTTTCAATGGCTGACCTCTGTTCTCTAACCTCTAACTTCTGAATTTAGGTTGATCGAAACCGTAGAGGGGACTCACTCCCTCTATTGCTTCAATCGTTGAAGACGTCCAACGGGATTTCAACAATCACGGCAATGTTACTCGTGAGACTCTCCAATAATCCGGCGCACAAAGGAAAGTTACCCGCGATCCAACGCGAGTTCGCTGACTGTCTACCCCGCCCAAGCGTGAAGGCGTAACAAAAGAGACGGAGGCAAAAAAGGGATGAAACGTAGAACATAGAATCAGCGCCCCGTGCCAAAAGCGGATGGGGACATCCGCCATCCCCGGAAGCGGATGGGGACATCCGCCCTCCCCTGAAAGCGGATGGGGACATCCGCCCTCCCCGACCAGAGATTGGGGGCTTGCAGCAATCATGACTGATCATTTGTGAATGACTATCATACGTAATTGTGACAGACTAAATCCTATCCGTGTCCATCCGTGTTCATCCGTGGTTAAAAGAATCCGATCTGACGCGACAGAAAGAAAGGCACGAACGCAAAATATAAAGATTTGCACGTAGGGAGTAAGAACTATCACGGGACAGGCAGCCCGATCCAGGCTTCCAATGGCCGATCTATGAAACGGGGCGACTTGGAGCCGGAGGCACCCCTTTCCAAAATGAAAAGAGTTCAAAAATTAACGATAAAGAGCTTGAACAGGGCTTTCGCCACACGCAGATTCCCACTTACACAAAATGCCCCTGCTTACCCGCCTTTACCCCTTAAGAATCACACTTCTATAATTTATAAGTGGCCAAATCACGTTTTTTAGACCACATTTGGCCACTTATAGCAGAAAGCAATGATCGGAAGAAAGCGCCAAATTCAAGAACTCAACCGCCTACTCGACAGTAAAGAGGCAGAGTTCCTAGCACTCTACGGTCGGCGGCGTGTCGGTAAGACCTTTCTGATTCGCGAGCACTTTAAATCGCAGCTCTGTTTTGAACTAACCGGGCTCAAAGATGGCTTGCTCAAAGAACAGCTAGGTAACTTCCACAGAGAACTGAAGCACCGAGGGCAGAAGGATCATGATTGCCCCACCTCTTGGCAAGAGGCCTTCCAACAATTAGCCAAGCACCTAAAAGCACTTCGTGGAAAAGGAAAGCGAGTCATCTTTCTGGACGAGCTACCTTGGCTGGCCAGTGCGCGATCACGCTTCCTGCCGGCACTCGATTATTTTTGGAATACCTGCCTCTGTAAAGACCCACGCTTCATCCTCGTCATCTGCGGATCAGCCGCCTCGTGGATGATCACAAAAGTCATCGACCACAAGGGCGGCCTACATAACCGTGTCACAGCACGAATGAAGCTTGAGCCATTCAGTCTAGCGGAAAGTGCCCGATTCCTCAAATCGCGCAGTGTCAAACTCACGCCCTACGATCAACTCACGCTCGCCATGGTGATGGGCGGCGTGCCCCACTACTTAAAAGAAGCACAACCAGGAAAATCCGCAGCCCAGATCATCGACCGCAGTTGCTTTAACAAAACAGGCTTGCTGCGCGAAGAATTTGACCGGCTATACGCTTCGCTCTTTGAGAATTCAGATCGCCACGTCGAAATCGTCCGTGAGCTCGCAAAGCACCCGCAAGGTCTCACGCGGCCGGCACTGACTAAAATCTATACGACCGGCGGCCGACTGACGCAGACACTGAAAGAACTGGAAGAAGCTGGTTTCATCAGCATCCACGAACAATTTGATAAAAAGAGCAAAGACGCGATCTACCGAATTGCCGACGAGTACTCTCTATTCTATTTAAAATGGATTGAGCGTAAACCAAGCGCAGGTGCCGGTAGCTTTTTAAAGAAATTCAACACACCAGCATGGCGTGCCTGGAGCGGCTATGCGCTGGAGTCATTAGTGCACAAGCATGTCCCACAAATTAAAAGTGAACTCGGCATTACACTAGTTGATACAGATCATTGCAGTTGGATCCATCGCCCAAACCAAACATGGCCGGAAGGGGCTCAAGTAGACCTCTTACTGGATCGCGCAGATCGCACGATCAACCTGATCGAGATCAAATTCTCCCAAGGCCCATTCACGATAACGAAAAGCTACGCCTCTGAACTGCGTCGAAAAGTTCAGGTGTTTAAAGAAGTCACCAAGACAGAGAAAAACGTATACCTCACCTTCCTGACTAGCCATGGCTTGACGAAAAACGCTTATCAAAATGAATTGGTCGATACCTCAATCACCACAGAATGCCTCTTCCAAGAAATTCTATAAGTGGCCAAATCTCTATTTTTTGAGCACTTTTGGCCACTTATAGAAGGAAACCAAAGGCACGGTGGAGCCAGTCCAATTCACATTGTTTCGATCAAATTACAGGCAGAGCTAAGAATGCCAAAATGGGGTCGAACGTTTAAAATAAATATCCTTAAGAACACCATACCTTTTCCACCGTTCGACGCATTCCACCTGCCGATTTCCTAAGCAGCGTAAGACAAAGTCTTTGAAGCGGGCACCAACTACAGAGAACACATTCACCGCTGACGGGAAGCATTTCCTTGAGTATCACGGCAAAGAGATTCTACTAAAGTCTGCCTCCTAAGATACCAATACCCACACATCCGATAGGATTGGCTACAAAATATAAAGATTCCACCAGAAGAATACAGATTGAAATGAGCTCCACAGATGCCATACACCCGAATGCATGCGACTCGTCGAAAACAGTTTATTCTTTGATTTAGAATGTGCCGACGCTCAGACGGTGTTTGCTTTGGGAGCGGTCTTCCGAGAGCACACTCCCCTGCATGCACGAAATGCAGCATCGGTTAAACAGCACTTGCCGACTCTTGAGAACTGGGGCAACGCGGCGCTGTTCATTTGCGGACATAATGCGATCGCCCATGATGTGCCTATCATGCGTTAATCAAGGAGGGTAAAATCACTAGCGAGACGCGTAATAATCCGGTGCAGGACAGCCGCTCGTGCGCGAAGGTGCTGACTGATTGCCTCGCACAATTCAAAGCCAGCAGCCTGCCCGACCTAGAGATTTACTGGCTCGCATTTCATTTGAGTGGCATGCCTGGAATGGCAAGGCTCTTTCAGCAGTTAGCGAAAGAGGCTGGTTCCACTTTGAAACTGGACTCTGAGTCCTTGAATCAGAAAGTGCTACTGACGCACTTCACAGGGCAAAACGAAGGGCGCTGCTGCCTGGACTCGATCAAGGTGCTGGAAGGTACAGAGGGTCCACTCGTATTGGCCTACATTCATGCGTGGCTGAAAGTCGCAGGCGGCGAATCAGTGCTCCCTTATTGGCTCTGCCGTGTGATCCCACGCTTACGGCCCTATTTGAAGCACTTGCGTCAAGTGCCCTGCAACTCACCCGAGTGTGGCTACTGCGTCGAGATGCACTCGCCAACCAAGACACTGCAGAAGCATTTTGGATTTGAAAGCTTTCGCGCGAAACCTGCGCTGATTAGACAGCCTGATCGCAGCTTGCAGGAAGAGATCGTCTCTACAGCAATGGCTGGCCGCTCACTACTCGGTATCTTACCGACCGGCGGCGGCAAATCGCTCTGCTTTCAAATCCCAGCACTGCATCGCTACGAGTGCACGGGTGCGCTTACAATCGTGATATCTCCGCTGCAATCGCTGATGCGTGATCAGGTGGAAAATCTGAAATCACGAGCTGGGGTGCTGCATACTAATGCACTGTATGGACTGCTCACTCCATTAGAGCGCAAGGCCTGTCTTGAAGACATACGATTCGGGCACATCGGATTACTCTACGTATCCCCTGAACAACTACGCAGTCCCGCCTTCCGAAAGGCCATTATTTGTCGCGAGATCGGATACTGGGTATTCGACGAGGCGCACTGCCTATCCAAGTGGGGGCATGACTTCCGCACGGACTATCTGTATGCGAGCAAATTCATCCTAGAGCTGGCGCAGGAACAAGGCGAGGACACTCCCCCGATTCTGTGTGTGACGGCGACCGCGAAAGAAGCGGTCAAAGATGAATTGATTAAACATTTCAAAGAGGAATTGAATACCGAGATTCGGTTGTTGGATGGCGGCACGGATCGTCAGAATCTCAAATACTCGGTAGAGGCAGTTGATAAGTCGGCAAAATTAAGTCGAATCTGCGATCTCTTGGAGGAGTTTTACGGGACGCCGTCCGAGGATGTCACGATCAACGAGTTCGCGGCTAGTTGCACCGCCAAGGGAGCGGTGGTGATCTTCGGGGCAACGCGCAAGCATGTGATGGAGTTGTTTCTCGGCCTGTCCCAAAAAGGCTGGCCCGTGCTGCCGTTCCACTCGCGGCTCGATGATGAAAAGACCGAAAACACGGATAAACTGAAAAAGAAATATGTGCTCGATCAATTCCTAGGCGGTCACATCCCGATCATCGTTGCCACCAATGCATTTGGCATGGGCGTGGATAAACCAGACATACGAATCGTAATCCACGGCGATGCCACCGGGTCTCTGGAAAACTATCTGCAGGAAGCGGGACGCGCAGGACGCGATGGCGATCCTGCAGAATGTATTCTGCTGTATGAGCCGAACGACTTGGAGACACAGTTCAACTTAGCGGCGCTCTCGAAAATCAGCAAACGTGAAATACAAGGTATTTGGCGAGCAATCTATCGATCCAAGCCTGATGCCGAAGGCGCGGTCACTCTGAGTACTATGGAGATAAAAGAGGCACAAGGGCGATACAATGCGTTCAGCCTCGATAGCGACGACCTGACAGATACCAATATTAAGACTGCAGTGACACTGCTGGAACAGCGTAATTTCTTGGAGCGTAAAGAAAACCGCGCCCGTGTCTTTGAAGCCCGCGCACTGATTACTGAGATCAATCAAGCACGTGAAAAAATTGAAACACTCAACTTGCCGATCGATACCCAGAAACTTTGGATCGCGGTGCTCAAAGTCTTTTGGGCACTGCCGAACAATGAGTGTGCGGATATCAGCGCATTCACTGAGATCGATGAAATGCAATCGGCCTACGATTCTCTGCGTGAGAATGGCGATCCAATGAAGAGTATGATCACGCTGGTCTTTCGCGTGCTCAATCAGATGGCACGCCCCGAAGTGGGGCTACTCAAAAAGGACATTCTATTTAGTGCTTTTATGCAGAAGAACATGGCCCCCAAAGCGCTGGCGGGACTGCAACACTTGGAAGCGTCGATTTTAAAAACATTACAGGAGGCGGACCCTGAAGCCACGGGGCGCCGACCAGTTCGACTCAAGCAGTTAAATGAGTTGTTAAATCGCGAGGGTATTAAAGCTCACACAGATGGCATCTTAAAAGTCTTTCAATATTTAGAAAAAGACAGTGGCAAGCTAAGCCGCAAGGAGCCGTGCTTGGATGTGAAGCAGCAAAAGGATCGAGTGACGCTGACTTTTAAAGATGGCTGGGACCGCATACTGGATTTGAGTGTATTACGTTTATACCTGTGTGATGAAATCCTGAAATATCTGAATGCACTGCCGCCGAGTCCACAAAGCGAAAGCAATCAATCGCATGTCGAATTCCCCGAATCTGAACTCATCGAACATCTAAAGAATGATGTGACCGCAGCATTCGCCGAGATCCCAGACTTACCGGAAGCGGTGCACTACGCCCTGCTCTGGCTACACGAGAACAAAGTCATCGAGCTACAAAACGGCAAAGCGCTGATCACCTCGTCGATGACACTGTATATGCGCGACCATAAACGCGGCAATAAGCAGAGACGATTCAGTCAGAGCGATTACGAGCCACTACGCGTGTTCTATGACGAGAAGAATCTGCAGGTTCACATCGTCGGGGAGTATGCTCGCAAAGCAATCGAGGAGCACTCGGGTAGTCATTTACAGTTTGTGGAGGATTACTTTCGCACCGACACAAAGGGGTTCATTAAGAAATACTTCAAGGGCAAGCGACACGTCTTAGATCTATCGACTGGAATCGAATCCTACCGCAAGATTTACGAATCACTCAACAATCCCGCACAGCAAGCAATTGTCGCCGCAGATGAGGCCAATAATGATATGGTTTTAGCGGGTCCAGGTTCTGGCAAGACGCGCGTAATCGCACATCGCTGTGCCTGGCTGCTACGGGTGAGGCGCGTCAAACCTGCAGCGATCATAGTGCTGTGCTTCAATCGTCATGCCGCACTCGAACTTCGACGTCGCATCTGGAAATTGGTCGGAGTTAGCGCGGCAGGTGTGGTGATTCAAACCTTCCATGGACTCGCACTGCGTATCCTCGGGCGCACAATGGCTCAACTCGAAACTGAGAGCACAGGCAAAGGTCTGAGTTTTAATACCATCATTCCCGAAGCGATCGATCTGCTCAAAGGAGGCTCCGCCCCAATCGGCATGGAAGCAGATGCCTTTCGCACACGACTCGTCGGAAATCTGAGCCATATTCTGGTCGACGAATATCAGGATATAGATGCCGATGCTTATGAATTTGTCGGGCTCTTAGCGGGCAAGGCACAACTGGGCGCGGAGAATCGACTACAGATACTCGCAGTCGGTGACGACGACCAGAGTATCTACCAATTTGCAGGTGCTAACGTTCAGTTTATCAAGCGGTTTAGGGATGACTATGTGGATCGAAGCAATCCGAAGTTTGTCGAGGACGTCAACGTGCACTACTTGATCGATAACTATCGTTCGACGAAGCACATCATCGCTGCTGCGAATGCAGTGATCGCGCAGAACACAGATCGAATGAAAACCGATCAACCCATACAAATTGATCATCTGCGCTTTAGTGACGCCGCTGGTGGATATCTGGAAGACCTCGATGACGTTGCAGGCGGTAAGATACAAGTGCTCCGCACTGAAGGTGAGTTGGAGCAAGCGGTGGCATGCGTGCAAGAGATCGAACGTTACGCCCAATTGAGTGATCGGCATCAATACGAACATTGCTGCGTCATCGCACGCACCAACAAAGAACTGCTTCCGATTCGTATTGCACTCGAAGCCGCCGCCATCCCCTGCTCCGTAGTTGGATCAGCCCAAATGCCAAATCTCGCCCGCGTGCGTGAAGTCTATGACTGGCTACACTATTTAAAGTCACACGCGGATGCTTTCTGGACTGGTGAGAAACTAATCAGACAAGTTCAAAAGCACATGACGTCTGCGTTCGCATCAAGTCCAACAGGCAAGCTACTCAGGGAAATCGCGAGTGAATACTATGGGGAAACCAGTGGCATTGAGCAAAGTTGTGCGGATATACTCGATTTCTTTTATGAGGCTTTGCACGAACACAAAGGGGATGTCCCCTCCGTTGTTAAAACTCTGAGGAGTTTCCTGTTGCTAGGTTTAAGATGTGTAGGGGTTGTTGGCTCGGGTCAAGCCTGTAATGGCTCTGTTCGAGTTCGGAGTTCGAGGGGCGCACTGCCTCCGCTTCGTGGAGGCCGTCCTCCCGAAGGGAGGTGCCGCGAAGCGGCAAGGCCGGAGCGAAGCGGAGGCAGTGCGGAGGCAGTCTATGCCGCCTTTTCATTACTTTGATTTCCTCCGCGACGATCATTATCAAATTTACTCTCCAAAGCCTTAATCAATTCAGGCAAGTGTTTGTGCCCCACGATCCGATTGAAGCCCTTCGACGCTAAGATCAAGCCACTGGCCATCCAGCGGTCAGCCTGATCAGTGCTCTCGCGCCAACGGCATACTTTACCAATGTGCTGGCGCAGGTTTTTGAAGATATTCTCGATGCAGTTCGTGGACAGCAGCGACCTATGTAGCTCGTTCGTGACATCAAGCCGGGGCAGTGCCAATAGCTCTTCCCCGGCCTCAGCCCAACTGGCTTTTGCCTGCGCGTTCTTGTCCGAGAGGAAACTTTCGATCTCTTCGGCAACTCCCTCAGCTTGTGTCTTGCCTTGGCACTTTCTTAACCGCGCGAACAGTCCTGCCAGTTCGCCCCAGTGGCGCTTAGATAGATATCCTTGCAGATTCCTTTCTTTGTGCACCAGGCAGCGTTGTATCAAAGTGTCAGGATACACTTCCAAAAGCGCCTGTTTTAGTGCCTGCGAGCCGTCTAAGACAGCGAACAGGTAACGGCCTTCAGGAACAGCTAATCCGCGACGGCTCAAGTTCGAGAGTAGATCCTTGCAGACCTCCTTGTTCTCGCTGGAGCCGACTCGGAAGCCCAGAACCCGTTTCTGTCCTTCAGCGTCGATACCCAAAGCAACCGTCGCCACTAGGCCTGCGGAAAGCACCACCGCATCGAGCATCAGCACCACCAGCCCGAACTCCGACAAGTCCTCTTGCTGCATCTGCTCGACCAGCTCCGCTGACTTGCGCTTCCACAAGCGCGACACCTCGCTTTTGCTTTGTCCATCAAACTCGCTCGCGCGCAGTCGCGGCATCTCCCGAGTGCTCACCCCGCACAAGATAGCACGCGTTGTCGCTGCTTCCCATTCGTCTGGACTCTGCGCCAGCTTCCAACTGTTCAATGAGACTTCCTTGCTACTACCGTCCGCATTGACTTTACGCACCCGTGGGCGCTGCATCGGCTTGCGCCCGCCTTCGCTCATCACGTAAGACGGCGCACTGCCAGCGCGACAATAGTCGCTGTCATCGCTGCGCCCGTAACGTTCGCCGCACAACGCACTGAGTTCCTGCTCAAATACCTCAACCAGGGCTCGGCGGGTCTGGCTGCGGATGTAGTCTCGAAACGCTTCAGCGTTGTCGAGGAATTGCGCTTGTTCTTCCGTTCGTTCGTTTCTATCTTTTTTCATTGGTGGTTTCCTTGGTTTTGTTTTTCTCTACCGCCAAGCCTTCAGGCTCAGCGGCAGGGAAACCACCTCAAAATTTTAACAACTCACGGGACGCCGCCAACACAAACGACGCGGCTCGAATGGAATCGGCGTGCAGCTCTCAACGGCTCACAAAGCCAAGGGTCTAGAATTTGCATGTGTGCTTATTTTAGACGGCTCATGGTGTGAAAACATCCGTAGCGTCTCCGAGATGGAAGAGGCGCGACGGCTCTATTATGTATCGATGACACGCGCATCTATATGTTTGAATCTGTTCCAACAAGTCGGATATCGAACTCAATTCATTCACGAGATTCCAGTAGAGATCCGAAATGAGCGAATGCTCAACCCCATCATCAATGATGCCGAAGCGTTACGAATGCAATGCGACCTAATCAGTCTCGAAGATCTATGGATCAACTATGCCGCCTACCTGCAAAAGGGAGACTCTCGGCTCAAAGCATTGAGATCAGTCCAGCGGGGCGACATCGTCACGTTTCATCATGAGCAGCTGTCAGAGACCAAAGCGCGACTTATCATCAAAGACTCCAAGGGTAATCCCTTGGCGGCATTGTCCAAGCGTGGTTACGCAAAATGGCACCTCAAACTCGATCTAGTTGAAAAGATCGTAGTCGTCGGCGTGCACATAAGAGAACGAGAAGATGGCGATGGAGATAACACAGGAGCCCGCGAATCGTGGGGTATTCCAGTCTTCGAAGTTTACTCCTACCCGAAGGAAAAGTTCGCTGACTGTCTGCCCCGCCCAAGCGTGAAGGCGTAACAAAAGAGACGGAGGCAAAAAAGGGATGAAACGTAGAACATAGAATCAGCGCCCCGTGCCAAAAGCGGATGGGGACATCCGCCCTCCCTCCAAAGCGGATGGGGACATCCGCCCTCCCCGAACAGAGTTTGGAGGCTTGCAGCAATCATGACTGATCATTTGTGAATGACTATCATACGTAATTGTGACAGACTAAATCCTATCCGTGTCCATCCGTTGCCTGCCCTACGTAGCTCGTAGAGCGAAACACGGGTTCATCCTTAATCAATCGTTATTTCCTTATATTCCCCGCGTTTGATCGATTCTATTTCGGAAACAACATGGTCAACGGCTTTTCGAATTCTAGGCCAGGAAGCCTTTTTCAATACGACGATGGCCATCGTTTTGCCCTTCAAGTTTTGTTGGTATTTGAGATTTTGATCTGTGGTAATCATGGCATCGTATCCCGCGGCCTCAGCTGCTGCGATCAGATTGCCATTTTCTAGCACCGACCACCCTTGTTCCCCCGCAGTATCGACTTCGTGCGGATGCAAGAACCTCCTAAGTGGCATGGGGGTGCCTTGATCAAAAAGCAGCTTCATCCGACTGAAGGAATCAAAGAAGCCGCCGCAAAGGAGAGGACTTCATCCACCTGCTTTCGCCTGACGCCTGGGAACCATTCGAGAAACTCATCGACCGTCGCCCCATCTTCAAGGTTTTCGAATAAGGTGCTTACAGGCACTCGTGTGCCCGTAAACACCCAAGCGCCCGAAACGACTTCTCGTCGCCGCTCAATCTCACTGCATTTCCCCCAGTCCATAAGTATCAATCTACACGAATTGCCTCTGCATTCAAGAGCACAAATCATCTGAATTATAGGCACAAATTGATCCAATGTAGAACATAGAATCAGCGCCCCATGCCGAAAGCGGATGGGGACATCCGCCCTCCCCCAAACAGAGTTTGGAGGCTTGCAGCAATTGTGACAGACTGAATCCCATCCGTGTCCATCCGTGTTCATCCGTGGTTATCCGTGGTTAAAAGAATCCGATCTGACGCGACAGAACGGGGTCTATGAAGCACCAGCCCAATGCTAAAGACTCCGGAACAGAGTTTCGAGGCTACGGACCGCGACTTGCGCGGAGTGAAGAGTGATAAGTATCTCCGTAGCGATGTGACGCCAGTCACGTCGACCAGACCAGATCGAACTACCGAAGACGTCGCTCGCGCGACATCGCTACACCCGAGTCAGATGCCCCCGGAACAGAGCTCCGAGGCTACGACCGCGCCTTGCGCGGAGTGAAGAGTGGTCGAACACTGATGGCGAACACTGATGGGGTCAACACTGATGGGGTCAGTCCACGCATTCTAACAAGATAAGGCAAAGACCGACCCTTTTGCCTCACCCAAAAAATCAACAAGTTCAGTTACTAGCTTTCGCTTGCTCTGCGTGACGCTGAAGTAAGTCCAAGTCTGGCGAAAAATGCTTCGGCAGGCAAAGCGATGCGCCATCAAATTTCTTCAGCCAATTAGCCCCGTCAGAATCCTCCTCGGGCTCAAACAATCGAGGCGACATCCGGATCGTTAAGTCGGACTCAATCCACATAAAGCCTCGATCAAATGCTTTATCGTGCAGTGCATTGAGGCATAGACCGTTTCTCGGATTCAAGCGATTTGCCACATCCTTAGCCCAAGGGATAATATGGCTGGCGATGAGTAAGGGCGGGTAAGAAAGCCCGGTCACACAGCATGTATTGGAATATGCCGAGAGCACGCGCTTGCGGAAGAAGCTTTGGTTGACGCGAAGCTTCACAATGGCTTCTCGATCTAGCCCTTCTGCGCCCTTATCATCCTCGACATCTGGATCAATCAATGGGCGCCCTTCACGAGCGGCCATCAGCTTTGCAGATTCATAAGCAAGCCGCTCAGGTGAGTCTGCAAATTCCTGCCAAACATCTTCCTCCCCTTTAGCTCCATGTGAGAGCCCCTTCACTCCACGAGCCTTCAACGCTGGATCCAAACGACCAAAGTTCCCCAATTTAAAACCGATTGAGCTCGGAGTGCGTCCCAACAAATTCGCCAAAGAAATAACTCGCGGGTTCGTCTTATGAATCTGACCAAATGGAATCTGACAATAGAGGTTGAAAGCAATTAAATGCTCTTCACGACTCCATTTTCTTCCTGCTGCCATATTGTGGGAAAGGATCGAAAGTTGATGCCCCTAAGTCGAAGCTAAAAATTCGAATAATTAATACTGCTTCGACATGGGATGAACATAAACGTAGTGGCGACTTTAGCCGAAATTAATCACACCTACATTACAAACGTTATAGCTTGAGAGCACTTCATCCAGCATGTCTTTGGAGAAGTCTGAGCTTCCTTGCATAATTTGACTGAAAATCTCGAATCGATCGTCTGCCGTCAATTGGTTTAGCATGGCGTCGTCGCGGAAGAATGCCATAAAATCCTCGGGGGTGATACTTCGATCATCGAACTTCATTGATCGAGTGACACCGGACTTTTAAACCTCCGGCAAGAGAAAAGACAGTTCAATTTGTATCGCAAATACTTTGCCCACATTAAGACTCCATAACTATGAAACTCGAAGACGCAGTCATCTTACTCTATTCGCTGAAGCGTGATCGTTCGAGTGGACACGAGAAGCCGCACAAGCCGGTGCTCTTACTGGCGATCATGGATCTGGTCGAGCTCGGTGAAATAACATCCAACCAGATACCCCCAAGTGATCACCTCCGTACCCTATTTCGTAGCTATTTTGAAATCGTTAAGCAGGGAAACGATCAGTGCTCTCCGGAATTACCCTACTACCATCTCTCGAGCGAACCCTTCTGGACGCTCTATCCAAAAAAACCTGATGCCTCTCTGAGTTGGGGCAAACTACAAGAACGTGTTCAGCATGCGGTCATCGATGAAGCGCTTTTTACGCTCTTAATGAATCCGCTTGATCGAGAACTTTTGAGAGAGGCCATCATCAGCCGATATTTTGCTAAGCATCGAGATGCACTTCGCTCAATTTGCCGCGAGAACACCCAGTCGAATGAACAAATGATCGCTGAGGATCCTAAAGTCCCCGGCCGTGATACTGGTTTTCGGAAGATCATCACCGAAGTTTACGATTACCGTTGTGCCGCCTGCGGTCTGCGAGTCTATCTGGATCAGATCACGCTCGTTGAGGCCGCACATTTAATTCCTTACTCCGAAACGCACGATGACAACCCAAGGAACGGCATGGCGCTGTGTCGCAATCATCATTATGCGATGGATCGTCATTTAATTTCCCCGTGCCCTGACGGCAAATGGCATGTCTCCCGTCGACTCGACCGACGTCGAGACGGTGAGGCAAAGCTTCTTGAAATCGATGGGCTCGATATACTACTCCCCAAAGAAAAGCAGTATCACCCAGAGGAGTCTGCCTTACGCTGGCGCTGCGAGCGCTTATTAAGCTGAATCGACCTTCATCAATCAAGTGGGACCAGGCAGCTAAACCTCTGGTAAGGAAGCTCTTTTCTTCGTCGGCCTTTCGCTTTTTTAGTGCCTTTCGTAGTCAAAAAGTCAGTGAGTATTCGTGTTCAGCTGAGAGACTCACACGTCCGCTTCCTACTTTCCTACTTTCCTTACCCAAAACCTACATCCTGCACACTGACCAGCGCGACGCTCCCCGATCTCACGATCAAGGCTACGGGGACAGCACTGTGTAATGTCTATTTTAGGAAAGATCCACTCCAAGTCATCTATGATTGCAGCACCAAAACTCAGTATGCTAAAGTCATCCTTGCAAAATAAGACACTTGATAATTCCTCAAAATTAAACTAATGTCAAATTATGAACCAAATAATACTGCTGCGGGAATCCCGCTCGAAGCACACGTTGCGGAGCTACGCCGCCGCCGCGAAGCAGCTGCGCGTCTTTACGACGGTTCTACCTATTTCCGAGAAGAATGCGAAATTTTCAAGCAATACGCGCGTGAAAAAGACTGTTACTGTGCGCATCCACCGGAAGCCATAAATCGCACGCCCGACGACGAGGGCAACGAGCATCAAGTCTGGTTCGACGAGACAAATGCCTCGTTCGTCAAAGCCACTTGGCCTGACTTTTTCGGCTTACTCGTCATGCAGCGTCCGCATGAAGATGATCAAGCCTCGCCGATTGACTATCTAGAGCGCTGGCAACTTCACAATGAACTCTTTGGTGATACCATCGTGTTTCTGGGAGTTTTGGAGATTGATGGTCAAATACGTTTACTTATCAGACAACCCGCCATCGCGGGCGAACCTGCCACGCTAGACCAAATCGCTGATTTTTTTACACATAATGGTTGGGCGCGCTTTACAGTCGGAGGTGAACTCGCGTTCTACGACCCGATCCATAAAGTTGCCATTTCTGATACGCACCGAGGAAATATAATCTTAATGGAGGATGGCCTCTTAGCCCCTATCGACTTACGCGTGCAGCCGCTCGAGGGCGTGTTGTTAGAGCAAGTGCAAATACTTTGCCAAGAGGCATCGGATTCAAATGCTTGAAACTAGATTCCGGAGCTAGACCAAAGCCTGATACAGGGTGAAGGGAAACTATACCTCAGACATCACTAAAAATGGCAAGATCCCCGATCTCACGATCGAGGCTACGGGGACTCCTCAGCGCCGCTACCCTGTTAAAGATTATTAATCTCCTATTCCTACTTTCCTACTTTCCTTACCCAAAACCTTTATCCTGCACACTGACCAGCGACACGCTCCCCGATCTCACGATCAAGGCTACGAGGACTCCTCAGCGATGGCGCGGAGGGATATCGACTTAACCGCGAGTGCGCCCAATGGAGAGCATTACCTGGTTCAATCTAAGCACATTGATAGTGGACTGTATTCTCGTGGAATTGCCTGACGTTAAAACACTATTTCTGAGCCACGGCTAGATCATCGCGCCAAGCAAACCAAAAACACTGATGGGGTCAAAACACTGATGGGGTCAGTCCACGCATCCTAACAAGATAAGGCAAAGACCGACCTCTATAAACGACTATTTCTATGCGTGCTCTTCCCGATTGAATCTAATACACAAGTTAAAATGTTAGAATGCGTGGGCCCCGTCGGTAACCTGACCCCGTCGGTAACCTCGACCCCGTCGGTAACCTCATTGAGGGCAGTCCTCGCATTTCAACATAAAAGGACACCTGTGCATGGGCACACACAAACTGTTCTTTGAGGTTCGACACCCAGGTCAAAAAAGCGGAAAACTTTAGGAGTATCAGGGAATCAAAACCAAAAAATAATCGATAATGCAAAAGAACCCAGACCAACTCCCGACGTGGGACGAATTTTTGAAGCCACTCCTCGAACTTGCCTCCGAGAGCCCCATCATGCGACGTACAAGTGTGCAGAAGATCGCTGAGAAATGCGCTTTCTCAGAAGAAATCCGCAGCTCACGAACTAAGAGCGGCCAGCCCCACATACAAAACCGCGCGGGGTGGGCCATGAGCGCTTTGGTGAAGGCAAAGTTCATCGAGAAGCATCCCACGGAGAAGTTCACTTACCAAATCACCAATAAAGGCCGCGAATACCTGAAGGATCACACCGGTGCCATTACCGATCAGGATTTGAAAAATTTAGATGGCTACGAAGAAGCTTGGGAGGCAGCGAGCCTCAAGAAGCAAAACTCAAATATAAAGGCTCCAAGGTCGGACAACAGCCTGGCCCAAAGCACACCCGACGACCTGATCGACACCGCATACACTGAACTGCACCGTTCATTAGCCAACGAACTCTTAGAAAGCATGTTCGCGATGGACCCCTATAAGTTTGAGCAGCTCGTGATCGATCTGCTCTTTTCGATGGGCTACGGAGGGTCTCGAAGTGAAGCAGCTCAAGTCACCAAAAAATCAAACGACGAGGGCATCGATGGTATTATTAATGAAGACCGCCTCGGCCTTGATGTGATCTACATTCAAGCCAAGCGCTATCATAAGGACTCCACGATCGGGCGAAAAGAGATCCAGAGCTTTGTCGGCGCACTAGCGGGCAAACAAGCCAACAAAGGAGTCTTTATCACAACCAGCAGCTTTAAATCGACCGCCATCGAATACGCAGGAAACATCTCACAAAAAGTAATCTTGATCGACGGCGCTCGCCTCGCGGCGCTCATGATCGAATACAACATCGGTGTGTCGACAGTTCGAACAGTCGAACTCAAACGTCTCGATTCGGATTACTTTGAGGATTGATGACGAAGCAATTACTCAGTCCAGAAGATTCGGCAGAGCTTAATCGACATCTTCAAAAAACGGATCATGGAATTTCTGAGAAATTCATCAGACTGATTCGTATGTCACTAGAATTGCCAGGCGCATCGTTGGGATTCCCTAAGTCAGAATGCATCGTCTTTATGAGTCCGCGATACAATTTTGTGGAGTGTGTGGTTCAAAAGGAGTGCGTTCGCTTTCGCCTACGTCGCAAGGCAGATTACGACGACCCGGATGGCTGGCTAGCATCCGAGCCAAAGATGCCCAGCTACTCATTAAACCAATTTTTCAGAGTTACCGCCGATTCAAACCTGAGCTACGCTTTTCATTTGATTCAACGATCTTACCAGAATGCTTCAGGCATCGATTTGCCTTCGGTAGATCGGTCAAACAAAGAGGCTTTTGCAGCACATCTATCTGAAACAAATGTCGATGGGAGCGGCAAGGCTTCGTCCTATATCAAAGCACTGGAACTATTGGAACAGATGCTTAATATTGAACCCTACGAGTTCAGTGACTGCTCGGACATTTGGTCGATACAATCCGTTGAACGTCTACAACAGTTGCGCAAGTGGGTTCTGCATGAACAACGCAAAGGCTCTAAAAGCCCTTGGGTAAGCGGCGACATACCCGTCAGCTACTTGCGAGCTGGCTATTGCTCGGCAGCACTCTCGCAGCTCTTTGAATTCATCCCACAGCATCAACATACACAGAAAGTTTTAAAGCTGATCAAATCTCATGAAGGTGACGCTGACGAACTATCCAAGAAACTAAATATTGAACCCGACTACCCCAAATGCTTAGTCCACGATCCCAACACACAAGATGGTCAAGATCGCATCCGAGAACAAAAGACCCGTGTCGGCCAAGGAACCTTTCGTGAGATGATTCTACGCAACTATAGCAATCGCTGCTGCATAACCGGCCTAGACATCCGAATGGTAAACCGCGCCAGTCACATCATCGGCTGGGCCGAACCGAAAGGCAAAAAGATCCGAATGGATCAACAAAACGGGCTCTGTCTCTCCGCCACCTACGACGCCGCTTTCGACAAGCATCTCATCAGCTTGGACGACGATTACAGGCTCATCCTCTCAAAGGAGATCAAAGAACACTACACCAGCGAAAGCGTGCAGACTTATTTCCAAAGCAAGGAAGGCGATGCAATCACACTCCCAAAATCTTATCTCCCAAAAAAAAATTACTTAGCGCACCACCGCTCAAAGGGTGATTTTTAGATTCCCCATAACCTATCTCCTAAAACATGAAACTCGAAGACGCAGTCATCTTACTCTATTCGCTGAAGCGTGATCGTTCGAGTGGACACGAGAAGCCCCACAAGCCGGTGCTCTTACTGGCGATCATGGATTTGGTCGAACTCGGTGAAATAACATCCAACCAGATACCCCCCAGTGATCACCTCCGTATCCTATTCCGTAGCTATTTTGAAATCGTTAAGCGGGGAAACGATCAGTGCTCTCCGGAATTACCCTACTACCATCTCTCGAGCGAACCCTTCTGGACGCTCTATCCAAAAAAACCTGATGCCTCTCTGAGTTGGGGAAGAC
>Ga0209491_10005783_pt1 | contig 17788 bp, 15 predicted proteins | sample BON02_FD_187213 | JGI IMG/M metagenome (GOLD analysis project Ga0209491, IMG submission 187213) | Freshwater microbial communities from Lake Bonney liftoff mats and glacier meltwater in Antarctica - BON-02 (SPAdes) (version 2) | ecosystem: Environmental > Aquatic > Freshwater > Ice > Glacier...
CCTGATGCCCGCCATCACCTCCAGTGCATCGGCCATTTGCGGCACCCATTTTGGCGACACAAAACTGGTGACTTCAATCTCAAGCAAGCCTGCGTCCTGCAGACGATGCACCAGCTCGATTTTTACTGCCGCCGGTACCGGCGCTTTTTCGTTTTGCAGGCCATCACGTGGGCCGACATCGACTAGTTTGACTTTGGAGGGGTAGTTCATGATGCTTCCTGTAGAGCTATCTTAAGCAGTTCGGCACCCTCTGCCACCTGGTCACCGGGCGCGTACAGCAGCTCATCAACCACGCCGTCGGCAGGTGCGGCAATCGTGTGCTCCATCTTCATGGCTTCCATCACTGCCAACGGCTGGCCCTTGACAACCTTGTCGCCGGCCTTCACGCCAAACGACACCACCTTGCCCGGCATGGGTGCGCTCAAGCGGCCGCCTTCGGTTGGCCCCTGGCCGGCATGTGCCAGCATGTCAATCAGCGTGATCTGGGTGGCACCGGCCGCCGCAAACACATGCGCCACTTCGCCCTGGCGGTAGACCATTGCGGTGCTGCGCTGGCCGGCAAACTGCACATCGGTGCCCTGCGCGGTTTTGACGAACACCAGCAGGCCAGATGCGTCGCCCACGCTCAAACTCAGAGCGCCGTCATGCAGATAGGTCAGCTCGGCCTTGGCGGGCTCGCCGTGAAATTCGAACTCAAAGCGGCGGACGTTCACACCGTGCGAGCGCCAGCCATCGCGCCGGCTAAAGGGGTCAACGCCTTCCAATGCTTTCTCACTCAGCAGGGTTTGCGCCACCGCTGCAGCTGCCGCCATCGCCAGACCCACCGGCTCCTGGTTGAACAGCACGGCGCTTTCGCGCGGGATCAGGGCCGTGTCCAAGTTGGCATTGGCAAACGACGGGCTGCGCACCACGTAACGCAAGAACTGCACATTGGTACTCAGGCCGACGATGCGGGTTTGCGCCAGCGCTTCGTCCAACCGGGCCAGCGCTTCTTCACGCGTTTTGCCGTGCACGATGAGCTTGGCCACCATGGAATCGTAAAACGGCGAAATAGCATCGCCCTGCCGCACGCCATCATCGACACGCACATCGCCACTCTCAAAACTGGTGCAGGCGGGTTTGTCGTATACGTGTAGCGTTCCGGTTGCGGGCAAGAAATTTTTGTCTGGCGTTTCGGCGCAGATACGCGCCTCAATCGCGTGGCCGTTGATAGCAAGCTGGCTTTGTGCCAGCGGTAGCTTACCGCCTGCGGCTACCAGCAATTGCCATTCGACCAGGTCAAGACCCGTAATCGCCTCCGTCACCGGATGCTCCACCTGCAATCTTGTATTCATCTCCATAAAGTAAAACTTCATCGTGCCATCAGGCCGCTGTTCAACGATGAATTCAACTGTTCCTGCGCCCACGTACTTCACGGCGCGTGCAGCAGCCACCGCAGCCTCGCCCATTTTCTTGCGCATGGCTTCCGTCATGCCGGGTGCAGGTGCTTCTTCCAGCACCTTCTGGTGGCGACGCTGCACCGAGCAGTCACGCTCAAACAAATACACGTAATTGCCGTGCGTGTCGCCAAACACCTGTATCTCGATATGGCGCGGACGCTGCGCGTATTTTTCAACCAGCATGGCATCGTCGCCAAAGCTACTGATAGCTTCCCGCTTGCACGACTCCAGCGCGACCGCAAAGTCTTCGGATTTTTCAACCGCGCGCATGCCCTTGCCGCCGCCGCCCGCGCTGGCCTTGATGAGAACCGGGTAGCCAATACGGTCAGCCTCTTTTTTCAGCAGCTCCGGGTTCTGGTCGCTGCCGTGGTAACCGGGCACCAGCGGCACACCGGCTTTTTCCATCAGCTGTTTGGACTCGGCTTTCAGGCCCATGGCCTTGATGGCTGATGGTGGCGGGCCAATGAACACCAGGCCCGCATCGGCACAAGCCCGCGCAAACTCTTCGTTCTCGCTTAAAAAACCGTAGCCGGGGTGAATCGCTTCCGCGCCCGTGGCTTTGGCCGCTTCAATGATGCGCTCCCAACGCAGGTAGCTGTCTTTGGGGGCACTACCGCCAATGTGGATAGCCTCATCACAAACGCCTACATGCTTGGCGTTGGCATCGGCATCGGAGTAAACTGCGACGGTCTTGATGGCCATGCGTTTTGCAGTCACAGCAACGCGGCACGCTATCTCGCCACGATTAGCAATAAGAATTTTTTTAAACATGCGGGGCGGTCTTTGAAAAAGACGAACTCAGGGTGAAGAACGGTTCGGGCGACTGCATCAGATCGACCAGTTCGGTTTGCGCTTGTTGAGGAATGACTCCAGACCCTCGCGCCCCTCGGGGCTCACCCGCACACCGGCAATACTTGCGACCGTCATCGCCACCAGTTCCGGCGTGATGTCATGGCCCGCCACGTCCTGCACCAGCTTTTTGCAGGCCTTCACTGCAGCCGGGCCAGCTTTGACTAGTGTCTGTGCAAGCTCTGCTACCTTGGCATCAAGCGCATCGGAAGTGACCACCTCATGCACAAAACCAATACGCAAGGCCTCTGCCGCACTGAAGCGCTCTGCTGTCAAAAAATAACGATGCGCCGCACGCGCACCCATGGCGCGGATCACATACGGGCTGATGGTTGAGGGCAGCAAACCCAGCTTGACTTCGCTCAGGCAATAGTGCGCGGAGTCAACCGAAACAGCGATGTCGCAGACCGCCACCAACCCGGTGCCGCCTGCATACACGTCGCCCTGAATGCGTGCAATCGTTGGCTTGGGACATTCATAAACCGTGCGCATCATGGTCGCCAGGCGGCCAGCGTCTTCCAGGTTCTGCTCTCGCGTGTAGTCGGCCATGCTGCGCATCCAGTTCAGGTCTGCGCCTGCGCAAAAGGCCGTGCCGTTGGCGGCCAGCACGATGCAGCGGACGTCTGCCCGCGCGCCCAAGTCCTTGAATGCCGCCGTGACTTCAAGAATGACCTCGTCGTTAAAGGCATTGCGCACATCTGGGCGGTTTAGGGTGACGGTGGCGACAGCGCCCGCTACGTGGATATTCAAATACGTCATCTCAGTACCTCTTTGCCACTTCTTCCAGCATCACCTCTGTAGCGCCGCCGCCTATAGCCAGCACGCGCGCATCGCGCCACAGCCGTTCAATCGCTGTCTCGCGCATAAAGCCCATACCGCCGTGAAACTGCTGGCAGGTCAGCAGCACCTCATTGACCAGCTCGCCCGTCAGCGCCTTGAGCATAGACACCTCTTGCACGATGTCGCGGTTTTGCGTGACGGCCCAGGCGCAGTGGTACATGAACTGGCGCGCGGCTCTGGTCTTGGCATCCAGCATGGCGATGCGGTGGCGAATGGTCTGCTTGTCCCACAAGGTTGCGCCAAAGGCCTGCCGCTGGCGCACGTAGTCGAGTGTCATTTCCAGTGCGCGGGTGCAGTGGCCCACTGCCATCGCGGCGAGTGCAATGCGCTCGGTCTGGAAGTTTTTCATGACTGAATAAAAGCCCTTGTTTTCTTCTCCCAACAGGTTGTCGGCCGGTATGCGCACGTTGTCAAAAATCAACTCGGCTGTGTCGGACGACAGCCAGCCGGTTTTTTTCAGTGCGCGGCCGACAGTGAAGCCGGGCGTGCCTTTTTCGACGATGAACATCGACATGTCGCGTTTGCCAGGTCCGGTCTTCGCCGCCACAAAGTACAGACTGGCATGTACACCGTTGGTGATGAACATCTTGGTGCCGTTGATGACCCATTCCTCACCATCGCCTCCATTTTCCAATTTAGCTGTGGTGCGTATGCCTGCCACGTCTGACCCGGCACCAGGCTCACTGATACCGACGGCGGTAATGGTCTCGCCAGAAATGACTCCAGGCATATAGCGCGCTTTTTGCGCTGCGTTCCCAGCGTGAAATAGATGTGGGCTGGCCATGTCGGTATGCACCAACACCGTGACGATAAAGCCGCCAAAGGTGGACTGCGACAGCGCCTCGGCAAACACCAGGTTGGTCAGCGCATCGGCCTCACTGCCGCCGTGCTCGCTGTCATACATCAGGCCAAAAAACCCCGCCTCGCCCATGCGGCGCAGCACATCGCGCGGCACGCAGCCGTCTTCTTCCCACTGAGCGGCAAAGGGCTCGACCTCACGGGCGATAAAGCGTGCAATCTGCTCGCGCAGCAGTTCGTGTTCGGGGGTGATGAAAATGTTGTCCATATCTGTCCGTTTGCTTGTAGTTACTGTGTGGTGCTTACATGCGGAAGATGCCGAACTTCGTATCCGGTATCGACGCATTCAGCGAGGCCGACAAACCCAGCGCCAGTACGCGCCGCGTGTCGGCCGGGTCAATCACACCGTCGTCCCAGATGCGGGCACTGGAATAGTAGGGGTGCGCCTGGTGGGCAAACTGGTCGAGTATCGGCTGCTTGAAAGCGGCCTCTTCTTCGGCACTCCAACTGCCGCCACGCGCCTCGATGCCGTCGCGCTTGACGCTGGCCAGCACGCTCGATGCCTGCTCGCCACCCATCACGCAGATACGCGCGTTTGGCCACATCCACAAAAAACGTGGCCCAAAAGCGCGTCCGCACATGCCGTAGTTGCCCGCGCCGTAGCTGCCACCAATGATGACGGTGAACTTCGGAACACTAGCCGTGGCCACGGCGGTGACCAGCTTGGCGCCGTGGCGCGCAATGCCTTCGCTTTCGTACTTGCGGCCGACCATGAAGCCGGTGATATTTTGTAAAAAGATCAGTGGCACCTTGCGCTGGCAGCACAGCTCGATGAAGTGCGCGCCCTTTTGTGCGCTTTCTGAAAACAAAATACCGTTGTTGGCAATGATGCCGACCGGCATGCCATCGATGTGCGCAAAGCCGCAGACCAGTGTGGTGGCGTAGCGCGCCTTGAACTCATGAAACTCGCTGCCATCGACGATGCGGGTGATGACCTCATGCACGTCATAGGGCTTGCGTGTGTCAACCGGGATCACACCGTACAGCTCTTCGGGGCTATGCAGCGGCGGCTCAGGCGTGCGCAGCACCTGCTGCAGGTTCTTTTTACGGTTCAGGCTGCCAACAGCCTGACGGGCCAGCGCCAGTGCATGTGCGTCGTTTTGCGCCAAGTGGTCGGCCACGCCTGACAGCCGCGTGTGCACGTCACCGCCGCCCAGGTCTTCGGCTGAAACGATTTCGCCAATCGCAGCTTTCACCAGCGGCGGGCCGCCGAGAAAAATCGTGCCCTGGTTTTTGACGATGATGGTCTCGTCACTCATGGCCGGCACATAGGCGCCGCCCGCCGTGCAACTGCCCATCACGACCGCAATCTGCGCGATGCCCAGCGAGCTCATCTGCGCCTGGTTGTAAAAGATGCGGCCAAAGTGCTCACGATCAGGGAACACATCGTCCTGGTTCGGCAGATTGGCACCGCCCGAATCGACTAGGTAAACACACGGCAGGTTGTTCTGCTGCGCGATTTCCTGCGCGCGTAGATGCTTTTTGACCGTCATGGGGTAATAGGTGCCGCCCTTGACCGTCGCGTCGTTGCACACCACCATGCAGTCGATGCCGTTGACGCGACCAATGCCGGTGATGACGCCTGCACAGGGCGCGCTGTCAGTGCCGTCACGGTCGGGGTACATCGCGTAGCCAGCCAGCGGCGAGAGCTCCAGAAATGGCGTGCCCGGGTCCAGCAGCATTTGCACCCGGTCGCGCGGCAGCAGCTTGCCACGCTTGATGTGCTTGGCACGCGCTGCATCGCCACCGCCTGCGGCTGATTTGGCAACCTTCGCGGCCAGGTCATCCACCAGCGCACGCATGGCAGTGGCGTTGGCCTGGAAGTCGGCAGAGCGGGCGTTGAGTTTTGTCTCCAGAGCGGGCATCGGTTTCCTCATTTCAAAGCGGCACGTCATTCGTCAATGAATGGCCAAGGGTGCAGGCCAAGGTTGAATCAAGGCGCTGAGGGAACAGCCTCAAGCCTAGTAGTCCGTTTCGCCAAAATGCTTACATGAAATCGCGTCTTTTCGCGCCATACGTCGTTGCCCAGTCTTGCCAGACGTCCAGTCTGGCTGCGGCTGTGCGCCTAGTCTGGCGCAAAAATCCATCAATTTCATCTCGTAATCCTTTTGGCGAAACAGACTACTAGGTCTTCTTGGCCCAGATGTCCCATACACGGTCAATCGCCTTGCGGTACAAGTCATCCATCGTCGCTGGTTTGCAAACCGACACTTGCAAGTCTTGCAACAAGCCGTCATGCACACCAAAAGCCCAACCATGTACGGTCACGTCTTGCCCGCGCGCCCAGGCATCGACCATCACGGTGCTCACGGAAACATTCACGACCTGCTCAATCACATTGATATCGCACAGCGCGTTGGCACGCACCGTGTCGGGCAGGCTGTCGAGCATCTGACGGTGGCGGTGCCGCACATCCTGGATGTGGCGTATCCAGTTGTCGGCCAAGCCGATGCGGGTACCTTCAAGCGCAGCCTGCACGCCGGAGCAACCGTAGTGGCCAACCACCATGATATCTTTGACCTTAAGCCGCTCGACCGCGAACTGGATAGCTGACAGCGCGTTGAGGTCGGAATGCACCACGATATTGGCCACGTTCCGATGTACAAACACCTCGCCTGGCTCCAGCCCGGTGATCTGGTTGGCCGGCACGCGGCTGTCGGAGCAGCCAATCCACATGTACTTGGGCGTTTGCTGCTTAACCAGGCTGGTAAAAAAGCCGGGCTTCTCAAGCTCCATTTGCGCGGCCCAAGCGCGGTTGTGGGTAAAGAGGTTTTTAACGGAGAAGGTCATTGGGCAATTTTACCGAATTACGTTTGTTCTAATCAGTTGGGGACAGCGCATCGCCTTTCGCTTCGCTACGGATGCCTTGGTCTTTCCCGGAAGGTCTCAGCAGGTTTCGGCGAACAGCTCGCGCCCGATCAACATGCGGCGAATTTCACTCGTACCAGCGCCAATTTCATAGAGTTTGGCATCGCGCCACAACCCGAAGGGCTTTGGCCGCCTGTTTTTTAGATTGACATTTACGTAAACGTAAATTATCACCGTTTTGGCGTTTTGGACTTTGGATTTTCAGTCTTGCCCAGAAGTGCGCCGGCCTCTTTTTCATGCGTACGTATCTCGTCCAGATTAGCTTGCAGGTCGAGCAATTGCGATTCAAGCTTTTTGCGGTGATCGGCCAGTATGGAAAGAAATTTGCGTAACTGCGGCGCGGTGTCGCGCGGGCTGTCGTAGCAGTCGATGATTTCCTTGGCCTCGACCAGCGACAGGCCAAGCCGCTTGGCGCGCAGCGTGAGCTTGAGGCGCGTGCGGTCCCGGTTGCTGTACACGCGGTTGCGCCCGCCCGGGCCTTCGCGCTGTGGTAGCAGCAAGCCCATGTCTTCGTAAAAACGCATGGCCCGCGTGGTCAGGTCAAACTCTTTTGCCAGATCGCTGATGCTGTACGTAGTGGCCATGGTGATTGAATAATGGGTTCAGGATAAGAAGTGCTACAAAACAATTACCAGCGCGGCACGCCTTCGTCCTTGAGCTGACCACGCAGCTCGGCGTAGTCAGGCACCACGGCGCGCACCGTGTCCCAAAAGCGCGGACTGTGGTCCATCACCCGCAGGTGGCTGAGTTCATGCACCACGACGTAGTCAATCACCGACTGTTTGAAGTGAATCAGCCGCCAGTTGAGCCGAATCGAGCCGTCAGCACTGGCGCTGCCCCAGCGCGTACCGGCGCTGGACAGACTTAGCTTGCGCCACTGCACACCGAGTGTGGGCGCGAAGTGATTGAGACGTTCGGTAAAAATGCGCTTGGCCTGCCGCATCAACCAGGCCTGCACCGCGTCACGAATCTGCTCGGGCGTAGCCATGTGCGGCAAACCAACCTGCAAGGTCAGGTGCGTTACGCCTGGCAAGGTATCTCCGTCACTGCTTTTTAGTTCAGCTCCGATGCCGCCAAACGCATGGCGCGGGTCCAGCACGACGATGACCTGCTCGCCCAAAAACGGCAGCGTAGTGCCATCACGCCAGTCGATACGGGCAGACTCAAGCCGCGCATGACGGTCGCGCGTTTCTTGCAGTTTGTTGATGATCCAGCCAGATTTTTCAACCACTGCCTTGTCAATTTCATACAGCGGCAGCCACTTGGGCGCGCTGACAGTCAAGCCTTCTGCGCCGACTGCAAAGCCTATGCTGCGGCGTTTGCCACGTTTGAACTGGTAGGCCACCGAAATGCCATCGAGCAGAACTTCGCGCGCGGCGCGTGGATGACGGAAGGTGAGCAGCGGCTTTGGGGCCGCTACAGATGAGCTGTCGAACAAATCCAGCGTAAACTGAAGCAGTTTGTTCGTCATCTCTGCATCATGCCTGTTTCAGGGCTTGCGCTTTAGTTGCCGTGTAAGCCTCGGGGTCAAGCCTGTGCATCTCGGCTTCAATCCAGGCTTCGACCTCGCGCATCAGCTCATCGGGTTTCCTGCCGACGCTGCTGATCGGCTTGCCAATTGAAAAGTCCACGATGCCCGGCGTTTTGATAAAGGCCTTGCGCGGCCAGCATTTGGCTGAGGTGACGGCAACCGGGATCACTGGCGCACCAGTTTCAATCGCCAGCCGCGTACCACCGCTTTTATAAACACCTTTTTGCCCGCGCGGGATCCGTGTGCCCTCGGGGAACATGATGACCCAGGTGCCTCGGGCCATCAGGCGCTTGCCCTGCACCACAACCTTGTTGAAAGCCTGCGAACGCCGGCTGCGATCAATGTGAATCATGTCCATGCGCGCCATGGCCCAGCCAAAAAACGGCACATACAGCAATTCCTTTTTAAACACGAAAGCCAGCGGGTGCGGCATCAGTGTCACCATTGAAAAAGTCTCCCAGGTGCTCTGGTGCTTGACCAGCAGTACGCAGGCACCCAACTCTTCCGTGGGCAGGTTTTCCATACCGGTCACCCGGTTCTGGATACCCAGAATCACCGTACCCCCGGTTACCGCCAGACGCAGCCAGCCTGCACACATCCAGTAAACCTGGGTACTGGTGCCAAACAGAGAGAAAACCAGCACGGCAAGCGCCCACGGAATGACGGTAATGATCATCCAGAGAAGATGAAGGATTGAACGGATCAGCGGCATGTGTATTTTTTCTGGAGAGTAACTTTTAAACCGCTACCTGCAGCGGCTGGGCGCTGCGCTCAAGTAGAAAATCGGCAAACGCCGACAAATCCTCATGCAGCACAGTGCCCGCTGGCAAGCCATCGGGTTGACCACCTGCAAGGTCTTTGCGGTACTTCAAGGACTTGCCTGTCAGCACCAGATGCGGCTCACACCCGGCGCTAGCCCCCGCCTGCAAGTCGCGTAGCGAATCCCCTGCTGTCGGCACACCTTTGAGTGGCACACCAAAGCGCGCACCAATCTGTTCGAACAAACCGGGCAAGGGCTTGCGGCAATTGCAACTTTCTTCAGGGCTGTGCGGGCAATAAAACACCGCATCAATACGGCCGCCGACTGCCGCCAGCATTTTGTGCATCTTGGCGTGCATGGCGTTAAGCGAAGCCACGTCAAACAAACCGCGCCCCAGGCCCGACTGGTTGGACGCAATCACCACATGCCAACCGGCATGGTTAAGCCGCGCAATCGCCTCCAGCGCGCCGGGTAGTGGCACCCATTCTTCAGGCGTTTTGACGTAATCGTCGCTGTCGCTGTTAATGGTGCCGTCGCGGTCTAGGATGATGAGTTTCATCGGGTGTCTCGCTTCAGGTCGCCAGCTTGGACAAGTCGGCCACGCGGTTCATGACGGCATGAAGCGTTGCCAGCAAGCCTAGGCGGTTGGCTTTGAGGGCTGGGTCTTCGGCATTGACCATGACGCTTTCGAAAAATGCGTCGACTGGCTCTTTAAGCACTGCCAAAGCCTGCAAATTACCTGTGTAATCACCTGTAGACCAAGCAATATAAGCGTTAGCAGCTACTGTTTTGAGAGCGTTGGCGAGTTCTTTTTCGACTGGCTCGATGAGCAATGCTTCGTTGATGGTGGCTTCAACAATGCCTTCTGCTTTTTTCAGGATGTTGTTGACACGCTTGTTGGCGGCGGCCAGGGCCGAGGCTCCGGGTAGCGCTGCGAAGGTGCGAACTGCTGCTAGGCGTTTGGGCACATCGCCCAAACGCTGCGGATGCAGGACCAGCACAGCATCGACTTCTTGGGCGCTGAAGCCCTGTTCACGCAGGCTTCCGGCGAGGCGGTCATAGATGAAATCGGTCAATGCAAGGGATGCGTCAATGATCTTGTCGCCAAAAACTGCAGCGGCGTCGCTCACCAGCGCGCTCAGGTTCAGCGGCAGGTCTTTATCCACCAACATCCGCACAACACCCAGCGCATGACGACGCAACGCAAACGGGTCTTTGTCGCCAGTCGGCAGATTACCGATGCCAAACATACCCACCAGCGTTTCAAGCTTGTCAGCAAGCGCCACAACCACACCGACATCGTTGCGCGGGAGTTCGTCGCCCGCAAAACGCGGTTTGTAGTGATCTTCAATCGCGTCGGCAACCTCAAGGCTGAGGCCATCATTGAGCGCGTAGTAGCGGCCCATCGTGCCTTGCAGTTCGGGGAATTCACCCACCATATCCGTGACCAAATCGGTCTTGGCGAGCATCGCTGCCTGATCTGCTTTTTGCGCCAACGCATCACCACCTAGCTGCTGGCCGATGGCTTTTGCGATGACGCGCACACGCGCCACACGCTCACCTAGCGAGCCCAGCTTGTTGTGATAAACCACTTTGTCGAGTCCCGCCACGCGCGAGGCAAGCGTTTTTTTGCGGTCCTGGTCAAAGAAAAACTTGGCATCCGCCAGACGCGGCCGCACCACGCGCTCGTTACCGCCAATCACGGCGCTTGCGTCGATTGGCGCGATGTTGCTGACGACGAGAAATTGGTTGGTGAGCTTGCCCGTTGCGCCAAGTAATGGGAAGTATTTTTGGTTCGCCTTCATCGTCAGGATGAGGCACTCCTGCGGTACGTCGAGGAATTCTTTTTCAAACTCGCAGAGCAACACATTCGGACGCTCAACCAGTGCGGTGACCTCATCAAGCAGCGCATCGTCATCAATCGCCGTCACTCCACCGCCGACTTTGTTTGCTGCAGATGCCAACTGGAGGGCAATCTCGGCTTTGCGCTCGGCAAAGCTGGCGATCACTGCACCGTCTTTTCTGAGCGCTTCTGCGTAGCTGTCGGCAGACCTCAACACCACTGGATCAACTGATGCTTCAAACCGATGGCCATGCGTGATGTTGCCAGCCTTCAGGCCCAGCGCTTCAACGGCCACCACATCGCTACCGTGCAAAGCCACCAGCCCATGCGCAGGCCGCACAAACTTCACATCGCTCCAGCCGTCGGCTAATTGATAAGTCATAACTTTGGGAATCGGCAGCTTGGCAATCGCTTCCAGCAAGGCTTTTTGCAAGCCCTCGACCAGCGTTGCACCCTTGACTTGGCTAGCGTAGAACAATGCTTCGGCTTTGCCGTCGGGTGCGCGCTTGAGGCTAGGTACCGCACCTGCATCAGCGCCGAGTGCCTGCAACTTTTTCAGCAGTGCGGGCGTTGCCTTGCCAGCGCTATCAAGCCCCACGGCGACCGGCATGAGTTTTTGCGACACGGCTTTGTCAGCAGCTTGGGTAGCCACCGCTGTCACATGCGCAGCCAAACGGCGTGGCGAGGCAAAAGAAGTGAGTACCGAGTCAGCAGCGCTCAGGCCCTGCACTTTCAATTGTTCAAACAGCACAAACGCAAAAGCATCGCCCAGCTTTTTTAAAACCTTGGGTGGCAGCTCTTCCACAAACAGTTCTACAAGAAGGTTTTGAGTTGTCATCGTCATCTCGTTCACGCCGCCTTCTTGATCGTAGGAAGCATTTTTTCAACCCACTCTCGCGGAGCCATCGGAAAGCCCAGACGCTCCCTGGACTCGTAATAACTTTGCGCCACGGCGCGCGCCAGATTGCGAATGCGGCCTATGTAGGCGGCGCGTTCGGTGACACTGATCGCGCCGCGTGCATCTAGCAGATTGAAGCTGTGAGCGGCTTTTAAAACTTGCTCGTAGGCGGGCAGTGCAAGTTGCGCTTCAATCAAATGTTTGGCCTGCTTTTCGTGAGCGGTGAAGGCAGTGAACAAAAAGTCGGCATCACTGTGCTCGAAATTGTAAGTCGATTGCTCGACCTCGTTTTGTTTGTAGACATCACCATAACTAAGCCCTTCTGTCCAGGTCAGGTTGTAAACGTTGTCTACGCCTTGCAAGTACATGGCCAGGCGCTCCAGGCCATAGGTGATCTCGCCTGTGATGGGTTTGCAGTCAATGCCGCCGACTTGCTGAAAGTAGGTGAACTGGGTGACTTCCATCCCGTTCAGCCAGACTTCCCAGCCCAGGCCCCAGGCGCCTAGCGTTGGGTTTTCCCAATCGTCTTCTACGAAGCGGATATCGTTTTTTTTCAAATCAAAACCGAGTGCCTCTAACGAGCCGAGGTACAGCTCCAGAATGTTCACCGGTGCGGGTTTGAGCACGACCTGGTACTGGTAGTAGTGCTGTAGGCGGTTTGGGTTTTCGCCGTAGCGGCCGTCTTTCGGGCGGCGGCTGGGTTGCACGTAGGCGGCCTTCCACGGCTCGGGGCCGAGGGCTCTTAAAAACGTTGCAGTGTGCGAAGTACCTGCGCCGACCTCCATGTCGTAGGGCTGCAATAACGCGCAGCCTTTGTCAGCCCAGTAGGACTGCAGGGTGAGGATGATTTGTTGAAAGGTGAGCATGATTTGATTTTAACGGCGCGCGATTTGGCGTATTTCGATAAAAAAGATCTCGAAAGTGCCGTTTTTGACAGCCAAATTAGGCTCTAGACCAACGAATACGGGCGTGAAAAGCTACCAAAAGTATAGCAATTATCAGTCCCAACCACGGCCACAAGCCCAAGCGGCTGGCCCACCAGGCGTAGGGCGTTGTTCCTGTACGGCCTTCGACCGCGCCCGTCAGCACGCCCCGCGTGTGGCGTGGCAAACTGGCGGTGACCTGGCCGCGGTGGTCAATGATGGCGGTGGCACCGGTGTTGGTGGCCCGCACCATGGGGCGCTCAAACTCAAGTGCGCGCATACGCGAGATGTTCAGGTGCTGGTCGATGGCAATCGTGTTACCAAACCACGCAATGTTGCTGACATTCACAAAGATGGTGGGGCTGAGGGCCGGGCCCAAAAAACGTGCGGCGAGTTCTTCACCAAACAGGTCTTCATAGCAAATGTTGGGGGCCAGGCGCTGGCCCAGCCAGTCGAACGATGGCTGGCTGACCGCGCCGCTGTTGAAGTCGGCCAGCGGCATATCGACGATCTTCAAATACCATTTGAACAGGGGGTGAACAAACTCGCCAAACGGTACCAGGTGGTGTTTGTCATAGCGATAGACCTGGTCGAGCCCGGTGCCTGCGCTAGAGGCCTGTGGCTTGATGCCAATCACCGAATTGGTGTAGCCGTCTTGATGATTGCCAAGCGGAATGCCAATCAGCGCGGCAGTTTCAGGCAGCCCGGCGGGGGGCTGGGCAAAGCGCTTGAGGAGCGCATCGGCATAACCTTCAGGCAACTGGCTGGGCAGCAGGGGAATGGCGGTTTCAGGCGTGACGACCAGCGAGGTGGCTGCAGCATTGAGTTGCTCAGCGTACCATTTAAGCGCATCGGGAATGCCTTTGCCGCGCTGGAATTTCTCATCCTGCGCGATATTGCCTTGCAGCAGGGTAATAGTGAAGGGCTTCGTTATCACTCCAGCTGAGGTATAGCTAGAGGTGAACGCCGATGCCGCTCCCTTTTCAACCCTGAGTACACGGCTCGCCGTTAACGCCAGCATCAACATGGCTGCGACGGCTACCAGCGACAACAGGCGTGGGCGCAGCAGCACCCCCGCAATGGCGGCTGCGGTCAGCGCGCTGCCAAACGTCAGCCCATGCACGCCGACCAGTTTTGCAAGATCTGCAAATGGGCCATCGAGCTGGGCGTAGCCGCCCTCGCCCCACGGAAAGCCTGTAAAAAGCGCTACCCGTGCCAGCTCTGCAAGCAGCCAGAGCGCTGCAAAAACAATAGCACGCCCGGCACGATTGCTAGGCGCCAGCCACACAAAAGCAGCGCAGGCAGCGGCGTAATACAGACCCAAAAAGGCCGCCAGACCGACGACGGCGATAACCGCCAGCGGAGACGCGAGGCCGCCATAAGTGTGCAGCGAAATAAACAGCCACCACCAGGTAGCGCATTGCAAGGCGATGGCAAACAGCCAGCCCAACCATGCGCTGCTCTTCACCCCATTTTTCAGCGCCTGTTTGTCTGCAACGCAGCGTTCAAGCTGCCAGGCCAGCAGCAGAATGGCAACGATTTGAAGCCACCAGACCGGCTGCCCCTGCGTAAGCAGCACATCAAAAGGCCATGCGACGCTCAAGGCATGGGCGCAGCCAGCTACCAAAACAATAGCAGACCTTGCTAGATACCAGCGTTTCCCGACCCGCTGCATCATGCCGGATTGTGCTTGTCCGCAGCGCCAGGCACTGCCTCACCGACTGGTGCCACCTTGAACCAGCGCACAGCGCCGCCCTTGGTATGCAGCACGGTAAATTGCAGGCTTGAGAGCGCAAACTGCTCGCCGCGCTTGGGTACGTGGCCCATTTGGTGGGCGACCAGACCGCCTATGGTGTCAAAGTCGGCATCCACAAGGTGTACGCCAAACGCTTCGCTGACGCGCTCGATCGAGGTGTCACCGCTGACGCGATAAGTGTGGTCAGACAAGCCAAAAATATCGCCTTCGTCTTCGGCGATGTCGAACTCGTCTTCGATCTCGCCAACGATTTGCTCCAGCACATCCTCAATCGTGATAAGACCTGCAGTGCGGCCAAACTCGTCGATCACGATGGCCAAGTGGTTGCGGTTGCCACGGAACTCGCGCAGCAAATCGTTCAGCCCTTTGCTCTCGGGTACAAACACGGCCGGGCGCAAAAGTGCCCTGATGTTCAGCTCAGGCGCACGCTGCAGTTTGAGCAAGTCCTTAGCCATGAGGATGCCGAGAATGTTTTCTTTTTCGCCCTCGTACACCGGAAAGCGCGAGTGGGCTGTGTCAATCACCAGATGCAGCAACTCGTCAAACGGCGCGTCGATATTGACGAGATCCATACGCGGGGCGGCGACCATCACGTCACCCGCCGTCATGTCGGCCATGCGGATCACGCCCTCCAGCATCTCGCGGCTTTGCGCGCCTATGATTTCGTTGTCTTGCGCATCGACCAGAGTTTCGATCAGCTCGTCTTTGGAGTCTGGCCCTGGGTGAAGCATTTCAGCGAGCTTTTGCAAAAAGCCGCGCTTGTCTTCGGGTTTAGCAGCCCTCAAAGGCCTACTGGGGGGAACGTCGGACACATGGGTTGTCGGTAGTGAACAAGCGCTCAAGGATACCAGCATCGGGATGGGGCTCCAGCAAAGCCAGCGCGCTATCCATCACCTGGGGCAGAAATGCCATTTGAATATGCGCCGCACCGCGTACCAGCCGATTGTCCGCACCTGGCAGTGTGGCTGTAGATGCCGGAAACACAATGTTGTCGCTGTTTGAATACCAGCAGGTAAAGAGCCGGTGCCGATCAGCCGGCATACCGTAATCCAGTTGCGCTTGCCAGTCAGACTGCAAACGCATCTGCTGACCGTTGTGGCTATGCCCAAAGCGGGCCAGCCAGGTACCGCGATGCGGCGTGCCGATGGTGACCACATGATGAACGCGTGCCTCGCTCCGGTTGATTTTCAGCCAGGCGCGTGCGGCGAGCCCGCCCATGCTGTGACATACCAGCAGCGGGGGCATGCCGGTGACCTTGGTGACCTGTTGCACGGCAATTTCTATTTGTGGCGCATAGTCATCGATGGAGCCAAAAATTGGCTCAAGATTGACGGCAAGAAAAGCATGGCCCTGGCCTTGCAAACGCTCAAGCCAGGGTGTCCAGAAGCCGCGATTACAGAAAAATCCGTGGACAAACACTACGCCGCGCTGACCTTTTGTGACCGTGTCTGGCCCAAGATTGTCGGCAATAACACTAGCGCGAAAAGGCTGGCGCCAGCAGAACACCAGTGGCGCGGTCACGACCTCACCCGCCCAGGCGCGTAGCAGCTCTTGCCACGTTGCCTGTGGTGCCGGGTCTGACTGGTTGATAAAGTTCAGGAAAATAAATTCAAACGCAAGAAAGACAGCGTACCCGAATGCGGTGAGTAGAAAGCCAATGACCGCCAGAGCAGGGGCGCTATTGTGAAAGTACACAAGCCAGCCAAAGGCCATGGCCAGCAGGCTGAGGGTGATGGTTTTTTGTAGTCGTGCCAGCATGAAGAATAAAAATCAGCGCAGTGGTGCTGCTGAAACTATAGGGCACTTCTAGAAATTCAGCGTCACTGTTTACGGACGAGCTTGTCGCGTGTGAGACGAAATTGCGTCATTTTGATGAAGAAAACATGACGGCGTATACCATTGACGGTTTCATGCACAGTGGTCGGGGTCTCGGAGCCAAGGTCAAGCTATCAAGGTTTTTATCGTTAAAAATGATCCGCCGCTTACCGAAGATGACGTGAGCGCGCATTGCAAGTAACATTTCACGGGCTACAAACGCCCAAAATATATTGAATTTCGCAATGATTTACCAAAAACAGATGCCAAAAAAATACTACGGTGCGAACTGCGTACACCTTCTTGAAAATTTCTTGATCCGAGCTTTGTCATGATCACACCGCAGTTGCCTGATGGAATGTGTGTTTTTGAGCGGGGATGGTTGTCATCAAACAATATTCTGTTCGATGACGGCTCACATTCGCTGCTTGTAGACAGCGGTTACTGCACCCATGCACCGCAAACGCTTGCACTTGTTGAGTCCGTACTGAAAACCAGGCCGCTCAATTTTCTGGTCAACACCCATCTGCACAGCGACCATTGCGGCGGAAATACGGCCTTACAGAGCAAGTATCCGCTACTACAGACATTTATTCCTCCAGGTCATGCGGCACATGTCACAAACTGGGACGCCATCGGCCTTGGCTATTTGTCTATCGGCCAGCTTTGTCCGCAATTTCAGTTCACAAAAGTGCTTCAACCCGGAACCGAGATGAGGTTTGGGGCCAGCACTTGGGAAATACATGCAGCACCAGGTCACGATCCACATTCATTTGTTTTTTTCAACCAGAAAAAAGAAATACTGATTTCTGCTGATGCCCTGTGGGAGAGTGGCTTTGGTGTGATCTTTCCGGAACTTGAAGGTGAGGAGGCATTTAACGAGGTGGCGGCGACGCTGGATTTGATTGAACGCCTAAAGCCGAATGTCGTGGTTCCTGGTCATGGAAGTGTATTTTTTTATACGCCACAAATTCTTAGCTTGGCGACTCAAAGGCTGAATGCTTTTGTGAAGAATCCATTGAAACATGCCAAGCACGCAGCCAAGGTGTTGCTGAAGTTCAAGCTACTTGAAGTGCAGCGTCAGTCTTTTGATGCTTTTGAGGAATGGGCGATTTCGACTCCGTATCTGGAACAGATACGCAAGCGATTTTTTCCTGAATCGTCGACTTCACAATGGATACTGCAACTATGCGACGAATTGGCAGGCAGCGGTGTCGCCAGCCGCGATAAAAATTTTATATGTAACGCCTGATCTAAAGCGTCAAAGAGAAAATCGGATCGAAAAAATAGGCTTCAGAAAAGAAAAAGCCCAGTCAATCAAAAGATCAACTGGGCATTCTCACTGTAAGAGCCTGACGATGTCCTACTTTCACACGGGAATCCGCACTATCATCGGCGCTAAGTCGTT
>Ga0209491_10005784_pt1 | contig 17784 bp, 10 predicted proteins | sample BON02_FD_187213 | JGI IMG/M metagenome (GOLD analysis project Ga0209491, IMG submission 187213) | Freshwater microbial communities from Lake Bonney liftoff mats and glacier meltwater in Antarctica - BON-02 (SPAdes) (version 2) | ecosystem: Environmental > Aquatic > Freshwater > Ice > Glacier...
TTGTTGGTTTTAAAGGTTAGCAAATTTAAAACAAATTACCTTCTTTCTCTTTTTTTACTCCATTTCGCTACGCTTCATTACGTAAAAAAAGAGAAAGAAAATTAGAACAACCTTGTGAAACTAATCAAATATTCAATTAAAAGTTACAGATAGTTTAGGTTGTGTAGATTCCCTTACCAAAACTAATGTGCTGAATTTAACGGGGCCTTTTGCCAAAATTAAATTATTAGATTCTGTCGGTTGCCAACCATTTAGCGCCAAATTTGATGTGAAAATTTCTGCTAATGAGGTGGGCAGTTTATATCCCAATGATGGAAATAAGCTTGACATCAATATTAGTGGGCAAATAAATCATACCTACCTCAATGTCGGAAAATACAAATCGTATTTGCAACTAACGGATAGTTTAAATTGTACGGTTTCTCAAGAGATTGAAGAAAATATTGTGGTGAATGAAAAACCTAAAGCCGCCATTCTAGCTGAGCCCTATTGTGCATACAAAACGGTGAATATTCTCAATAATTCTAGTTTTGTCAATAGTAAAATTATTGGTTATCAATGGATAGCACCAACAATTGATACCAATAAAAACCTTAATACAACCCTTTTGCCTGGATTAAATTCAGTTTTGATGATTGTTGAAAATGAAGCAGGATGCAAGGATACCCTATCCACCAAAATCAAAGCTTTTGGAGACAGTGTTATGGTGGCTCTTTCTAAAAACATACTTTGCCAAACTTATTCTGTGGTGCTGACCGCAAATTTTAGGCAAGATACATCCATTAATTATATGCAATGGGAAATTGACGGTCAATATTTTGCTGGTAAAACTTTAAAATATAAGCCCATGCACAATGGTAAAATTACCGGGAAATTTAGTTATCAAAATGCCTTGGGTTGTAGTTATGAAAGCATATCGTTTGATTTGCAAGCGCAAGATACCATTCCCAAAACATCGGTGCTATTGGATTACTTAACCGTTCAAAATAACAATGCTATTTATTTTCAACATCAAAAAGAAACAGCCAATGACTTTGTAAAATACAGAACACTTTTTAGCCAACCTGCAAAAAAATATTGGGAAACCATTCTCAATACCAATCAAAATTTGACCAATTATGCCAAAAATCCAATGCCCAATAACGCTGTAAACCCCTATTGCATTTGGATGGATTATGCCAATTTATGCAATACGCCAATGGATACCAATTTACTTTATAAGCATTGCGGAATTGGGATTTCCGCTTTGCCAGATACCCTAGCTGTTGGCTTAAATTGGAACCCCTATTTGGGAAGAAAAATATTGAATTATACCATTTATAGGCAGCAAGATGGAATTAATTGGATTAGCTTAGGCATTGTTGACAAGGACACCACTCATTTTATAGATACTGATTTTATTTGTGCTGTTCCATCTCAATACAAAATAATAGCCCAGTTGGATAGTAATTTTGCTTCTGAAAGTAATTTTACCCTTGCCACTCCTTTTAACCGAAAAAATGCTGCAGTTTATGAAATTGAAAACATCAGTGTAATTGACCAAAAGTTGCATTTGTTTATAGAGCCATTAGGTGCTAATACGACTGAACTAAACATTTACAAATCTCCAAGTAACCAAATTGTTTTTAACGCCTTAAAAGAAACCTTTATTGATGAGATTTCTAGCATTAGAGAAAAGCAATTCTATTATAACATCAATAAAAATAGCTGCAAAATATTGAGCGATAGAAGTAAGAATAGCAATAATATTGTACTGCGATTAACTAAACTAAATGAAAAGGATTTTCAACTAACGTGGAATGCACCCTATCATTGGGAGAATAATTTTGAAGGATATTTATTGCAACAAATTAATGTCAGCAATAGCTATGAAACCATAAAAACTTTTACCCTTGCGGACAGCAGTTTTATTTACCAGCAAGTGGCAGCAGCCTGTGTAGGCAATGATGTTTCATTAAGAATTGTGGGATACAGAATAAAAAACACGGATACCCTTTTTGCCAATAGCAATGCAATACTGATAGCACCAAAATCTAGTTTGTTTATGCCCAATGCTTTTACACCCAATAGTAATGGACTGAATGAAACATTTGGCCCCGTAGGAGTCTACATTAAAAAATATCAAATGCTTATTTATAACAGTTGGGGCGAACAAATTTTTGAAACCACAACCTGTATGCAAGGCTGGGATGGCACTTCCCAAACCGAGAACTGCCAACAAGGGGTTTACACTTATTTAGTTTATGCCCAGGGTATTGATGGAAAGGTTTATAATTATAAGGGTGATTTTACATTGTTGAGGTAAACTAACGCCTAGTTTAATTGCGTTTATCAAACCAAAACCTATTAATATTGCAATCACATTGATACTCAAAATACATACAAAAATATTGAAAACAATTTTTTTCCTCTGCTTCATGATGTTTGGATTTGGCGTGTTAACGGCACAAGCACAAAGTAATCCCGTTGCACAAGAAGAAATGCAACGCATTTATGATGAAGTAAAAACCCCCTATAAATATGGCTTGACAATAACGCATCCAGATACTGCTGGTATGGTTGATAGCCCGACAATTTTCAGGAAAGATAGCACTTGGTATATGACCTATTTGGTTTACAAAGGTAAGGGGTATGAAACGTGGTTAGCTAAAAGCAACAATCTTTTGGACTGGGAGCCTTTGGATAGTATTTTGACTTATGGAAAACCAAATGCTTGGGATGGAAGCCAAGCTGCTGGATATGCTTCTTTGATTAATTATGATTGGAGCGGAGAATACGCCATCAATATGTTCAAAAACAAATACTGGATGTCTTATCTAGGAGGCAATGCCGTTGGATATGAAAACGGGCAACTCTCCATTGGGATGGCTTGCACAAAACAGAAACCTTGGATTCCTCATCTTTGGCAGCATTCTAAAAACGCAATAATGACTTCCCAAGACAAAAATACAGGATTTTGGGAAAAAGATTTGTTATTTAAAAGTACGGTTATAGAAGACCCACAGAAATTGACCGGTAAGCGATTTGTGATGTATTACAATGCTTCTGGCGATACTGCTGTGCCAAAAAAATGGGTAGAAAGAATTGGTATGGCAAACTCGGATGACATGTTGCATTGGGAAAGATATAAAAACAATCCCATTATTGATCATCATATTGGGATTAGCGGTGATGCCTATATTCAAAAAATAGACCATGTTTTTGTCATGTTTTACTTCGGTATTTTTTGGCCTGACAATCGAAAAGATGCTTTTAATAAATTTGCTTGCTCTTATGATTTGGTTAATTGGACCGATTGGACTGGCGAAGATTTGATTAAAAGTTCAGAACCTTTTGACCATAAATTCGCACATAAGCCGTGTGTTTTAAAATGGAATGGCGTAGTTTATCATTTTTATTGCGCGGTAAATGAAATGGAACAAAGAGGCATTGCCGTAGCTACATCAAAGGATTTAGGAAAAAGCAAATTGCAATTTGTGCCCATAAAAACAAAATTAAAACGCTAGAAATTAGCTTTATCAAGACCCTAATTGTGCATCAATTTCCTCCAAAGAGGTACCCTTGGTTTCAGGGACATAAAATTTAATCCAAATACCTTGTAAAACCATCATTGCACAAAAGAAACCAAAGATTAAAGCTGGGCTAAAACGCTCTACCATTATCGGGAAGAGCAATGTTAATGATGCTGCAAAAAACCAATGGGTAAAACTTCCAAATGCTTGTCCGCTATCTCTAAACTTATTAGGGAAAATTTCACTGATAAAAACCCAAATTACTGCACCTTGCCCAATGGCATGAGCAGCGATAAAGGCAAAAATGCAGTAGGGTACAATGCTTTCATAACCTGCGTAAAAGGCCCAAGCGCAGGTACCCAATGAAATTACATAGCCCAAACAGCCAATGGATAGCAAAGTTTTTCTGCCTATTTTATCTATCAATTGCAGTCCAATTAGCGTAAAAACAAGATTAACAACACCTATTCCAATAGACTGAAGCAGTGCAGATTGTTCACCCAAGCCTGTCATTTCAAATATCCTTGGAGCAAAGTAGAGTATGGCGTTTATTCCAGATAATTGATTGAAAAAGGCTATAAAAAATGCTAACAAAATGGGTTTTAATAGACGCTTACTAAAAAAATTTGTTTTTACCTTTTCGTTATTTGCAGATAGCGTAACGCTGTTAACCATTTGCACTATTGTGTCATTATCCAAACCTGGATTTATCCAAGAAAATATTTTCTTGGCATTAGCAGTATCGTTTTTTCGTGTAATCAACCAACGCGGACTTTCTGCAAGGCTAAAACACAATAAAAGGAAAATAATGGCAGGCAATGTTTCAATCCCTAACATCCATCGCCAAGAATGAACCATTGAATTTGCCAAAAAAGCATTAGAAATATAAGCCACTAAGATTCCAAAAACGATATTGAATTGAAATAAACCTGTCAATCTACCTCTTTTATCAGGAGGTGAAATTTCAGCAATGTATATGGGTGCGACTATGGTTGAAATACCAATCCCTAAGCCGCCAATAAACCTAAAAACAATAAACGAATAGACATCTAGTGCCAATGCTGACCCAATGGCCGAAATAAAATACAATACACCCACTAGAATCAAAGTCTTTTTTCTGCCTAAATGTTCTGTGGGTATAGCTCCAAATAATGCACCAATAACAGTGCCCCAAAGTGCCATGCTTATTGCCAATCCGTGCATGGTACTGTTTAATCCCCAAAGCTGTTGAATGGTTTGTTCAGCACCCGAAATCACAACGGTATCAAAACCAAATAAAAATCCAGACAGAGCAGCAACTGCTGCACTTTTGTATAAAAAATACTTTGATTTCATCTTAGAATATGTTCAGCATCATTCAAGTAATTTAAAATTTGTGGTGTCCTTAAAAAACATGGGTTGTTTTTTGCTATCACCAATTATTTTAAGGTTTTCTATTTTCACAGAATGTGCGTCATCAAAAACCATGGCTGGGCGGTAATCAGGTGCTTTTATTTTTAACTTTACATTTTTAAAAGTTAAACCTTTAACATGTCTAACATAAAAACCCCATGCAGGTAACTCTCCAAACATAGAAAATTCGGGATAGGAAGTTTCTAATTCTGGTATAGAACCCAAACGCCAAATGGGTGCATTTGCATAAGCCTTGTTCCCCTTTCCAGGGTAGGTGATTTCAATATTTTCTAGCAATACATTTTCCACAAAAACTCCTGGATTTCCTGTTATTGAGGATGGAAAAACATTATGAAAAAAAGGCAGTTCCGGACCTCTAATGCCGTAGTTTATATCAGGTTTATCAAAAGGAACGGTTACTTTCATATTTCTGATAACAATATTTCTTAAGGGTCCTGCTTTTACCGAGCCTCTAATTCGTCCAATGCGAATGAAAATTGCGTTACCCGTATTTTTTGCCGTGATATTTTCTATCAAAACATTTTCTATAAAACCTCCTTGCGTACATTCAATGGCTATTGCAGAGCGATAGGTATCATAAACTTTGATGTTTTTTATCACTACATTTTTAATTCCGCTAACCAAAGAAGTACCAAACTTAACTGCACTAGCACTAGAGCGCACAGTGCAGTTGGCAATGTAAATACTATCACTAAAATGCTTTAAACTAAAATCCTCAGATTTTAAGCAAATTCCGTCATCGGAAGCATTAATGTTGCAATTGGTTATCCGCACATTTTTACAATCAATGATGTCGATTCCATCACTATTCCAGTAGGCATCACTATCAACATTTACTTTGTCAATAACTACATTTTTGCACCTTTCATAAGTTTGCACCCAACAAGCTGCGTTCTTTAGGGTTATCCCTTGAACTTTTATGTTTTTACAATTTTGAAATTGTATGATATGCGGTCTCAAAGTAGCATAAGGCCTTCTTTCTTGCAATTCATAATATATTGTGTCAATTTCCCCAATGTGAAAAAGGCTGTCAATATTTAATGCCAATGCCGCCCCTTGTCCATCAATAGTGCCATTTCCAGTTAGCGCAATGTCAGTTGCACTATCAGCTAAAATTAGGGCTTTCCAAATATGAATAGGTTTGTAGTCTGCAATATTGGTGCTGCCTAAAAGTATTGCTTTTTTAAGCAAATGAAATTCTACGCCTGATTTCAGTTCTATGCTTCCAGTTAAAAAAGTTCCATTAGGGATAATAACTCTGCCACCACCATTTTTATAGGCCTCATCAATTGCATTTTGAATAAATTTAGTATTGATTGTTTTTGCATCTGCCTTGGCACCAAAATCAACAATATTATATTCATGTATTGAAGAATTAGATATCAAATTAAAAAATAAAAGAAGGTAATACAAATGGGGCATGTTGCTTAAATATTCACAAATGTAATCTCTTCAATTTAAAAAAAAGAAACTAAATTTTCCAAGCAGTTGCCGAATCCCCAAATTCAATATACATTTGTGCTTATAGAGATGTTTTTTTATAAAAGGAGTATTTTTTTAGGAATTGCTGTATTCATCATTGCTACTATTGCTGGTTGTAATAGGAGTATTAGTGCAGAAAATATTCAGGAAGAAAACGCTTTGGGTGGTGGTGAAATTGCTTTGTTTACCGTGAAAGCAAGAGTGTTGCTTACTTCTCGTTTCAGAGATTTTGAACATTTCAAATCTGTTGTTAAAATTGAATATGACAAAGACTACTCAAAACTAGATTCCTCAGAATATGGGCAATCTATGGTAACTCTAAGCTATTTAAGCAATGGGCAATTAATTAGTCGCTCCATGAAATCTGGCGTTAGTCAGGGAGATTTAATGAGCGCCAAGGACACCAATAACATTGGTAAATTGGCTTTTACATTAAAAAATCCCTATCCCGTTCGTTTGAGAAAGAGTTTAGACTGTATTTATACTTTGGCAAGAAGAAAATTAGAACTGGGGTTGTATGATATTGCATTCTACGATTTGGCTGAAACATCAATGAGACATATAATTACCCCTGAATTGGCCTTTAAAAATAAAAGGGACAGCTCAGAAAAAGGTTATATAAACACCTTCAACCATGTAACTGCCCAGGCGATTATTACCTCTTTCTTTTCAGCAGAACTGGCAGATTTTATTTCGGATCTTCATGAACTTAAAGGAATGCCCACTCTTACAACAGGAATTTTTACGAATAATCAACTTTTAGATTCTGTGAATAATCCATTGGATAATTACATAGATATCATTAACAATGAGATTGGTCAAGAAATTGGGTTAATACTTAAAGCTAAATATAACATAAACAGAAAAACTATTTGCACACCTATACTCATAGCCGATTATTTGAATGATATTCAGCGCTATTATATGTGGGCATTAGAAATTGGACTAAAGCCATATGAGCCGAACGATAAATTAATTGTAAAATTTTCTGCCAAAATTAATACTGTGCTGAAAAAGTTATAACTCCAATTTATCCGTTGTAAGTTAAAATCAAAAAGTGCTATTTATACTTAAACGGTAAATTGGCGTATCTGATTTATTGTCATTACTTTTAACAATTTTATATCCCTTATGAATATCTTTCACATACATTGTACTATCAAGGTTTAATTGCTCAAACCAATTGAGGTTAACCATAGCACCATTCATTATTGCATCATTGAGATTTGAAAAACGGATAGAAATATTAGTTAATATTGCATTACTAAAATTGGTTCTAACTAAACTAGCCTCCTCAATTAAACATCCCGTTAAGTCCGATTGGTTTAGTAAAGCATAATTGAAGTTTGTTTTATACATTGTACTATGACTTAGGTTAGATTTAATAATAGTTGCACTCGATAAATTTGAACTGTCTAATTTGCTAAAACTCATTTCTGCATTATTAATTTTTGCCCAATTAAGATTTGAATTATGGAATATCGCTTGAAAAAGTTTTGAATTATCCAAATTACAACGTGCCAAATTAGCCCCATTAAGATTTGAATTATTCAAATTAATCCCTTGTAAATTGGCTTGTTGCAAATTGGCTTTCCTCAAATCAATGCCACTTAAATCTTTTCCTTCTAAATTTGCATGACTTAAATCTGCACCCCAAAAACTTACATTCTCCTTAATTTTTCTCCATGAAATGCTATCCATTTTGGTTGCAACCAAAGCCAAAAGTAATTGCCCTCTCTCAAAACTTAAACTTTTTCCCTCTTTAGAATCTCTATCAAATTCTCTGTGATTTTTAAAAGAATAACTTAATGTTGTAATTGTATTTATTAAATCATCCGATAAATTAGCTGCCACTCCATCTTTTCGTGAACTATCAATTTTTTCGAGCAACCCAAACAATAAGGACATTTTTTGATGCTCTTTAACAATTTCTAAATCTCGACTCTGTTGACTTGTCTTATACTCCAATGAAGCTATTTGTTGTTTAAAATGCTGATTTTGAATAAAAAAAAATGCGCCTAGAATAATTGCAGCAATAAAAATTGCTGATAAAAAAACACCAACTTTTGTAAAGCTAAGCTTACTTTTCCCTTTTTCTATTTGATAAATCTTTGCTGCTGGGATGTTTTTCCAGATTTTTGACAAAAACCAAAATAATACCAATACTCCTGCGCAAGCCATAAAGCCAATCCAAAAGGAATAATTTTCCTCAACATATGGAAATTTGATATAACCAAAAGCCCAGCCCAACAAAGCAATTAAAAAAAGACCAAAAACACGCATTAATTTACAAAACATAGATTTTTCTTATTTTACATTACTGGTGGAATGGAGAAATAATTATGGCAAAAGTAAATATAAATATCAAAAGGAGTTAATGGTAATTTTCAATTGAATAGTTCATAGACCTCATACCATCTAAAAATCGTTATTTTTGCGTAATGAAAAATGTGAAATTTTCTGTTTTTGGGGTAATTTTAATGCTCCTAGTTTTATCCAATACTGGACCAAACGCAATAAGAAATGAACCAGGCGGAAATGATTTTTATCCCAGTACAAAACCACTAGCAAGATGGTGGTGGTTTGCCACAAAAATTGAAGAGGTTGATGTCAAATATCAATTAGATTGGGCAAAAAAAATGAATTTTGGGGGTGTAGAAATCTCATGGATATACCCACTCTATCGCTATCAGGAAATGTATGCCAGAAGCTATAATCGTTTTTACCCCAAAGATACATCTGCACAAAAATGGCTTAGTGAAGACTGGACCAAAATTGTTGCATACACCAAAAGGTATGCAGATTCTATTAATCTTTCCTGCGATTTTACCTATGGCAGTGCTTGGATTGTAGCCGGCCTAAATATTGAAAAAGCTCATGGTTCTCAAATTTATGGCGACACCTCTTTCACGCAACAATTAAATTTTTCATGGGCTTGGCCAGAGAACATGACTGTTATCAATCACATGGATGCAAAAGCATTTGAACTTTACTCTAAACCTATGGAAAATGCCATGCAGGATGTACTTAAAGGGTCTAAATCTGTTTTATTTGTAGATTCTTGGGAAATAAAATTGAATGGAAAAAATAAGCTTTGGACGCCTGGTTTTGATATACTTTTCAAACAGAAATTTGGATATGATATTATCCCCTTTATGGATACTGGAATAGATTCTTTCCCCGATGTGCGTTATGATTATATGCTCTTAGTAGATGAATATGTTACCAAAGGGTTTTATATTCCTTTTGTAAACAAATGTAAAGAACTAGGAGCTTGGTCTAGGGTGCAGTGTTTGGCGGCACCTACAGATGTAATGTCGACTTATGGGTTGGTGGATATTCCTGAAAGTGAAGCCATGTTGAACAACCCAAACTATTCAAAAATTGTTAGTTCAGCAGCTTGTTTATCATCCAAAAAAATAACTTCATGTGAGGCGTTTACCTGCATGTATGGCTTCCCTAGCACCTATCTTAGAAAAGAACAAACAGCTGATTTAAAAATGATTGCAGATGCCCTGTTCTCACAAGGTATTAATCAACTCATTTATCACGGAATGCCTTATAATCCAAAAGGCTCTGACAGTTTAGAGTTTTTTGCCACAACCTACTTTGGCCCTAATGGCAGTCTTACACCAGAATTGCCTGCTTTAAATGCTTACGTTGAAAAAGTTTCTGGCATTATGCAAAAAGGAACGACCTATAGTGATATAGCAGTTTACATACCTTTTGAAGACGGAGTAATGAAAGGTGCTTATCCACCTGAGCGCCAAAGGGTTTGGGTTTGGGGTGAATATGAAATGAGATATATTGACCAACCAAATGAGTTAGAAGGCTACCACCCACTTTGGATAAATAGAGGTTTTTTAGAAAAAGCAACGTGTAAAAAGAATAAATTAGTGGTTGGCGATGCCCAATTTTCAATGTTGTATGTAGATGCTCAATTCATGGATATCCGTGCATTAAAAAAAGTGCTAGCGCTTGCAAAAGATGGTGTACCTGTATGTTTAAAACAAAACCCTGCTCAGCCCGGAAAAATAAAATCCCCAGTATACCAAACCATGCTAAACCAACTGCTGAAATTGAAGAATGTTAAGCAAGACTTTAAAGTACTTATTAAAAACCCACCATTGATTGAAGGAGATAGTTTGCCAGCCTATTGGTGTCGGCAAGAAAATGATGGAACCCTTTATCTATTCCTATCTCAATGGTCGTCAAAAAATCTTTTGTATCCCGTTTATTCAGGTCAATCTTTCATGGATAAATCTCAAAAAAATGAGTTTAAAATTTATGCCAACGGCAAGCTGCATCAAGTATCGGTTGAGTTTAAACCTTATCAGTCTGTTGTATTAAAGATTACCCCCAACGGAAAAATAGAGTTCATCGACATTGACTTTATTCCTAAAGACCCAATTATACGGCCCAGAGAAGCTCAACGAATGAATTTTTAATTTCTCAATTGAAAAACTTTGAAAAAATATTTGCAATAAACCAACAATCGGCTAGACAAAAGATCATTGTTTTTTAACGAAAGTAAAACCTCATTATTTAGCAATTTCGTTTTTGCAATAGATCCGCTACTGGCACCACCATGCAACATTTTTACCGCAAACAAGGGAATTGTTTTCCATTTTATTTTAGCTTTGAATATCAGTCTGAGCATTAAATCAAAGTCACCCGCAATTATAAAGTTTTCATTAAAAATTCCGTTTTCAATCAGCGCTTTTTTGCTGCACATAAAGCCCGGATGCGGTGGTTGATGACCAAAAATAAACATCCATTTCTTAAAATTTGCAGCACTGTAAATGCGAAAAGGTCTATCATTTCCTGCCTTATAAATTTTAACCCCTGCACAAACTGCATCTAAATCATTGGATAAAATTGCCGTTAGCATATCGCTTAGAACATTTGAACTGGCATAAGTGTCATCAGCATTCAAAAAAATTATATAATCACCCGTTGTTTTATGAATACCCTTATTCATGGCATTGTAAATCCCCGTGTCGGGTTCAGAAAAAACCTTGGTATTAGCCGTTTTACACGACTCAATAATTTCTAAACTTTTATCAGCACTGGCGCCATCAATAATCACATGCTCAACATTAGTATAGCTTTGTGCTGCAACTGATTTCATACATGCCTCAATAGTTTCAGCTGCATTATAAATTACTGTGATAACTGATATTTTGGGTACTCCAGACATCATTAATCTAATAAAATTGGTCTAAGCCATTTTCGAACTTCATCAATATCCATGTTCCTGCGGGCAGCATAATCTTGCAACTGGTCTTCTTTTATTTTACCTAAACCAAAATATTTGCTTTCTTCATTGGCAAAATAATAACCGCTTACCGCGGCAGCCGGAAACATTGCCAAACTTTCCGTCAAGATAATTCCCGAATTTTTTGTTGCCTCCAATAATTTAAAAATCGTGTTCTTTTCTAAATGATCTGGACAAGCCGGATATCCAGGTGCAGGTCTAATACCCTGATATTTTTCAGTAATCAAATCTACATTACTCAAATTTTCATTGGCTGCATATCCCCAATATTCTGTTCTAACCAAGTGGTGCAACTTCTCTGCAAAAGCTTCTGCCAACCTGTCTGCCAAAGCCTTTAACATGATTGCACTATAATCATCCAAATCCTTTTCATAAACGGATAATTGCTGCTCTATACCCAAACCGGCTGTTACCGCAAAACACCCTATATAATCTTGCACACCACTTTCTTTGGGAGCAATATAATCTGCTAAAGACAAGTTGGGTAATCCATTAGATTTTAGTGTTTGCTGTCTCAAGGAATGAAATTTAGTGGCAACACTTCCATCCAGGTTATAAACTTCAATATCATCATCAATAGAACTGGCAGCAAATAATCCAAAAACTGCATTGGCAGTCACCCATTTATTCTCGACAATATTCACAAGCATATTTTGTGCATCCTTAAAAACCTTGGTAGCAGCATCGCCAACCACTTCGTCCTCTAATATAGCTGGGTATTGACCTCTTAGCTCCCAAGTTTGAAAAAAAGGTGTCCAATCAATGGTTTCTACCAGTTCTGATAAAGGAAAATCATTGAGAATAGTAATCCCTAATTTATTAGGTTTTTTAACATTAACCGAAGAAGGCTTGAACCTATTTTTTAAAGCATCCAAATAATTGATGAGGTTTTTTTCTTGCTGCCTTTCAGCATGATTTTTTGCCAGTAGGATATACTCTTTTTCTATTTTTTGAATAAAATCGGTGTTATTTTCTTTCAACAAACTGCTTGCCACCGCAACTGATTTACTTGCATCCAAAACATGGATTACGGTGCCGCTATAGGCTGGTTTTACCTTTACAGCTGTATGCACTCGCGAGGTGGTTGCTCCTCCAATAAGCAATGGAAGTTTAAAGTTTCTTCGCTCCATTTCTGCTGCCACATTTACCATTTCATCTAAACTAGGCGTGATTAAACCACTCAAGCCAATGATGGCAACATCATTGGCAATGGCTTCATCCAATATTTTTTGAGCAGGAACCATAACTCCAAGGTCAATGATATGGTAGCTGTTACAGGCCAACACAACACCCACTATATTTTTGCCAATGTCATGTACATCACCCTTTACGGTGGCTAATAAAACTGTGGGCTGCTTACTTCCAGTTGTTCCAGTCCTTCTTTTTTCTTCTAGTAAATAAGGCTCTAAATAGGCAACCGATTTTTTCATAACCCTTGCACTTTTTACCACTTGTGGCAAAAACATTTTTCCGCTGCCAAATAAATCTCCAACCACATTCATTCCAGCCATTAATGGGCCTTCTATAACCTCTATTGGTCTTCCCAATAACTGAAAAGCCTCTTCTGTATCTTCTTCAATAAAGTTGGTAATCCCATTGACCAAGGCATGCTGTAATCGTTTTTCAATATCCCATTGTCGCCATTCTAAGGTTTTAGCTTCTCTTTTTACATCGGTATCCAGTGTTTCTGCAAAATTGACCAAGGTTTCTGTGGCATCACTTTTTCTGTTGAGCAATACATCTTCTATCTTTTCTAAAAGTTCTTCAGGAATTTCATCATATATAACAATCATGCCTGCATTAACAATGCCCATGTCCAAACCAGCCTTGATGGCATGATATAAAAATGCACTGTGCATGGCTTCTCTAACCACATTGTTACCTCTAAAGGAAAACGAAATATTGCTGATACCACCACTAACTCTTGCTTGTGGCAAATTTTCTTTAATCCATTTAGTTGCATTAATAAAATCAACTGCATAGTTGTTATGCTCATCCATTCCTGTGGCAACAGTCAATATGTTTGGGTCAAAAATAATATCTGCTGGGTTAAAGTTGATAGAGAGCAACAAATCATAACACCGTTTACAGATTTGTATTTTCTTTTCAAATGTATCCGCCTGACCCGTTTCATCAAATGCCATGATAACAGTGGCTGCACCATAACGTTTTACAAGTTTGGCTTGATGCAAAAATTCTGCTTCTCCATTTTTTAAACTGATAGAATTTACAATTCCTTTGCCTTGTAAACATTGCAGTCCAGCCTCAATTATTTCCCAGCGGCTGCTGTCTATCATCACCGGAACTTTACAAATATCTGGCTCTGCTGCAATTAAATTTAGAAAGGTAACCATGGCTTTTTTGCCATCTAACATTCCCTCATCAAAGTTTATATCAATAATTTGTGCGCCATTTTCTACTTGCTGCCTTGCCACAGCAACAGCCTTCTCATAGTCATCATTTAATATAAGTTTTGCAAAAACAGAACTGCCTGTAACATTGGTTCTTTCGCCAATGTTTATAAAATTGCTCTCCTTGGTAATGTGTAATGGTTCTAAACCGCTTAAAAACATGTTAAGTATATTGCTGCAAAGGTAGCAACTATTCTATTTTTTCAATGGTTTAATTCGGTTATTGTACCTTACTTTCTAACTTCTAACCGCAGTTTAGCACTGCCATTCTCTCCGTCTAAAAGTATAAAATAAACACCGCTTGCTATGTTTTCTAAATCAAGTTTATAATTCAATGCATTTCCAAATGATTGAAATTGAACTGTTTTGCCGAAAATATCAATGAGTTTTAGGCTATTAAAACTATGTTCAGCCGTAATCTCCACCAAGTTTTTAGCAGGATTTGGAAAATAGTTCAACCCCTTTTCTAAAACCGTTTGAACAGAAATAGGCCGTTTTTCTTTGACAATTAATAATTCTATGGTGTCTCTGCCTATACAATTGGTAACGGGGTCTATGTACCTAATGGAGAAAGCATGAATTCCAGCAGAATAGGCAAATTCCCTTATATTTCTTATAGAATCAATGCTGCTATTTTCCCATAGAATATTGCTTGTCGGGGTGGATTTTAAGTTTGTTGTTTCACCTAAATAAATGGTAGCTCCCTTTTCAGAAGTTATCTTAACAAATGGCTCCGGTATAACATTTAGCTTTATCGAGTCTCTTGCAACACAGGCTTGTGTAGCATTGACATACCTCCAATAATATTCTCCAGGCATTTGATTAACAATAACGCTAACAGAATCTGGCATTCTTGCCACAGCCTTGTTGTATTCAACTCCACTTTTTTGCCCATTAAAACTAATCAGCTCCCAACGACCATTGAATAAATTAACGTAACTATTTAATTTAACGGTATCAGTATTGTAACAAATTTTGCCAAATGCAGTAAAATTAATTGCAGGAGGTGTAAGAATGGTAATATACATGCTATCGCAAGAAGAACAGGCTGTTGCACTATCCAGAAAACAAAATTTCAGCTTGTATTTTCCAACACGTTTGGTGTTTTCGGGTTGGTTTGCTTCAAAAGCACTATTCAAAGAATAAAACACGTAATCAGGATTGGCAGTATTTCCTTCATTCACCAATATTTGTCCAATATCAAAGGTAGTTATAGCATTAGGTGCTGAATCAATTTTCCAAGTGTAAGTGCCACTATTCAACTGTGCCATATCAGGTGAAATTAGGCTAGCATTGACTTTAACACTTCCTCCACTTTGGCAAATCATCCTATTCTTTAAAGTGATAACAGGATTTTTGAAAATCTTAACATCAAATATGGTTGAATCCTCACAACCAGTTCTGTGATGTCTTGCGTGAATGGTAACTTTATCTACCCCGTTGGGTGGTATAAATCCATTCATATTGGTATTGTAAAATCGGTCCGAATAGTAATAATGAGGCGATACAATTCCTTTTTTCACCATCGTGTCTCTTTTTATATCAACCATGGTAAACCAAATTGCATTGCTATCAACTTCTGATGAATTTAAGCCTATTCCTAATGGTGCACCTGCCAGCAAATCAAATTTTCCATCATTTGCACATTTGGGCGCAGGGTTTTTTACAGAAAAAAAGTCTGGCCCAGCTATGTGGTTTACTTTAAACTCTAAGGAGTAATTTTGGTTATTGGCATCTGTGGCTGACAAAAACAAAGTTTCTGTTTTGGTAACATTAAAGTTTAAAATACTATCGCTGGATATTTGTGTGGCATTGCCAGAGACATACCATTCATAAGCAATGGGTCTTTTTCCATCTAAAATATTAGGTTTAATCAATAGGTTTTTTCCATGGCATGAGCTGTCATAAACCCCCTTAAAATTAAACCTAAAATAAGGAGTTATATTAATGGAATCTAAGTAAGTTTTAGAGCAATTACTCCCATTTTCAACAAAAAGCTGTACATAATACTTGCCCGGATTTAGTCGCTGTAAAGAGTCTTTTTGATTGACTAAAGTTTTGCCATTGAGAAAATTAATATTGGTATCAACCACCCATCTATAGGTGATGGGTAAACTTGGTAAACCACCAGAACCATTGGCATCAACAATCAAAGTGCCGTTTAATTTATCTTTTAAAACGTAGGTTGATTTTAACGTATCCACCACAATTATGCACCCTGCTTTGGAAGCTTGCATGGTAGAACCACAAAAGCTTTCTGTAACAGAAACATTAAAATAGTAAGGTCTTTCTCTAATATCGCTGCGGCTAGGGGTCCATGTTATTTGGGCAGATTTTTCTTTGGCACTGCTGTCTAATATTTTAAATGTAGCATTGGGTATGCCATTGTTCCAAGCCAAAAAAGTAGTATCACTGCTACCAACAGTTGGCTTGGGGTCTTTAGAATTGATAGTCATAGAAAATTGTTGCCCCGCACAAGCATATTGGCAGCTCATGTCTGGTATTGAAGGTGGAAAATTACCACTTGATGGGTACATTTCGAGGTACTGATCTCTTCTAGAAAACCCAACCAATTGATAAACTCCATTGGTGTCTTTTTTATATTCATCCGTTCTAATTACAAAAGAAGTTACCTCGCTACAATTAGATGGTGTTAAGCGCATATCACCATTTGTGGTATTGAAACCAAAGCCTAATACCACTGAACCGAAATAAGCCGGAGGGCAAGTTACTCCTGCGGTCAAGCAAGTTGGGGAAATGGGTATTTTAGAATGCAAGGGACTGTTGAAAATAGCACTATCCGTTCTAGAAGAACCAAGTGGACTTTCTAAACTAAAAACAAGAGAGTCTCCATTTGCATCTATCACACCAGAATTATAAAAAAAATCGGTGTTACAAAAAGCAGAGGCTATGGGTAAATTGGTATATTCGGCAGCAGTATTTCCAGCACCTTTGCAAACATCCAGCATGGCATAGTTATATATGGATGATAAGTTGGAAAAAGTATTTATGCCACCTGTACCACTTGCCCTACAACAGCCTGACCAAGAGAAATACACTTTACAACAGGCATTGGTAATCACATTTTTATATGGGAGGCTATCAAAGTCTATAATCTTGGTATAAATATTGGCCTCATAACCCTTGCTGCCACCAACACAGCTAGTTCCTGATGCACATTGCAAGGTTACATTTTTAATGGCTGTTCTTTTTACTGTAAAACTTGTATTGCTTGTACAAGACGCATCCGTAAACATAGTCATTGTCATGCTATCAGGATATGGAATTCCTCTACAATCGTGTATAGCAGTAAGAATTATGCGATATTGTTTACCGCTAATATATTCATAGCGGATATTCGAGCCACGAGAATTTATACCAAAACAGTTTATACTGCTGATAAACACAAAAAACAGCACAATCATTGCTGTTTTAAAATTTGTGATTTGTATTATTTTATTCATATTATTTTTATTTCAAAAATATTCATCCTTTCATTAAGCTTTTTATCTCAATAACGTTACTGTTCCAGTATAGCTGTACTCTTGATTATCAAAAGAAATCACCTTGGCAACATACATGTAAACATCTTGTTGTGCGGGTTGGTTTTGATAAGTACCATCCCATGGTTCCTTTTCTGGGTCGTGGCTTTCAAAAAGCATCTCTCCCCATCTGTTATAGATTTTTA
>Ga0209491_10005785_pt1 | contig 17784 bp, 23 predicted proteins | sample BON02_FD_187213 | JGI IMG/M metagenome (GOLD analysis project Ga0209491, IMG submission 187213) | Freshwater microbial communities from Lake Bonney liftoff mats and glacier meltwater in Antarctica - BON-02 (SPAdes) (version 2) | ecosystem: Environmental > Aquatic > Freshwater > Ice > Glacier...
AAGAAGGTCATGAGGTCACTCTCGGTCCGCACTCGTTTCCATTTTTCCCCATCGCGATATTGCCGCGACACTCGTTCGATCCCACACATGGAGTTCTCAAGGTGCAGGATCTCCCCGTTGTCTGCCTCGATGCGCCGGATCATTGTCCGTCCTCCTTCATCATCATTCCGCTGGTCACGGCTGAAATTGTCCGGTTCAGGTTCCGAAAGACCATTCCGGCCCGGCTCCAGGTCTCACGGGTAGTTTTGCCTTGATACTGCGCTGCGGTTGCTTCAATTTTCATAAGTTGATTTCCTTGGTGTTTTGGTTATTTTTTTTAAATGGATATGGATGTTCTTGAGTTCAACGTTGTTGAGGAGGAGGACGGATACGTCGCTCGCTGGGATAATCCCATCGGAGGAGGCATCACCACCGAGGGCGATTCGCTCCCGGAGTTGCTCGATATGGTCAAGGACGCCGTAAGCGGGTATTTCGACCCTCCTGGCCGGACGGTTCGCGTGGAGTTGAATTTTGTGGCGAAGCCAGCTTTCTTGGTCCCGGCGTGAGGATTCCCCGAGATGTTTCCGGCAAGGATGCAGCCAAGGCATTCCGACGGGTTGGGTTTGTCCATCTGCGCACCACGGGTTCGCACTTCATTGCGAGGAAGGATGGGATCACTTTGGCGATCCCCCTGCACCGGACTTTGCGTCTCGGCACTTTGAAGGGGTTGATCGATCAGTCTGGCCTCAGCCTTGAAGAGTTCTGCGCCTTGCTCTGAGTGGAGGTCTGCCCGTGGATTCTCGTGGACTCCGCTTCTTTTCGCTTGCGGCATTCCTGCCTTCGTTTCAATATTCATTTGTCATGCCTTTCATTTGTACGTTTGGTTTTGATTCTGGCCTGTTCGGTGCTTCTACACCGGGCGGGCTTTTTCTTTCGAACGCAGACAGTAGGACAAACTTGTCCCATTCGTCAACACAAATAATCCAATGAAATTTGCGACACTGATCTCTTCTATCCTTCTTTTAACCCAATGCTTCTCATTTGGTCAGGAGTTTGATCTACGAAAGCCATTGTCAGAAGCGGCGTTTAATAAGTTCCACGCCATGATGATGGGTGAGGCGGAACATGATCCTCAGGCCGTAGGAAGACAGACGAAAGAGATGCTGATCGGAATGCTGGGCCTAGAGAACAAAAAAGAAGTCTGGCCGGCGCTTGACGCGAGCGTCGGATACAACGTCGCAACGGTTATTCTCCTTGTTGCGAATAATAGTCAGGTGAAGTCAACTGATGCAGCTATCGAGCAATATCAAAAGGAAGCTAAAATGACGGCGTCAGATTTGAAGTCAAAGCCAGAATTGGCCTTTTTTATTGAGAATTTAACAAGCATGCTGATACTCGCAAATCGGGCGCTTTAATTATCCAAGATTTCCCGGGCGTGCTTTGGAACTCCGAAAATTGGGCGAGAAGTTCCATTCTCCCACCTATTGTAAGATCGAATTGTAACCCCAAAGAACTCCGAGGCCTCCCGCTGCGTCAACCCACGACGCTTCCGCCAGGCTTTCAGCACTTCCGGCCAGCTTTCGGGTTGTTTCGGGCTTTTCACGACGCTTCCCCTTTCGACGGATCGGCTTGCTTCGGGCAAAGAATCTCTGACATACAACCCTTTGATACGGCGACAGCGTTTAGCCGTCAACCGCTGTTTCTCCTGCCCTCGTATCCAGTCCCCTTGTCATGCCCGCTTCTACACCACTTCACCACTTCATCGCAAGCCCCCCGTCGCCTCCGCTGGAGGCCTCAGCAGAAGCCAACATCCGCATCACGTCCGCTGGCAAGCGTCCCTCTCGTATTTCACGCTCAAAAGGAGTCGCAAATCTCATGTTGTAGGCGCCGATGGCCAGGCAGTTGTGAACCACGTGGCCGTTGGCCGTGTAGCTCTCGTCTTCCTCGACCTCGATATTCCAAACCTCCTGCGGTGGCTCGGGCGTAATCGAGGTGATCAGCCCGGTCAAATACCCATGAGAGAATTTCATCTGAGTCTGGTCAAATTCACGCTCAGATATGTCATTGATCTTTCCTTCCATGACTTCCGACGTGATTCCCGCCTTCAATCGCACGGAGGCCGGTCCGCCAATAGAAATCGATACGTGCCGTTTGTGACCATTCTGCCCAGGCCTCAGCTTCAGAGACGCCTCGATCCCGCATCGCTGAGCCATCTCCCACAGTTGCCATCCTCCTGTCATGGAAATTGTCACCGCATTGGATTGGCCACCAGAAAAGCAGCCATCCCCCAAGAAATACCCTTCGAGGATCTTCTTTTGCTTCTCCACTGGAAGGCTCTCCACCCAGGCAGGGAATCGTTTCTTGTCTGACTTCTTCATTTCCTTCTTGAAGAATCCAATCCATGGCATCGACCCGAACGAAATGCGCCGGCATCCGTCAATCGTCTGGCCGTGGCAGTGTAGCCCAAGGCGCGTCAGATACGAGCGAAGCCATTTCTCAATGCCTGTATGCTGTTGGTTGAATGACAGGGTTACGGTGTGCCGGCCGAATCCCCCTTGGGCATAGTAGAACCCGAGGAACTGACAAAAATCGTCATCCACCTTCACGAATTGTTTGATCTGGGCGGCCTTCGGGTTGATGCGTGTCCCGCCGTAGGTCGTGGAAACAAGCCTCCCGTCGGATTCATGATAACTCGGAGGGCAATACGGCATAAGATCAAGGAAGAGCTCGTCCTCAACTTCTCGCCCGGTCGTGCTCGTTGATCCAAACTCCTTCTCTCGCAAGTCGCGCACGGCAACGAACTCAGGCGCGGCATAGTCTCGAACCATTCCCTCGGTCCGTGGCCGATATTTCACCCCGGCGGCCGCCGCAAAAAGGGGATGCTCAGAGGTAGCGAGCAAATCGGGCTTCCCTACGGCTTTCACCCGGGAAACGTCGGAGGCTGTCCGGTTCATCACTTTGAAAACCCGACGGTATCGCCCCATATGGGTGAGCACTTGATCCCCCACGACTATCTCTTTGATCGGCTTCACCCCGTCCACGCACCGGATCAAGGTTTCCCCGACAACGCAGAGGACATCATCATCATGTCCGCCACCAGCTTCTCGCCTCCCCTTCTTGTCCACGAAATCCACTAGCTCGGAATGGATATGCGGACACCGGCAATCCAACCGCTTGTCTAAGATCAACTCCTGCAGGTTATCAATGATTGCCGACCTCAACCCGCCATAGTCCGCGGTATCGGTCGTCCTCCATCCGTCATGGGCTCGTTCAATCGCACTATGCGGGTCAATCTCCCGGCGCTGCCAAATCGGTGGACAGTCAACCATCATCCGCAGGGCCGTGATGAACGACATGCCCGAGTTGTTCATCTCAGGGATCAAGATACACCTGCCATAATACACCGACAACATACGGATCACCTTCGCAAATCGGATCATTGGCATCCGGTTCGGAGGACGGACTCGGGCCGCGATCATCACCGGATGAATCGTTCCTCGTTCATCAAGGTATTCATCCCTCAAGACCAAGGCAGAGTGGCTGTCAAGTCCATCCCCAGTGGATTGATCGTCCCCTTCGGCCAAATCTACCGGAATGATGTACCGCAATCCTGGCTTAGGGTGTTCCCACATCCAGAAATTTGCAGAATCCGCTCCGCTCCGGCGCCACCCCACTGAGCCATCAACTTCGTTCAGTTCTCCATACTCACGGTCTTTCCGACAAAGGATTTGAATATGGCTCAATCCGTCGGCGTCGAATACCTGCTTCCCAGAGGCTAAAAAGCAACTCAGCGGGTCCCGAGGATGTTCCTCGTCAAATATCCGTGCGTTCCGCCGGCACTTTGTTCGGATGGTCACTCGCCGCCAGGCCAACTGTTCCCAGACATCGCAATCTTCCACTTCGTCTCCAAGGCGTAGTCCCATCGGTCCCTCGTTTCCGTAGAGACTGATTAGGTCCCTTTCGCCATGGTACCATGACTCCGCATCAATGGTCTCCTCCATCTGCTTCTTCTGGTCGCCGGTCAACTTGATCCGGCTTTCCTCGAATTCATACCATGCGGCAAAGATCCGCACGAAGAAATGCTGTGATAATGCGTCCTTCTCCGTGTCCGGGCATAGGCTCTCCCACTTTTTCCAGTAGAGATTTCCCCCAGGACACTCCTCGGCGGTCGGCCATCTCGCGGCCTGCCATGACAAGGCAAAAGGTTCTCCCGCTCCGTAGGGCGTCGATTCCCAGAATACCGCATTGAATCCTTCGTCTGGTATTGCGTTCATTGCCGCATCCATCGCGGCCTCGGCTCCTTCCCAATGGGCGACTTCCGATCCATGGCAGAATTGCGGCGTAGATCCTCGGGCGGTCGCCTTACCAGATGCCGTGCCTTGTGCTAATCGCGCCCCATGGTTCCAAGTGATTAGCGCGGTCAATGCTGTGTATGGGCTGCCCCACTTCGGGCGGAATTCGTCGGTCTCGGCAAAGGTCACCATCATCCGGAACACAATGTCCGACGTGGCCAGCTTGTCCCCCACTATCAACCCCTCATGCGGGTAGTTCTGCAAGTGCGCGTAGTGGATCGCTCCCACCATCGTAGAGAATCCCCTTTTCCTTGGTTTTACCCCGATGGCTCGGCAGGGCTCCTTCTTCATCTGTCGAGACAAATAAAGAGCGTTGATTCGTTTCTGCAAGATATTCAGCTTCGGGCGGACGAGCTTCCCTTTCACATCTCGAATCTTCCCGTGCGTCTCCAGCCATATCCCAGGATTCAATCGGATAAGGTCGTCAACATTTACGGTTTCGGCCATGCACTATTTCGACAAGGCCAGCTTGGTCACTTCAAACAGCCGGTCGGCTTGTTGCTGTGTCAAGGCGAGCAGGGCATGCGGTTCGGGCGGCTTCGTCGGCCGAATGCCTGCGTCCCATAGGTCATCGAGTAATTCCCGGGCTGCCTCTCGGGTGATGGACAGGGCAGATCCGAATTCCCCATCGTCCTCATTGCGCGAATAGGTCACACTTCCCAACTGAGGAACGGTGGGCCCACTGTCATCAATGCGGAAGATCCCGACATCTATCTTGTCCCGATCTTCCAGATTCTTCTTGATGCGCAAAACGTCAGCCATGACCGGGGAGTTACCATGAGCGCCTTCGTCTGTCAATCGCTGTCAATCGCTGTCAATCACCGCCCTTCCCGGCCGCCTGCCGTATCCCCTTGCCAATCTTGACTAGCTTTCGGTCTTCTTCCTTCTCGGCCGCTACGACCAGAGCATGAGCTTTCCCTATCGAGCAACCCAGTTCTGCCGCCAGTTCCTTGAAGGTCAACTCCCCGGCCATCGCCTTCCGGACCATGGCCTGCTTCATCGGCGTAAGTTGAAACTTCGGGCGCCCCAAGGTCTTCCCCTTCGCCCGGGCATTGGCCAGGCCTGCCTTCGTCCGGTCAGAGATCAGGCTCCGTTCAAACTCCGAGATGGCCATGAGGACATGCAACTGCACCCGGCCGGCGGGGTTGTCCGTGCTCGTATCAATTCCCTGCGATGGGCAGATCAGCGCCACCTTGTTCGTGTCGAACTCGGCCACCATTTGCGCCAGGTGGTTCAGGGTCCGCCCCAACCGGTCGAGCTTCACCACAAGAACGGCGTCAATGGCCCGGTGCCGGATGGCCTTCATCATGGCGTCAAGCCCGGTGCGGGTCCACTTCGCCCCGCTGATCGTGTCGGCGAAGACTGTGACGTCTTCCCACTTCCGGTTCTTGCAGTATTCGAGGAGTTCCGCCCGCTGTGGGTCGGTTGTCTGGTCCGAGGTTGAGACTCGGAGATATAGGGCTATTCGTTTCATTTGGTTCCTTTCGGATTGCTTGAGGTTGACTCATGCGGGCCTTTGTTTGCTTTAGTGGAGTGGATGCCGCGCTCGGGAGCCTTCGACGGCGATTTGCTGCCGTTCCGGCGAAATGCGGCCCCTTCCTGATTCGCTTGATATGCCGCCCCGAGTAACCGGATAGACGTTTTCGCCTCATTCCGGTAAAAGTTGTTAGCGTCGAATTTCTTGCCGGTATGCCGGGATGAAAACCAGAACTTCACCATGTCGGGAAGGCCACAAACGAGGGCAGAATGGTCAGAATTGTTGATGATGATGTTCATCGTTTCGCCTCCCCGAGGAGTAAGTCGGCAGCCTTCTCACAAGCTCTCCGGAAAATGTCTTCCCGGCGCTCATTGCAAAGGTCCCCGCAGGCCTTCCCTATCCTTGCTCCGTTCCCGTTCAAGATCCAGATTGAGAGGATCATTCCTCCATCGGGAAGCTTCACGACTTCTAGTTCTTTGAATTTAATTTTCACATTAACTCATACGCGGCAGCCCTCATCCGGTCATCCATTATTTTCATTTAATGGTCGATTTATGAAACGGCGGGATCGTCGCTCGCTGCTATCGGTGCAACGCTTTCATTTTCTGACCCCGTTTCTTGAACGCATCCATCGAGGACCTGGCCGTCCATTTCAAGCTGCAGGCCCATCCCGGAGAATGCCTTCAACGCCTGCATCATCTCGGGAGATTCGCGGAATCGGTCAATAACCTCCTCTGCGCTCTGGTGGTGGTGGATCACGGCAGCGATGCGATTCACCGGCGTTCCCTCGTCGTAGGCTCGTTCGAGAGTCACCGCTGCCAGCCTGGTCTTGTGATCGGGATACTCCACAAAATCTTTTGTGGCGTTGTCGTAGTGCTTCTGGTTCGCGCCTTTCGCTTCCCGAACGACCCTCATGCTGTCCTTCACGTCCTTGTCCGTGATGAGGTCCGCAAGCCGGGCCGACGCGCGGACAACTCGGCGGATCGCGGGCTCATTCTTCGCCAACGTCTCGATTTTTGTCGGGGCGCGCGCGAGGGCTGGCCCAGTATTTTTTTGGGCCTCGGTGAGAACAGGGAGTGAGATTCCTTTTTCCATTTTGGGAATGGAAGGAGTTGAGTTGAGAGCTTTGCGAAGATTGGCTAGAGACATTTAGATTTTGGGGATTGAGTGTTTAAGAGTTGGTATCAAGGGTTCGCGCTGAGACGGATAGGGAGAAGCCAAGTCTCAAAGTCTCACAGGTCTCACACCCCTTGGAGGGGTGAGACCGTGAGACTGAGACTGATTCCCCGGTCTCATGGTCCGTGAGACTGATACCGTGAGACGCCGTGAGACTGGGTTGAGATTTTCATTGTCTTGGTGTTGGTGTTTTATTCATTTGGTTTCGACCGGATGCCACCGGTCTTGTTTTTCGATTACGCGGCCGGAGGCCTGGAGAGTTTTCCAAACCCTGTAAAAAGTTGCTCGCGAAACGCCAGTTTCCCCGGTGGCAATCTGGGAGAGTTCCACGGTTTTGCGACCGCCGGGCTTCTTGGCGAGAAGGGAAAGCAGGACATCCTCGTTGAAATGATCTTTCTTCTGGAATTGGCCGCTGTTTTTGGTGCGGTCCTGCTTATCCAAGACGCTATCCGGAATGGAAGTTTGCTCCCAAAAGATCCCGCGCTGGGAATGCTGGAGATAGGCAATGTCGGTAAAGTCCGGCCGCGTATAGTTGGCGTCCTCGGTCTCGTCGAAGGCCCGGTATTCGAGGAGGCCGGCTCGCTTGCCCCTCTTGGCAAACCGGAGTTCAAACTGATTGTCACCTAGAGAGCGCAGGACATTCACGGCACGGGCCCAGTTCACAAGTTCCGACGAACCAAAGGCAGCATAAGAGAAATCGTGGTCGGTCCAGTTAGAACGGGACTTTGGATCATTGCTTGGCTTGCCCGTGTGGTGGAGCATCATCCAGACGACTCCTGTATCAAGCGCGATCGGATTCATCGTATTTCTCAGGAAGTGAGAGGCGACGGATTGCTTGCTGATGTCGTCGCCCACGTAGGAGAGGAGTGGATCAATCCAAACAAGATCCGGCTGGTGCTTGGCAATCAGCCGAGCGGTTGACCGCGCAAAAGCCTGGCCCGAATGCGTAGCGTCCCGGTGAAAGACCATATACTTTTGCAGATCAGCCAGGAAGTCTTCTCGCGAAACCCCCTCTGGAGGTTCACACATTGCGAAAACCCCTTGCAGCATCTCGGCCATGTCGCCGGCGTCGTTCTCCGCCTGAATGAACAGGCTCTTCAATCGCTTTCCGGCTTCGTTCTTGATGCCCCATAGGGATTTCGCCTGCGCCCACATTAGGCTGGCCTGCATGGCCAGAGATGATTTCCCTATGCCCGCTTGTCCCACCCAAAGGCATGAGCCTCCCCGGCAGACCCATCGGCGGCCAAGCACTGCGTTGGGATCGTTTTGGGTGTCGAGGGCAGCCAAGTGCAAGAGCGTGTGCTCTTCGGTTTCCTCGCGTCCTTCACTGATAATTGTGGCGACGCGCTCAACTTCCTCGCTGGCATACGAAATGGTGTCGAGCGGGTTACTCCCCGGCGAATATGCCTCCTCCTGCATCTTGGAGCACAGCGAAATAACCTGTCGAAGCGCGTACTTCTCCCGCACAATTTTGACGTAGTAATCAATGTTGGTGGCAGTCGGAACAAACGTGTAAAGCTCTGTAACGTAGGCGGCTCCGCCTACGGCATCCAAGATTCCCTGCTTATCGAGCTGATTCGTGAGCGTGATGAGGTCAATGGGTTCATCCGCGCCGTGCATCTCCTTCAAGACCTTGAAAATCGTCTGATGATTCGGAAGGTGAAAATGTTCACTGCCAATCCTTCGTTCAACCCGGATCATCGACCATTGCGGCGATTGCAGAATAGATGACAGGATGCCCTTTTCCGCATCGTTGCTCTGAGGCAATGGCAACGAAACTGCCGGGAGGAATGCTTCGCGACCACGTTCCGGCCGTGGTGAATCCTTGGGAAGCTGGAAGCCTCCATCAATGATGCCGAATTCCCTCAATTCCTCTTCCGTGTTCTGGGTGGATTGAGGATTTGCTGTTGCCTCTCCCATGGCGGCTCTAAGACTCTTCATGGCCGCACCTCCTCTGGCAGAGAGACGTTGTAGCCAAGTTGCCGATAAACCCCCATGCGCCGCTTACTCTGCGCAAGGAGGAAGTAGTGTTGTACGTCCATAAAATCAAAGATTTTCCCGTGGGTCTTCCCGTCGAATCGCCGAAGCACTCGGCCGGTGCGTTGTTCTGCCTTGGCTGCGGATCGACCGCCGGCGGCCAAGATGAGGACATTGGCCCTTGGGACATCGAGGCCCTCGTCTGCCAAGCTGGTGGCGATCATGCATGGCAGATCACCGGCTCCGAATGCGGCGATAGCTGCCCTACGTTTCTTGGCGCCCATCTTTGAATGAACTACGGCGCTTCCTGGGATCCTCTCGGAGAGAAACTCGCCATGTTCGATCTTCCCGATGAGGAGAAGCACAGAATCATTGGCGTGAGCATTGGCCATGGCCACCGTGGCATCATTGCGGGCCTTGTTTTCGAAGATCCCGATGTCTTGGGCGTATTGCCATATCACCCGGGCCTTCATCTCCTGCTCAGAGATCCCGCTAAATTTGCCGAAACGCGTCATCCTGCGCTCGATCTCCGGGCCGGCGGCCTGGGCGATGGCGGATTCCATCTCCTTTGGCCGGTTAGGCTGGAGCATCATGACGATGGCCTTGGCGAGCTTGCCAGAGTCCACCAGTGCCGCACGTTCGACAACGTGGACAATCGGGCCAATCAACTCGAAGACATCCTTTTTCAGGTCGTCATCCCGATTTGGGGTGGCGGTGAGGCCCCACCGGATGCCCTCATGGTAATTGAGCATCTTCCGGAATTCAGGGGCGGCGATGTGGTGACACTCATCAAGAATGACCAACTCAAAGCCTGCGAGACTCAAGGATGACTGGTAACAAGCGAACGTAATGTCCGCGGCCGCCTCGATGGCCGGGAAGGCCGCAACTGCGCTCTGCCCCTGAGCAACCTGCTCCATTGTATTGCAGATCCAGGCCGCCTTGATTTTCTGGCCCCGGGAAAGGAACCTCGGGAGCGTCCATTGGGCGATAGCGGCGGCGCCGATGATGGTTTTCCCGGAACCTGCGGGAGCGTGGCAAATACCACGGTTTGAAGAGACCAACTCGGCGACGGCCGGATCCTGATAATCGTGGAGGGCGATCACAAGAGTCCTCCTGCCCGCTGAAAATTAAAAGCCTGGGCACATTCCTGGGCACATAAGCCATAAGTCGTTGATTTGTAATGGCTACCCGACATGGATTCGAACCATGAACATCTCGCCTTGGGTGTATTTTCTTCACTCTCCTTCGTAGAGCTTCGCTTTTCTTTGGTGATATTCATTGATTTTCTGGAGCTTGGGCACATATTTGGGCACATAAGATGGCCTCGAAATTTCAACGGGAAAACTCTTCGTTTTGGTGGATCAAGTATCGGGATGAGAATGGAGTGATTCGTAGGGAGTCCACGAAGTGGAAGATCGGCGTCGGCCTTGACACTCGGGCGTGTGCCCGCCATGTCGCCACGCTTACCGTGCAGGAACAGGATTCCCTTGTCGCCGTGCGGGATGACCATAGGTTCACACGCTGGGTGCCTGGATTTTTTGCGGCCACGTACGCGAATTCCCCCAATACTCTGGACAAATATCAAGGATGCTGGCGCGTGATGGAGAGGTTTCTTACGCTTCACAATCTGGATTCCCCCATTCGAGTGAAGCGGAGCGACGCCACCTTGTTTCTGGAATGGAGGACGGCTCAGAAGATCCCCGGACTCAAGGGAAAGAAGACGGTTTGCCGGAATTCTGCCCTTCTGGACCTGACGATTTTCCGGGTGGTGATGTATGAGGCTCAGAAGAGAGGCTATATTCTCACGAATCCCATTTCGAAGCTGCGCTTGAAAAGGGATCCGGCCAGGGAGAAGCCTGAACTTGAGGAGGAGGATATTGCCAGGGTGCGCGAGGAATTGAAGCGGCGCCCGGAGTGGATGCGGGTATCTTTTGAGATTGCCCTCTATCAGGGGTGCCGGTTCTCGGAGACGTGTTTGCCCTTGGATGCCGTCAAATTTGATGATGGAACGATCACCTTCCTGATTAAAAGCGGGCGTCGTCATACCACGATGCTGCATCCCGGATTGAAACCATTGTTTGAAGGGATGAAGGAGAAGGGCCAAAAGATGACCTTCAACATGCCGGCCCGGAATAGCACCCGTGATTGGTCCCGTTTGTTCAAGAAATTGAAGATGGAGGGCGTTTCTTTCCATTGCACTCGGGTGACTGCGATTACGAAACTTGCTCGGGCCGGGGTGAATGAACAGCAGGCGATGGCGTATATTGGCCATTCTCATTCGGAGATTCATCGGATTTACCAGAGGTTGAAGGCGCGGGATCTTTCGGCTTGCGTGGATGCGCTTTCGTTTGCTGTGTCGCCCGAAAATCTGGATTCTCCGCCAGCCACTTGAGGGCGTGTTTCGCCGTGGTTCGGGTTCCGTAGAGGAACCTATATCCGTGCCGCTTCATGAGCCAGATATAGGTAGTTCCCCTGCCCAAGGCTTCGGATAGGGCACCGGTATTGAGGAGTTCAGGCATGGTTTTATTATTTCAGGTGGGTCTGGCAGTCTTTGATGGTGACTTTAGCCGAAAACATTTTTGAGATGTATGCGGTCTGCAAAATTGTGGTGAGCTGCGACCAGCATGCGACGCACCATTGAAAGTTTTGCTCTTTGGATCGTCCGCAGGTGCAACTCTCGGTCATATTTATGTTGCCGGAAGCCGTGGCGGGTTTCGGCTTGGATGCGATGGGTTCGTGGGCGTTCATTGGTCGAGTTGGTTGGAGAGAGTTTCGATGCGGAAAATGGACCGGGCGTGGCCTTTGCCTGTGGCGTAGGGCTTTTCGGTGTGTGATTTGCAGACCTGGGAATCATCGCGCCATACTCCCAGTTGCGTGAGGGCGTCTTTGGCGGCTTTGATGATGTTGTCCAGATCGGGCTTGCCGGTGTGCCAGAAGGGTGCAGAGGGCTTGATGATCGCGGAGTTCTTGCCGCTCCCGAAATGGGACTTCGGGCGAGCGAAAATGGCCACCATGGTGAGGGAGACCGGGCCTTCGAGCATGAGGCCTTGAATTTCCGCCTCTTTTACGGCGATAGCGATGGCGGATTTCCATCCCTCGGCGGTGCCGGGATCATAGACTCTTGCGGTGTATTTGTTGCCCATCTTGCGGGCAAACGCCTTGGGCCTGGGCTGGCCTTTGGGGTCTCCCGTGACCTCGAATTCGTAGATTGCGCTCATCGTGTTGCTACCTCCTGAATTCTTTTGCCAATCCAGTGCATGACGGGCACGGCCATGGAATTCCCGATGGCTTTGTAACGGGATCCGGCGGGATGCCACCCGAGGGGATGCCATGCGCAGGTGGCCGCCTCGATGCCGGAGCAAACGGAGAGATAATTCATTCCCGGGCCCCCTTGCAGACCCTAGCCCCGCCTTTGCGGCCGGGGAATCCTTGGCTGGCCTGGCCGATGATGAATCGAAAAACGCTCGTCTCAAGCTGCTCCATGATGGCATCCAAGTGCTCGGTGGAGACTCGCTGCTTTGGCTTGGCGTGGCCCCAAGCGTGATATTGCTCCAAGAGGACCTCTCGCACGGCCTTGCGTACCAAGAGCGGCGGCTTATGGCTGCGTTTCGCTGTCGTCGCAGGCATTATTTTGGGAAGAGTGCGTCGTCGCTGCCATTATCGGGCAGGGAGCGGGTTTCGCCGTCTTTGAGTCGGGAGAGTGAGGGGTCCTTCTCGGTGATCTTGAGGACGTCGCCGAGGACATTGCGGAGGAGTTTCTTGGCATCGACCTCCTTCATGTCGTCCCGCTCACAGAGTTTTTCGACCAGTGGTGTCATGGGAATGGTGATGCAGGCCTTGAGCTCGTCTTCGGTGAAGCCGGCTTCGCGTTTGAGGATCGCCCAGGCTTCCACGGGATCGGTGATCTTCGTCATCTTGCCGGTGGCCTTCGTTTCGTAGTTGGCCATCCCGCCGGCTTCGATGCGGCGAAGGAGTTCCTTTTTGAGGGAATCCCGGATGATGGCGGCGAAAGAAACCGCCTTCCATCCGAAATCCAGGCGTTCGTCGGTCATTTCGGCCAGGGTGGCCACGTAGGAATCTTTTCCCTTTGCGGAGACTTCACCGAGGGCGGCGTAGGTGGCGGTGTAGGTCTCGCAGATTTCTTTGGCTTTGCAGTATCGGCAATGGTCGAGGCCTGCTTTGCGTGGGGCGTCTTCGCGCGGGGTGCCGTCGGGGTTGTGGGCACCGTTCCAAATGCTGAGGAGATGTTCCTTGGCTGCGGGGAGGTCCTTGGCGGTGTATTCGGCGATGGTGAGCCGGTCGGCCTTGGGAAGCCGTGGCTGATTGATGGCGACAACGATGCCTCCTGCGCAATCCCATTCCCGATCTGCCATCACGGCGTAGGATCGGAGCTGCAGGTTGCTTTCTGCGGGCACGACTTCGTTGCGCCCGAATTTCTGGTCGATGATGATGAGGATCTTCCGGCCGGGATAGTATCTCCACCGGTCGCAATGGCCCGGAAAGATCGCTTTGATTCCGCGGCGCAGCCAGAGTTCTTGCTCGAATCCCTCTTCGAATTCTTCGGCTTCGGTGATTTTAATGGAGAGCTCGATGGCCTTGAAGATGTCGTCATCTCCCTTGGCGGAGGTGGCGAGGATTTCTTTTTGTTCCCGTGTAAGCATGGAGCGGTCCATCTCGGGATCGACGTTGAGGGCGTGCAGTAGGGTGCCCTCCATGGCGTCGGTGCTCTCGCTGTCGGGGAGGTGGTCTTCGGCAAATGCGGATCCTGGGCAGGCCGCGCGGCGGAAGATGTTGCTGGCGGAGGTAGTGGAGCGTTTCATTGGTCGTGTTTTTCTTGGGCTGCGTGTTTTTCGGCCAGTTTCGAGAGGAGACCTCGTTTCACTGTGACGGTTGCTCCTTCATCTGGGGGATCCTCGGCGGGTTCGTCCTTGGGCGGGTCGGAGAGAGCGTAAACCCGTACGGATTGCCCCTTTGCCGTCATGCTGTCGGGCAGTTGATTCCGCAAATGCGGGAGGTAAGCGCCGCCGGCTTCGCTGAACATCTTGCGGAGCCCCTGAATTTCAAAGCTGCCATTGCCATGGCGGGAGGCGATGTTGTCGAAGAACCCAAACTCCCGGTCATGGTTGCGGAGCCTGAGGAGCGGCCGCATGAGGTCGTCGAAGAGGAAATCGCCGGTCTTCTTTTCCCGCTTCACTTCGAAATGTTCGAGCTCATGATCGAGGATGGCCTTGCGCTGGTCTTCGGTCATGTCGTTCCAAGCGTCGCCGTCGAGGACGACTTCGCAATCCCCCATCCCCTTGGCCCGGTTTTTCAGGTTCACGATCGAGGGGACGCCCAGGACCCGGTGGCCCTTCTGCATTAGGGCGGGCTCTTCGGTTTCGGGATCGCGGAAGGCGAATACGTAATCAATCTTCACTCGGGCGCTTTCGAGGTCGAGGTGGTAGTTGATGGCGAGGGCTTTCCCGAGGGATTCGACTTCCTCGGAGGCTTTGGCAAATGTTGCTGGCATGGTTTTTTAGAATTTGAAATTTGAGATTTTTAGGTGCGGACGATGACTGCGGTGTCTTCGTAGATGGTGAGGCCGGGGCAACAACGCATCCCGCCCCGGATCTCGGCCAGGATGGCGGCGGTGTTTTCTTCCATCTTGACGAGTTCCGGCCGGGCGTTGTGCAGGGCCTTGATGTCGTTCAGGTTGAATTTCCACGTCTTTTTGACCGTCATCTTCTCGGCTTTTGGTGGAGCTTGCACCGGTGCCACCGCTACGGGAGTCGCTGCTTTGGCCTCGATCTTCTCCTGTTCTTGGGTGGTCGTCGCCTGCTTGGCCTGTTCGGCGAGGCGGGCTTGGCGCTTGGCTTCGAACCGCTGCCGCATCTCCTCCTCTTCCTTGGCCAGCTTGGCTTCGGCACGGTAGTGGGCAGACAGGAGCAACTCCAATCGCACCTGTTCGGCGGCGAGGTCCACTGAGGCTTGCTTCGCGATCTCGTTGATTTCCCGGGTGAGGGTCAGGACAGGATTCCCGACAGCCTTCCGGCTGGCTTCGATCTGCTTGAGGATTCCCTTGACTGTGGAGGTGGCCGCGGTGGCCACCGCCTGGGACTCTGCATCCCCGACGGTGACTACGGCCTTGGCCTCTTCGAGGGCCTGGCTTTTGAGCAGGTGAAACTCCGCTGTCAGTGAGACCGGTTTGAGTTTTTCGAACTCCTCTACGGCAATGAGGGGTTTGTTCGTGCTCATTTGCTGGAGAGTTCGGTTTTGACTTCGTCCCAATAGGTCAGGATGGTTTGCAGCTTCTTGTCGTCGATGTCGTCCAGGATTTGGCCGGCAGTGATCCACTTTTCAGCCAGGCAGACATTCAAGAGGCTCGCTTCCGAGTAGTCGCCTTCTTCCAGCTTCGCGCGGATCGCTTGGAGGGTTTCCGATTCCTCGGGAGCGTCTTTCAGGGCGGCGGGTGCTTCCTCCTCGGGCTGTGCGGCGGGCTTCGTCTTTTTCAGAAGAGTCTTTTTCTTCTCGGCGGGTTTCGCCTCGGGCTCGGGCTCTAGCTCCTTCTCGGGCGGCAGGACTTCGGTTTGCTGGGTTTCTTCTTTGGCGGTCTCCTCGGGCTCTTGCTTTGGTTCCGGCAAAGCGCGTGTCTCCCCCTTTTCACCTTCACGGTCCCTTTCACTCGGTGGCAACACCGCCCGCTTCACTTCGGTGATTTCGGCCTGCTTCTCGAAGTGGATGTCCGTATCCGCATTGAGGCGTTCCATCGTGTCGTCGCTCAGGTCGGCGAGCTTGGAGAGGCGTTTGATGACGGTCTTCTTGTACATCTCGCCCTCGTCAGCGACCCAGGGTGTCGAGTAGCCTTTGCTTTCGTGAGCCTTCCAAGAGTCGGAGCGCGCGCGGACGCTTTCGACTTCGCCCCGGTCCATGAATTCCCATGCGGCGCTGCCGTCCCGGTATTTGATGACGGCGTAGGCTCCGATGATCTCGCCCCGGTCGCTCTTCACGTCGGGATTGTGGATGATGTCGCGATTGAGGCCCTGAACGATCTTAAATTCGTCGTTTTCCTTCACCACCACGGCGTAGAGGTCGGCCACATTGTCATTACGGCGAATGAGGGAAACCAAGCCCTTGTAGTCAGGCTGGAAGGTGCATTCCATCCGGTTCGCCTTACTGTTCCAGCGCGGGATCAAGTGGGCGTGGCGACCATCCAGGGCCAGGCCCATCTGGGCGGCGGTGAGGAGACAGGCCAAGAAGCTGGTCGGGTCGCACTCGGCAATTTTGGGATTGCGATTAATGGTCGTGCGCACGATTACTCCGAATTTCTCCGGCGTGTAGTATCGCGGGAGGGCCAGCGCGAGTTGTTGTTGGATCTTGTCCGATTGGACGAGTTCCCGCAGATCGCTCTGCGGGCGGGTGGCTATTTGTGTGCTCATAACTTTGGTATTTTAGGGTTGTGTTGGTGATTTTTGACGTTGGTTTCCCTTCGTCGGGTTGTGGATTTTTCTAGGAGGGAAAGGGAGGGAAAGAGGCGGCTATCCTTGGGTGTCGTTCTTCCATGCATCGGCGGGATCATCGGCGTCGGTGCGTTCGAAATAGGCGTTCAGGCCATCGATTTGATCTTCCAGGGCACAGACCGCTGCGCTTTGATTCCAGATCGTGCGCCGGAGGATCTTGTTTTCTTCCACCTTCTCGGCGGCGATTTCCCGGTGGAGGAGCATGTCTTCGTCGGCAGCTTGGAAGGCCCGGTCGTAGAACCAGAAGAAGAAGAGCGCCCCCAGCAAACCGCCGGCCAGGGCTCCCATCCCAAACATTCCCAGCATGAGCCAGTCTTGCGTGATGAGGAGGTTCATCGTGAGGCCTCCTCTTGGCGAAGGCGGAAGGTTCCTCGGCGGGCGAATATCGGAAGAAGTCGGCCAGTCTGTCGGAGAGTATTGAACTTCCGGTAAAACGTTGCCCTGGAGATGCCGATGGCATACCGGGCTTCTTTTTGAAGCTGCGATGTGCGCCAAGTGTGGTCGCCCATCACCATCAAGAGGTCGTCCAGCGGGTATTTGGTCTGGAATTGGCCGCTGATATTGCTTTGACCATATCTCGCGCAGGTCCGCGAGGTGGGCTTTGGGGCCTCGTTGCGGAGAAATCCGAAGGCCTTGGCCAGGCGGATCTTGAAACGCACCACTGGAACCGTATTGCGAAAGAGGGTGATTAACGCCGTGGCCTGCACTTCATCGAGGAGGCAGAATGTCTGCGGACGCCCACCAACAGAGGAAGGGAGGGGTTTTGCGATTTCAAATCGCAAAAGTCCAATCTCCGCTTCGATCTCCTCTTGGAACTTGAGGAGCATCCGGTAGGCGCTCCGGTGGCCGATTCCGCATTCCCATGCGATGGTTCGGCTGTCGATGACCGGAGTGCCGTCTTTGGCCGTGCGGAGTGAGAGAGTTCCCCGACCCGTCACGATTTGGGCGGACGGGTGGCCAAGCGGGCCGGGGAGAGTGGTTGGCGTGGGCGTATTCATTTTTCCACTTCCTGTTTTTCGATCAGGGTCTCTACGAACTGGCTGATGCTCTGGTTGGCTGCCGCTGCCATTTTGTCCACCTCTCGCCGAATCCTGGCGGACATGTAGAGGGTGACTTTGACCGGATTATCCTTGCGCTTTGGGCGTCCTTTTGTTGGAGACATATGACGCAATTTATACGTCACTTATGCGTTGTAAATAATTATTTTACAGAGACGCATTTATGACGTATAAAAAGAATCATGAAAGATTCCATCAGGGAAAATCCAGTCAGGATGACGCTTTACATGGAGTCCGCAACAAGGGAAAAACTGCGTAATTCCTCAAAG
>Ga0209491_10005786_pt1 | contig 17781 bp, 14 predicted proteins | sample BON02_FD_187213 | JGI IMG/M metagenome (GOLD analysis project Ga0209491, IMG submission 187213) | Freshwater microbial communities from Lake Bonney liftoff mats and glacier meltwater in Antarctica - BON-02 (SPAdes) (version 2) | ecosystem: Environmental > Aquatic > Freshwater > Ice > Glacier...
AGAGGTGCTGACGAAAACCGATGTTCCTGTAACGGCAGAGCAGACCACGATAAGTGTCTATGACAACCGAAGCGAGACACCAAAGTGTTCTCGAACATTCCTACGGGGTGAGATGCCACCAAAGACCTTCAAATGTCCTTGGCCCTATCCGTGGGGAGCGAAGGACTACGCCATCTATGCCGTGAGTAGTTACCCGGGCGGCTTCAACAGTCAGCCGTTGTTCAAACTCTGGCAGATGGATAAGCGACCCCGCTAGATGAGACCGTGCGCTAGTGAGCTACTAAAACACTGGATCAGAAAACGGGTAGAAGGTCACAGACTCAACATTAAAAAACATGAGGACTCCGGTGCATCTTGACCACTAACACAATTTCGTTAGACTCAAATCTGCGCGATATGGGATCATTTTTGTACGGAAATCCATGGTTGAATACTAAGTTACTTCAATCGGTCTGAAATTGGTCGCATTACGCGAGAGTGGTTAAATTCTGTGGGGAAAAGGTTCGCGTGACGAGCCGTGTGATGAGTAGATAATTGGCAACCTGAGTCCGCATGTGATCAAATCTGAACTTTGATGTGAAAGGGCTTTAAACCTCTAGTGGTCCGGAGCCCTTTCCCCTCCTGGAACCCTTACGCGAGAAACCCCCACCACAGTGGAGTACTTCTGTGACCCTTTAGTTATTTGAAATCACTTTTCTTTGACCGGGGCGGCAGCTCTGACAATGCCTATTCTGTGACGTCCGACCATGCGATCGTCTTTATCCGTCTGATTCGCAGGTCAAAGGCTGCAGGATTTCAACTAAGCACCACGCCCAATTGGGCTAGGTACGGGGTTCCCATAGACGGGAAACTTTCGGCTCTCACGTTGACCTCACCCGCGGGAATTTATGAGTTTCGGCCGCCACGAATAGAGTCATCAATTTCAGCGCATCCTGAGCAATTGAGTTGCTCAGTGCGCTTACCCCGGAAAACATGGCGATCGTAAGCACGATGTTCTTCGTGACGTATTTACCCAGTGGGTCGATTCAATGTCTCGTGGTGGACTGTGAGCTGTTCATTCTCACTGAACGCTGCACGTAGAATATTTTCCCTGAAATCGCACGGAGACAATAAAACATTCCTAGACTTCCGCTAAAAGTGGAGGCTTGTTGTGTCCCTAAGTATCAACGACATTGTCGAGAACCCTAGTTTACGCACTCGATTTTTAGCAGGCAAAGATGGCTTGGGTCGGCGAGTGGTCTGGGCTCATGCCACTGACGTTGATCAACCATGGGAGTGGCTCGGATCAGGAGAATTGCTCATGACCTTAGGTCGCAATTTTCCTGCTAGCGCTCAAGATCAGATGCAGTTCATCAGAGCCTGCGTAGATGCTGACTTGGCAGGTATTGACATAGCTGAGGGGTGGTTCTCACCAAAACTAACAGATGAGGCAGTCGAATTAGCGAACGAGTTGGACTTTCCCATTATTGAAACTGGCTACGAGATTCCTTTTGCAAGTTTGACCAAGGCGGTAGCGGACTCAACCCAACGCAGCCGGCACGCATCCGAAATTATGCAGGTTTATGAGTGCTATCGAATTTCCTCCATGGCGCAGCGAACTGAAAGTGAGATCCTCACAGACTTAGCGGAACATGTGGGAGCACAGTTGACAATTGTGAAAATTGATTCAGGTATAAGACTCTTGAAAACATATTCCGATCCACCATCTGACGTAATCACCCAGATTAGAAGTCTGAATAAGTCAGGTCCTTTACCCGCAGTAAAACGGATAGTGAGCTCTGGGCAGACCTATCTCGTCATCCCAATTCACGGGAAATCCCTGGCGTTGGTGAGTTGGGGATCTGGGCCACACATGGATCTGATCGTAATGCAGCACGCCGCTGCGGCCGCCTCTCTAATTGCAGACCGATTCCTTTCTCGGATCGAATCACGTGTCACCTATGACTCCCAACTGCTATCACACTTACTAAATGGATCGGTAGATTTTGAACTAGCTCGGGTCCGGCTCGAGGAAATTGGATTGGGCGAATGTCCTTGGCAGATCCTCTCCGTTGCGACGAACGACCAGATTGATGTCACTAGCATTTATGTCAACCTGATGAGCCAGGGGATTAACGCGATCGCAACCAAGACAAAGTTCGGGCTTTTTGTACTTCTACCAGTTACCGCTGAGATTGATGTAGGTTTGATGGAAATATTTGGAACACGCCGTCTGGTAGCCGGAGTAAGTCAGCAGTTTTCCACTTTGAGCCGAGTGATCGACGCAGCACGTGAGTCTGTGTGGGCTCGAGAGTCGAGTTCAAAAAAACTGGGAACAATTGCCATGTATGGATCTACACAGAGTCTTTTTTTCCCCCGCACTCTCCCCGAGGCGCAGGAGGCAATCGATTTAGTTCTAGGCGAATTAATCGCGTACGACACTGAGCGTAATGGCCATTTAGTGCAATCCTTGCGAGTCTTTTTTCAGTCGCGACGCTCATGGCAAGCCGCTAGTCGCGAATTGGGCATCCATAGACAAACGCTGGTCTACCGGCTCCAACGTATCGGTGAACTGACGAATCGAGACCTAGGGTCTGTTGAAGATATAGCTGCTCTACATATGGCATTACAAGCAATGGACTTCCTCGAGCAGATTTAACAGCGGACTCGTTCAGACCCCGGGTCGTACATGGGCCTAAGCGAGACAGAAGCAGGAACCATTCCGTTGACCGTTTGCACTTGGTAGTCACCGCTCGTGAAAAACTCGATGGTTGCGTTTTCTGGTCCGCTGATCCAGGAGAGGATTACGGCGGCTCCTAGCGTGTACCCAAATTGCGTTGAATCAACTTTTCCCACAAGCACCCCATCCCGATAGATGGGTTCGTCGTGGAAGAGAAATGTTTTTGGCTCAGAGAGTAAAAGTTGCACTAGCCTCCGACTCACGCCACTTTCTCGCGCTCGAGACAATGCTTCGTGACCAATAAAGCCGCCAGGTTTATCCCATGCGATCGCGAAATCAAGTCCAGCCTCAATCGGATTGTCATTAGCCCCGATGTCATGGCCCCAGCTGCGGTAGGCCTTTTCAAGTCGAAGGGAGTTCAATGCGTAATACCCCGCCATACGAAGTCCAAATGCACCTCCGTGCTCAAGCAGTGTTGTGAAAATATGTCGAGATATGTCAGCGGGAACCAATAGTTCCCAACCTAGTTCGCCTACAAAAGTCAACCTGTTCGCGCGCACGAAACCGAAACCAAGATCAATCTCTCTCGACGTTGCAAAGGGAAATGCCTCATGGGAAAGGTCAGTTTCGGTTAGGGACTGCAAAAATTCGCGTGAGTTCGGGCCCATTACCGACAACATGGCGAAGTTTCCTGTTATATCCGTAACGTAGCAAATTTCGTCTCCTTCAATTGAATTCTCAAGGTGAGCGCAGTCGCGAGTGACTGTTGCGGGCCCGGAGAGGACCAAAAATCTATCGTTTGCCAGTCTGGTAACGGTGACGTCTGATTCGATCCCAGCGTATTTATTGAGCCACTGTGTATAGACAATGCGACCGTCAGTGACATCAATATTCCTGATTGAAACTCTTTGCAGAACTTTGAGAGCGTCGCGCCCTTGAACGAGAAGTTTCCCAAAAGAAGAGGTGTCAAACATTCCGACAGCTGTGCGTACCGCATCGTGTTCTTCTTTCACAGCGTCAAACCAGCAGGGACGGCCAAAACTATAAGTGTATTCGCGCTCACCTTCATGGCGTGCGTACCAGTTTGCGCGCTCCCATCCGCGCATTTCTCCAAACACGGCACCGGCTTTTTCTGTCAGCTCATGGAGTGGGCTTTGACGCAATGGACGCGCAGTTGACCGCTGCTCAAAAGGCCAGTGGATGCTATAAGAAATATCCAGAGTTTCCAGCACTCGGTCAACAACAAATCGCGGATTGCTTTCATGGCGCTGAACTCGGGCAAGGTCTGTTTCCGGTAAATCTATGGGAGATTTACCGGAAACGATCCAATCCGCCAGGGTTGCCCCCGCTCCTGGGCCAGAAAGAAAGCCAGTGGAATTGAAGCCCGCGGCAACGAAATAGTTCTTAAGTGTCGGAGCTGGACCGAGGTGGTAATGACCGTCCGTGGTGAAACTTTCAGGCCCAGAGAAATGAAGCTTGATCCCAGCCTCTTGAAGGATTGGTACCCGCTCAATCATGCGCTCATAAAACGGACCTAGGTGATCCCAATCTTCGGGCAGTCGAATGAACCCAGGATTTGGCGGAATTCCTTTTGGCTTCCAGGCGTAACTGCCTGGTTCAAAGAAGCCAACTAACAGTGCACCAGCTTCGTCTTTTACGTAGGAGCAGTCATCTGCACTCTTTATTGTGGGAAGATTTCTAGGTAAATTTTCAATGCCATCGGTTACTATGTAGTAGTGCGCTAAAGCTTGTAAAGGGATCGAGACTCCGGACTTGGCCCCAAACTCACGGCCCCACATCCCGGTCGCGTTGACCACAATCTCGGCCTCAATATCGCCTTGGTTTGTCCGTACCCCGGAAACAGACCCATCCTTGGTGAGTACTTCAAGTACGTCAATGTGTTCCATTACTCGCGCGCCGCGCTGTGTAGCACCTCGGGCTAAAGCGATGGTCGTATCTGTAGCGTTACCGCGACCTTCTCTAGGATAGAACAGCCCGCCGCAAAGTCCTTCAGGATTGAGAAGCGGTTGGATTGCAATTGTTTCGGCTGGCGTGAGAAGTTGAGCCTCAATTTCACTAGACACCGCAGACAGGTGCTGGTGTTTGAGTTCATGCATCCGGTCATCAGTCATCGCGATGTGTACCGTGCCGGTTTCTACATACCCGGTAGCAAACCCAGTGTCCTGTTCAAGTGTGCGGAAAATATCAAGACTTCGTTTAACGATTTGTCTCATTCCGTGTGTTGGTCGTGCCTGAGTAATCAATCCAGCAGCATGCCAGGTGGTGCCAGACGTGAGTGTGTTCTTTTCCAACACGACGACATCGGTCCAACCCAGCCTCGTCAGCTGATATGCGATTGCGGTACCTATAACCCCACCTCCAACAATGACAACTTGGGCACGGCTTAGCAAATTTTGGCTAGTCATCTTCACCCCATTTCTACGGTTGTTAGTCAGAAAACGTACCTGAGGCGGCCTAATGTTCAATTTGGCAAATTGACAAGGTTGGAGGGGTTGATTTGTATTAATTAATAGTTGTCTCAATTACCCACTAGGGCAAAGTTGAGCCATTATCCACCCCAAATCAACAATGCGGGAGGTCTTAAAAGTGTCACCGACTGAAGTATTTGAACAATTAAGCAATAACTATTTCATCGATGGAAGTTACAAAATCAGCGCATCTGGAGAGCACTTCGACGTACTTAATCCAGCCACGGAAGAGAAGTTGGGCAGTGTTTCTGACTGCACCGCAGACGAAGTTGCTGCTGTGCTAGACGTGTCAGTAGAGGTTCAGAAGCGATGGTGGGCGCAATCAGGACTACACCGGGCTGAGAAATTACATGAAGTAGCCCGGACGCTCAAAGCTAGGCGGCATGAGTTGGCCACTCTTATGACCATGGAGATGGGTAAGCCATACAAGGAAAGTGCAGACGAAGTCGATTGGTGCGTCACAGCACTGGATTATTACGCGGAGATTGGTAGGCATGACATGGGAAATGTCATAGCACCAGCGGTAGAAGGTCAATTTCATTACACGATAAAAGAACCCTATGGTGTAGTTGCACTGATCCTGCCATTCAACTTCCCGTATGTTCTTCTATGCTGGGAAGCCGCGGCCGCACTGGCCTCGGGAAACTCGGTTGTTGTCAAGCCATCCGAACACTCAAGTTTGTGCACTTTGAAGTTCATGGAAATTTTCGAGGCGCTGCCTGTTGGTCTCGTTCAGTGTGTGACCGGGGGTGGCCGCGTAGGTGGGCAACTCTGTTCCTCTGAGAAAACCAATATGGTGGCATTCACAGGAAGTGTTCCTACCGGTCGAATTGTGGCAAAAACTTGTGCTGAGACTTTCAAGCCGCATTTAATTGAAACTTCCGGCAATGACCCTTTTATTGTCATGCCCTCCGCTCCGCTTGACAAAGCAATCAGAGGAGCATGTTTTGCAGCGTACATCAACGCTGGTCAAGTTTGTACTTCAGCGGAACGGTTTTTTGTTCACGAAGACGTCTATGACGATTTTGTTGAAGGCTTAGCAAATGAGGCGCGAAAACTACGAATCGGAAACGGTTTGGGCAAAGTTGATATTGGCCCGATGGTCAACCGTAGAGAGCGGGATCGGTACGAAGGAATTATCGCCCGCGCAATTGAGCAAGGCGCCAGGGTAGTCACGGGAGCAAAACGTCCAGAAGGAATGAGCGAAGGAAACTTCCAAGAGCCAACAGTTTTAGCTGACGTCACAGTAGACATGGATATTATGAATAACGAATCTTTTGGTCCAGTCGCGCCAATCTGCAAAGTGAGCAGTTTAGAAGAAGCAATTAGTCACGCAAATAACTCCCGTTTTGGTTTGGGAGCGAATTTGTATTCACTCAAACTCGATGAAGTTATGCGCGCAATAAACGGAATTGAAACAGGTATGGTGTGGGTAAATGCACCTTTGCTCGATAACGATGCAGGTCCTTTCGGTGGGGTAAAACTCTCAGGATCTGGGCGTCAACTGGGGCCTGAAGGTCTCGATAGTTTCCGAAACACCAAGTTAGTCATGATTGATCCAGAAGCCGCGGCTCAAGACTTTTGGTGGTTCCCGTATTCAGACGACGAGAGCTTCTCCGCAAATTCACCCAAGTAAAAAACGAGAATAGGAAATCATATGGCACCGTTACCAGATGAAATAGAACGAAGGGTTGCTCTGTACGAGGATCCAGCGAATGATCCAGGGGGATTTAAGCCGACAGACTGGGCCGTGATTTTAGGCGCCGGAGTCGTGCTTCCAATCGTATGTATTTTCATTGGCTGGAACGTTGGGTGGACCGTATGAGCGAGGAACAAGACTCATCTCAAAATAATCTTGATCGAGCAGCTCAACAAGGTGAGATGTCCTGGCCCATGCTTCCGCACGAGCGCAACTGGAATAGGAAATCGCTTTTTGTTGTTCTCATGGTGGCGGCTGCAGCTACTTGGTGTTACATAATTGGTGAATACGTGGGTTACTACCTTCCATTGTGGCCAGGATTCTTTGCCATGACTGCCGGTGCCATGATAGGGATGCTGTTAGTAACCCTGGCTGTCGTACCGACTTCATCTCGTTTTGGAGTTGACAGTATCAAGGCGGCAGTTCCCCAGTTTGGAGCAAATGGCTGGGTCATAACGGTAGCGCTGCAGTACTTGTCAATTATTGGCTGGAACGCTTTGCTGCTGATCTTTTTCGGGAGATCAGTCTCCCGTTTTCTTAACGCCGTAGGGCTGGGCGATGAATCTTTAGCTGACATCGTCGTGCCAATTGGCACGGTTGTAGCTTGTGCGTTGGTCTTCATCATTTTACGGAGAGGAACAACCGGGCTGGAGCGAGTGGCAATGTGGTTATTTTTCTTCATTGTTGGTGTTGGGCTTTTCCTCATCATCGTCATTTTCGTACAAAAGAGTGATGAGTTGGCAACGGCTGTTCCGGCCTATGCAACGGGTAAACAAATTGATTTTCAATTTGGAATTGAGATCGCGTTAGTATCTCTGCTCTCGTGGTGGCCATATATCGGATCAATGACTCGTATGGCTCGCTCACCTTCTATCGCAGCTGCGCCATCCATGCTCGGCATGGGGCTTCCCGTCCCGATTCTGAGTTTTGTGGGACTAGCTGCGATTTTGGTTCTCGAAACCTCTGATCCTTCAGGGTGGATGATTCAGGTTGGTGGGAATCTTTTCGGCGCCCTAGCCTTACTTTTCGTTATGGCAGCGAACTTTGGCACCGCTACTGCAGGTTTGTATGCCTCGACGGTCGGGATAAAAGCGGTTCCGAAACTCGGTCGAATCCCATGGAATTTTGCCCTCATGATTTCGATACTTCCAGTCGTATTCATTGGCATATTTTTCCCCAACTGGGTGTTTGACAACTTCGGTACCTTCGTCGCCTACATTGGTGTTTTTTTTGCTCCCCTCTGTGGAATTCAAATAGTCGACTACTTTGGGATACGCCGGGGACGAATCAATATTCGTGGTCTTTATGAGACTGGGTCTGAGTCTCCCTACGGCTACTGGTTTGGAATCAATCCGGCCGCCATAATTGGTATGGCAGGTGGGGTTGTTACTTACCTCTATTTACTGGATCCGATTTCCTACTCAGTGAATGACCCATTCCCAATCATCGGTGCGTCATTACCAGCGGCGGCTATAGCTGCCGTTGCTTACACGATAGTTACGTTCGCTATCAATAAACCACTGAATAAAGGTGACTACACAAAACACTGATTTCGTGTAGTAAGGATCCCTAGACGCTGCCCCGGACAGCAGCCCCCTTTACTTTAGGGGATGTGGCCCGGGGCAACGTTTATATTCCGTCAAACTGACCTGCCCAGGTCACGAAAACGTAGTCATGAGTCCGATGAAAAAAGTTATTTCAAAAAAATTCCAAGTTATTCAAATATTGTGGTGGCGCAACTGTGAACTAGTCCAAAAAAATGACGCCATGCACACCTTCGGCTGCTTGACTCACGGCAGCGCTATTGGATAGCGGAAAGCAACGCTCGGTATGGCTCCTCATAGCCCTCGGAATATGTTGGAAATGAATGAACTACATCGATAAGAATTTCAAGTGGAATCTGAGCTCGAATTGCAAGGACTGCTTCAGTAATCCACTCATCACAATGTGGACCGATTGCTGCGGCACCGATCAGTGCCTTGGTTGAGCGATCAGCTGTGAGTATGAGAAGACCACCTGAACCGCCATCAACTATGTGACGAGCTGTATTTCGCAAGTCAATTTGTGTTGTTACCGCATCAATTCCGGCAGTTATGGCGTCGGCATACGATCGTCCGACACTGGCTACGGGAGGATCGGTGTACACACATCGAGGAATACTGTTGTAGTTTGCGCTTCGCGGCGTTCCTAGAATCCCAGCCGCAATAATTCTGGCTTGGTAATTGGCAGTATGAGTTAAGGGGGCAATACCGCCGACATCTCCACCAGCCCAAACATTTTCAAGGCCTTGCACTCGGCAATGTTGATCAGTAGGAATCGCGCCCTTACCATCTATTTCAATCCCAAGGAGTTCTAGTCCAATTCCTTCAACTCTGGGTTTGCGCCCCGTCGCAACAAGTAACCTGTCAGCGTTTAATTTGCGGCCATCTTCGAGAACAACTGTGGCTCCGCCGGTTGTCGATTCCTCGACGGATGAAATTGCGGTTCCAATAACTAGTTCGATTCCTTCAGCTTCAAACATATTACCCAGTTCAACCGAGATTGCCTCTTCCTCTTGAGCGAGTAGCCGCTTTTCCGGTTCAATGATCGTCACCTTGGTGCCAAAGCGCGAATAGACTTGCGCCAGTTCGCATCCAGCTGGACCGCCCCCGATCACAATGAGCGTTTTAGGCAACTCGGTACTCGTCAGGGCTTTGTCAGTAGTCCACGCATCGAGATCATTGAGACCGGGTATTGGTGGAACGAATGACGCAGATCCGGTTGATATAACCAACTGGTCATATTCAAAAATCTCTTTGCCGACAGAGACGCTCCCGGGTTGTGAAATAACACCGGTGCCCCGCACGACCTCTACTCCCAGTTGAATTAAATTTTCTTCATTTGCAGAGTCGTCTCTATTTTCAACAATTTTTTCTCTGCGAGACACCGCGCAAGCGAAAGCGTCTTCATGATCATCGAGTTCAAGCGGAGTAGAAGTAGCGCCTAATTTCACAGTCTGTGTGGCATCAAAACGTGCACCAGCAGAACGTAACATTGCTTTACTTGGCATGCAGGAATAGAAAGGGCATTCACCGCCGATCAGGTGCTCCTCGACGATAAGAACTGATTTTCCTGACTGTGCAAGCAACGACGCGAGCATCTCACCAGCTGACCCTGTCCCAAGAATAAGAACATCTGTTTTCATATAGTACCTCCAACTGCAGGCTACACCCGGACCCGCTCACCCATTGTCTGTTCACGAACCGAGACTAATTTTTCGGAAACAGCAATATTCTCTTTTCTTCACTGAATCAATCGAATCCCTAGATGAGTAGTGCAAATTTGTAGCGGCGGGAAAAGTAATTACCGCAGCAAGCAGCTCGAAAAAGCGCCCCAACTATGGCAGAGGTCTTGAGACTCGTTCAAATGGTGGGAGTTTGGTGGAAGCGGGCGTAATCCATGCCTGAAACTGGTAGTTTTCTAGGCGTCGGATAAGCCGCGTGACGGAGGACAACAATGGCCCACGAAGCACCTCACCCGAGCACCGCGCCGGTTGGGACGGATTCGTATCGCACCGGCCGAGTCGTCGGCCTGGCAAGCACCGCAGCGCTCGGCGGATTCCTCTTCGGCTTCGACTCAGCCGTCATTAATGGTGCGGCCTCCGCGATCAAGAAGACGTTCGACTTGGGTTCCTTCGAGCTTGGACTCGTCGTCTCCATAGCGCTTATCGGCGCGGCCATTGGAGCCTGGTTCGCTGGCTGGCTCGCCTCTCAATACGGCCGCCGTCGTGTCATGCTGGTCGCGGCCGCACTGTTCTTTGTGTCGGCATTCGGGCAGGCTTTTCCCTTTGGAGTTATCGACCTGTCACTCTGGCGACTTATCGGCGGCGCCGGTATTGGCGCCGCGAGCGTCATGGCACCGATGTACATCGCCGAGATTGCTCCGGCGCAACTGCGCGGCCGGATGGGCGCGCTGCAGCAGTTCGCCATTGTTATCGGCATCTTCACTACTGGCCTCGCCAACTTCCTGATCCTGCAAGCTGCAGGCGGTAATTCGCTGGATCCTTGGTTGTTCGGCTTACCGGCCTGGCGGTGGATGTTCCTTTCGATGGTGCTTCCCGCAATGGCCTACTGGTTCTTCGCATCACGACTTCCTGAATCCCCGCGCTATCTCGTGCAGATTGGTAAGGACGACGAAGCGGCCTCGGTGCTCGCGCAGGTCTACACCGACGATGTTCGAGTGCGCGTTGCCAGAATCCGCGCATCCATGAACGTCGAACACAAGTCGAGCTTGTCGGATATCCGCGGGCCACGCTTGGGCCTGATGCCAATCGTCTGGGTCGGTGTCCTGCTCAGTGCCCTGCAGCAGTTTGTCGGGATTAATGCCGTCTTTTACTACTCCGACACCATCTGGGAGTCGGTCGGCTTCAGCCAGGGCCAGGCCTTCCAGACCTCGCTAATCACTGCCGGCGTCAATGTCGCCTTTACCGTCGTTGCCATCGCACTCATTGACAGGGTGGGTCGCAAGCCACTGCTCCTGGTCGGATCGATCGGCATGTTCACGATGCTCGCAACCCTCACCTACGTTTTTGGCACCGCTCCCGTCAGCGATACCGGCCAACCGATCCTTACTAACGGCCCGGACATCGTCGCCATGCTCGCCTTCAACTTCTACGTTGCGTTCTTCGCAGCGACCTGGGGGCCCGTCATTTGGGTGCTTCTCGGGGAGATGTTCCCGAACCGTATCCGAGCGGCTGCCCTCGCTCTCGCCGCCGCAGTCCAATGGCTTGCCAATTTTCTGGTCACAACAGCCTTCCCGCCACTGGCCGAAATCAGCCTCGGGCTGGCCTACAGCGTGTTCACGGTCTTTGCTTTGTTATCCATCCCATTCGTCCTTCGTAAGATTCACGAGACCAAGGGTGTGGAACTGGAGGACATAGAAGCGCTGGAAACGGATCGTGTCCGAAGCTGACGCACGGTGTCTCAAACCGGCTTGTACGAGCCCGCATCCTTTTTCTGACCCTCGGGTGGGCTACTTGGGTGTTCCCCCGATCAGAACCGCTGGCTCTCCTGGCGTTACTAACGGAACTTGGCGGAAATCTGTCAATCGGGCGGGGGGGGGTGGGGGGTCGATAAAGGGGTGAACCTCGCCACCTGACTGGATCGCAGGGGTTCCAAATTTTTGTGAATCCAAAGTGACGTAAATTGCACGTCACAGTTTTCCACCCGTTGAGGTGACGACAGAGTCATGACTACAACATTGGGGTTCTTACCGCCGTCACTCAGCGCAGCATTAGGCGGATGACCAGCGAACATAAGAATGGACGTATCTGGCTCGGACAACGTCAGGGTTGTCTGCGTTGACCTACCACTTGACTCCATTCAAATACTGGCAGCTACAGAATTGTAGACGAGTAATCACTCTGAATCATACGAATTACCCACGAGACGGGTAAGAATCAGCGCCGAAAGATGGACGATGAGCGACACTGAAAGAGTGCCACTCCAATGGATCGGACCGGTATCCAAAACGAAATGCCGGAAGACTTCGTGGGGTCAATCGATAAAATTTTCTATAAAGCGTTTTTAGTTTTTTCACCGTTACCAGATTCGCGCAGCCATTACTTGTTCCCGATCTGAAATCAGTTTTAGAGAACCATTCGACCAAAGCATGGGAATTGTTCGGCTAAGAAAACGATCAGTCGTAGTGTTTTTACCGATCCCACCCCGAAGGGTCCAGCTGGCACCCGGTGCCAAACATGTTCCAGGATCAAATCGAATTACCGTGTCTCCCGTTTCAATGCGGTAGCCGTCGAGACATTGAACCGTGCTGCCATTGTTGAATAGGCGAACGTACTGAGTTGCAGCGCGGGTTTTTCCTTTTTTCTTTCCGAGGGAAAGTTCAGAGAGCACGACACTGCCTTCAAGCGCATCGAGGTCGCATCCGTTAAGGCAGGGGTATTCGCGCGTAAATCGGTAGTTGCCGTATTGATCGAGTAGATAGGCGGCGTCTCCAACCAGGTACGGACCACTTCCTGGGTTTTGATAAACCAACGATTTCTTATTGAGAAAAAGTGTGCGGCCATCAGAACCGCCCGGCGCACCAACACCGGTACGAATAGTGCGATAGTCCCCAGCATTCAACACGGAACCACCGGGGAATGTGTAGCCCGCGGCATTGCCGGTGTCGCGGATCCGCCAACCCGAAAGATCAACGGGAGTGTCGCTGAGGTTGCGAACGCTCACCCATTCGTCAATGACCGCTCCGGCAGAACGATTGATTCGCAACAAAATATTTGCATCAGGCTGTTCAATTTCGCCGCAAAGATTCGGATTCCAAATCCCAACCTTGCGCTGTTGCGCTGACTTGATGACTTCGCGATACAGGCTACTCATGGCAGCTTCATTTGCAACTGTGAACCAGTGACCCCATCCACGCTCGGCCATTGCCCACGCTAGATCTTGGTCGTACTCTGTTGAGATTGGATTCCATGCCAGCACCGTCCGCTGCGGGCGATCCGCTTTTCCCTTACTCGCGGGGTCAAGTGAAGCCAAACGAACTTTGGTCCCTATCGGTGCCAGTCCCTCAAGCGTTGCCTTTGCTTGCCAACCACCACATTGACCACCGTGGTCTTTGCCGTCAATTTCGGGTGCGTTAATCCCAATGAATCGAATCCGGCTAGTAGCTCCGGTGACGTCGTCGGTCACCGACATCGTGTCACCGTCAACTATTCGTTGGACGGTAGCGGTTTCCCAGGACTGGATTGAGTCCCAGGGTGAGGTTCGCACGTTGGCGGAAGCGGGCAAAGAAATTGCCGCAGTGAGTAGCGCAAAGAGCGCTACGACTGCGGCAGTGGTCGTGCGGTTGATTCCCATGGTGGGAATAGTTTAAATGGCCTTACGCAGATCAGTGCTCACGCGGGCAAATGCACGGACCCGGACGACCTGGACGGCGCTGCTATCGGCAAGCACCTCGAGGGCAACCGGGGAAACGGGCGCACCCTTCACCAGTTCAACAAAGTTATTGATCATGGTGTCGTTGAGCTGGAACTTAGCCATATCCTCGCCAAGGGAGTTCATGATTTCAATCGTGGAAGTTGTCATGTATTAAAGGTAAACCCGCATAATCATTAAAACAAACGTTGAAAAACGATCATAAACATTAGATTTACTTATGATAAAATAGGGTAATGGCCTACCTCCAAGACCTCGACATTCAGCAATTGCTGACCCTGCGGGCAATCGATGAGGAAGGAAGTTTCGGGGGAGCCGCTGACGTACTGCGCTTTTCCCAGTCAGCGGTGAGCCAGCAAGCGGCAGCGTTAGAAAAGGCGGTTGGCCACCAACTCTTCAATAGGCCCAAGGGACCTAAACCAGCATCTCTGACAGAAGCCGGGCGAATCTTGCTTGAACATGCGGAGTTGATTCTCGCCCGACTCGAACAAGCTGGCCGGGAACTTGATGACCTCGCGGCAGGAACAAAAGGTCGCGTTGTGTGCGGAACCTTTCAAAGTGTTTCGGTTGAACTTCTGCCTACCGTTGTTGGGCAGTTGCTACTAAATTCGCCAGGTGTTGAGGTTGAACTTATTGAATCGACGTCAAATGCGGAGTTGATCGAACTCCTTGTCTCCGGAAAAATCGATGTGTCATTTCTCGTGGGTCCAGTTACTGATCCCAGACTGCAAATAACTGAGCTCGGTCAAGATCCCATGGTTCTACTTTTACCCAGACATGACGAAGTTCTCATTGGACCTGACCCAGAAGTTCCCAGAACCGCAGTTCCCATCCGCGAACTACACGAGCAACCATTTATCGCCCAACAAGAGGAATCTGATCACGTTAGGGTTGAAACATCACTGCTAGCTGCCGGCATTAAACCGCGTTATGTATTCCGTACCAATGACAACGGGGCGGTTCAAGCCATGGTGCGAACAGGTGCTGGATATTCGATCATGCCCAAACTGACCGTTGATGAAACAGACCCTGATATTCGCATTATGGCAATTGATCCACCACTGCCAAAGCGCACAATTGTGTTGGCATTACGTAAGTCCGGGCCACGAATCCCCGCCCTACAAACCTTCATTGACCTCAGTATTAGGGCCAGCGGTGAACGACTTGATGCGATGCCGGCAGCTTTGAATTCAATGTCTTCGAGTGTTTAGCGCATAGCTGCTGGGTCAACCCACGAGAGCGAATGAAACCGCGCGAATCCTCGATCAAATGAATACAAGGTTGCACCAAGTGATATTGCTGAAGCTGCAATCTGGCAATCGGTCACATTACCGTCCCGCGCTGAGTGGTAGGAAACGAGCGCCGAAAATTCATGCCAAAAATTTACGCCGGAATCCATGACCGAATTCATCGGGCTTGACAGTAGTGATCCAAGAAATGAAAGCGCCAACTCGGTAGACGCAGGATTGACCGACATGCGTCGACTGGTGGCAATCCGGATAAACCCCGCAGCCACCACCGGAAAGACAGCAAGTGGTTGTGAGCTTCGGCGAAGGCTATCGATTGTCTGAGTGGCTAGGGCGTTGGTACTTGAATCTTCAAAGAAGGCCCCCAACAAGACGTTAATGTCAACGGTGTTCACGTCAATTAGAGTTTCGTTCAAGATAATCAAGTTCGTCCAGTAAGTTCAAAATTTGTGAAGTGCTGTTTTCGTCCACACCCGGAGGAAGGATTAGTTTGCCCGGATGTGTGGGCAACGGTGCTAGATCGATAGCAAGGCGTGCGTTGTGCTCACGAAGAAGGAGCCTGAGGGCATCTTCAATAACTGAACCCACACTGCTGTGTCCCTTTACTGCTAATTCCTTAGCCTCCGAGTAGAGGGCTTTATCTATTGTGACCGTGGTTCTCATGTTTGCATCTTAACATCATTGAATTGCATCAAGATGCATAATGTGTGCTGTTCTACTTTTCGGTGAGTGTCACCTTGAGTACCGGCCGTACATCTTCCGGTTGGTTGAGTTCACTCCAAACGGCGGCAACCATTGGTTCAAGGAACAGAACCCCGAATTGCCGGATCAGCATTCGTAGAACCTGATCCTCTTCTGAAGTGGTGGTCCGAGCATGACCGCCTTCGCGCATCAACTTCATTTGATCACGGCTCATAGCTACTAATCGGGACAGAATTCCATCAGTTTCGCCTGAGCGATCAGGACGGTCCAAAAGTGAGCGGCGAAGGTAGCCGACAATTTCTGGGCGCTCGGCCAGCATTTCTTGAACCCGAGTATCGCGGGAGGACCGATCTCCAGGTCCACTCGAAAGCGCACTTGTAAATACCTCAATTATTTCCTCTTCAACCGCAATCCGAAGACCCTCTTTAGAACCAAAATGATGCTGAACTAGGCCAACGGTGCAACCTGCTGCCGCGGCGACAGCGCGCATGGACACCCGATCCTCACCCAGCCGTCCAAACAAGTTGAGGGCAACAAGGCGAATTCGTTCTCTGGCCTCTTGTTCCGGCATCACATCACCCCTTTAGTAGACAAAACTTGAAACTACTATACACTTGTATGGTAATCATTGTTGCACTCCCTTAAGGAGCCACGAGCATGTCTGCACCCACCTCAGTGAATGAAGCTTTTATCTATGACACTTTGCGCACGCCACGTGGGAAAGGGAAACCAGGTGGTTCCCTCTATGAAGTAAAACCGGTTGACCTCGTGGCCTCGTTGCTCGCAGAAATTCCCAAGCGTAATAAAGGCTACGACCCACAGCGAGTCGATGATGTTGTTCTCGGCTGCGTCACACCGGTTGGTGATCAAGGGGCTGACATTGCAAAAACTGCGGCGATGGTTGCAGGATTACCAGAAAGTGTCGCGGGCGTGCAACTCAATCGCTTCTGCGCGTCAGGACTTGAATCGGTGAATCAAGCGGCCGCACGGATTCGCTCAGGCATGGAAGACATGATCATTGCCGGCGGCGTTGAATCAATGTCGCGTATTCCCATGGGTACTGACGGCGGCGCCATGGCACTCGACCCGCAAACCGCATTTGACGTCAACTTCGTACCGCAAGGAATTGGGGCGGACTTAATTGCAACTATTGACGGCTACAGCCGCGAAGACGTTGATCGCTTTGCTGTGTGGTCCCAGGAAAAGGCCGCACGTGCGTGGGATGAAGGCCGATTTGCCAGGTCAATCGTGCCGGTGAAAGATCGCAATGGCCTCACCATCTTGGATCATGACGAATTTATTCGCCGGGGAACAACGGTCGAATCACTGTCATCGTTAAAACCATCATTCGCCATGATGGGTGAGCACGGCGGCTTCGATTCGGTAGCCCTCGAGGTATACACACATGTCGACGCCATTAATCACGTGCACCACGCTGGAAACTCGTCAGGAATCGTTGACGGTGCAGCACTTGTACTGATCGGTAGCGAGCAAGCCGGTAACGACATGGGACTCACTCCGCGTGCACGAATTATCAGCATGGCTGTTGTTGGCTCTGAACCAACGATCATGCTCACCGGTCCGGCACCTGCCAGCCGCAAAGCACTAGCAAAGGCGGGTCTCACTGCTGATGACATGGACATTGTTGAAATCAACGAAGCATTCGCATCCGTTGCCTTGCGGCTGCAAAACGAACTCAAAATTCCCGACGAGAAAATTAACCCCAACGGTGGATCCATTGCCATGGGACACCCGCTCGGCGCTACCGGCGCCATGATCTTGGGAACGTTAGTAGACGAACTTGAACGCACCGGCGGTCGTTACGGCCTTGCCACACTCTGCGTTGGCGGCGGCATGGGAATCGCAACAATCGTTGAAAGAATTTGAGGGTAAAGGCTAATCATGATTTCCTATGAAAAAGATAATGACGGAATCGTCACGCTGACCATTGATGACCCAAACGCGGGCGCGAACACGATGAACCAGGCGTTCTCAGAAAGCCTGGGGAAAACACTGGATCAACTCGAGTCCGAGGTTGATTCCATCACCGGTG
>Ga0209491_10005791_pt1 | contig 17775 bp, 15 predicted proteins | sample BON02_FD_187213 | JGI IMG/M metagenome (GOLD analysis project Ga0209491, IMG submission 187213) | Freshwater microbial communities from Lake Bonney liftoff mats and glacier meltwater in Antarctica - BON-02 (SPAdes) (version 2) | ecosystem: Environmental > Aquatic > Freshwater > Ice > Glacier...
ACGACAACGCGGCGATGGAATCCTTCTATGGCCGGTTCAAGACCAGCACCATCCGGGACCGCGTGCTGGCCGATGAGGAGGAAGCCCGGGCAGTGGTGTTTGAATACATCGAACCGTTCTACAACCGGTATCGGCCCCACAGCTCACTGGACTACCGCAGCCCGGTGGAGTTCGAGCAGATGATTTCCCGAACCGCCCCCGCGGGGGCGGTTGGGGAAGAAGGCAAAGACGGCGACAAAGCCGCCTTTACCCAAAACTAAAAACCTGATAAACCAACAACAATAAAACAAGAGAATCTCAACTCCAAGAAACTCAGTACACTTCATATTCTTTAAGATCGATATATTGCAAGTCGTCGGTTTGGCCAAAGTAGCCCCGGATATCACTCCTAAATGTTTGCCATCTCTTTCAGCTGTTTGGTTGCGATGCCGATGGGACGCTCGAACGGAATGCCCGCGCAGGCGAGCAACGTGGTGAGCAGGTCGCCTTGGTTTCCTTTGATGTCGGCCAGGAAGCGTCCTGTGTTGATGGAACCACCACCGCGTCCGGCGATGATGAACGGAAGATTTTCGCGCGCATGGATATTCCCGTCCTCCAGACCGGAGCCCCACATCATGATGCAGTTGTCGAGCAACGTGCCGTCGCCTTCCCTCAGTTTGCTCATCTTGTTTACCATATAGGCAAACTGGTCGATGTTGAACTTGGTGATCGCGGCAACTTTCCGGACTTTTTCGTCTTCTTTGTTGTGATGGGTCTGGGAATGATGCTCGTTGCTGAACCCGAGTTCCGGATAGGAAACGCCGTTCGGTGTGGAGCCGATGTAAGTGCTGACGCGGGTCGTGTCCGTCTGGAACGCGAGCACGTTGAGGTCGCACATCACCTGCATGTATTCGCTGCGCTTGTCGCCCTCAGGAATCTTGATCTCAATGGGCGGGGAATCCGAATCGTTGCGTTTACGGATGCTGACTCCAGCCGTTTCCAGAGCCGCCTCTTTTTGACGATACTCGATGGCGGCGATGCGACGCTCAACGGCGCGCACGCTGTCCAGATATTCGTCCAGTTTGTGCTGGTCGCCCTGCGGAAGCGTCCGACGAAGGTCCTTCGCGCCGCCCAGGACTAGGTCCAACATCTGCCGATCAAGCGGATCCGCCTGGGCGAGGTGTCCGGGTCGGTCGGACTTTCCAAAGAGCCGGTTTAGAACGCTGCCGGGATTGATCTCGGCGGGGACGGCCTGGGTTGCCGAACGAAAACTGCAATGAGTATAATATCCTTCGTTCAGTCCTTCCTGATTTTCCTTGTGCGTCTGCGGCATCGTGGCCAGTTCCAAGGACGGGAGGGAGGTGAAACCACCCACGTAATTAGCGGCGACCTGATCTGCTGAAATGGCGATGTTGATCTGGTTCCTTGTGTTTGCATCCGGCAGCGCAGCCGTAAGCCAGGTCGACAATTCCAGCGCGTGAGGGGCGCCATTGAACGGTGCGATTGGAACTCCCGAAATTCCCTTTATCAGCAGGCACTGGTCGAGCACAGAGCGTAACGATTCCAAAGCCGGTGGAGGTGCCGACAGAAAACTCTCCGGACTCGCGGGCCAGAATTGATCCATGATGACCCCGTGGGGCATGTACATAAATCCGAGACGAACCGGCGGTTTGTAGGACGTTCCCTTCGTCGCAAGCTCCGCCCAGCCCATCGTTTCAAGGAGCGGGAGGGCAAGCGTGGCTCCGATCCCTTTCAGGCAGGTGCGACGATCAATCAGGAAGCTATTTTTCATCGGTCAAGGAGGTCAGTTGTTGTTGGGGTTGGATGCGGCGGTGAGTAAAAGGATAGCTGGTAACAATTTCGGTGATGAGCGTCTGCATACCATAACCGTCCTTGGCCATGGTTTCCATCAAATGATCGACCACGATTTCGTCGTAGCCTTCCAGCTGCCGGCACAGGGCGTAGGCCAGCAGTTTTTCCGTCACGTTGCGGGCAAGGTCATCGGTTCGTGCGGCGATGATGGATTTTAGTTCTTTGGGAGACGTAAAGTGTTTTCCACCCGGTAGCTCGCCCGCAGCGTCAATGGCCCCTCCCGAATCGTCCTGATCGCGCCAGCGCCCGATGGCATCAAAGTTCTCCAGGCCAAAGCCGATCGGATCGAGAATTTTGTGGCAATTGGCGCAAACGGGATCGGTCTGGTGCAGTTCCGTGCGCTGACGCAGGGTCAGGTTTTCGACGGTCTTCTGGTCCTGTTTGTCCAAGGCCGGAACGTTCGGTGGCGGTGGAGGTATATGTTCCCCCAGCACCTGTTCGAGCACCCACACGCCGCGCTTGACGGGGCTGGTGCGATTCGGAAAAGAAGTCGTCGCCAGAATGCCGGGCATTCCCAGAATTCCGCCCCGATTGGAATCCGTCAGCGTCACCTTGCGCCACTTCGGTCCGGTAACTTTTTCGTCCAGGCCGTAGAGCGCTGCGATGGTCCCGTTGAGGAACGTGTAATCACTGTCCACCAAACTCACGATGCTCCGGTTTTCACGGACCATGTCTTCAAAGAACAACCGCGCCTCGTCATACATCGCCGCGCGCATCTCGGGTGTCATTTGAGGGAATTTGGCGGTGTCGAAAGTCTTGCTCGCGAGGCTGTCGAGCCCGAGCCATTGCGCGCCAAAACCATCAAATAACGCCCGGGACCGTTCATCCTTCAGAAGACGCTTCACCTGCGATTTCAGAATCTCCGGTTCGTGCAGCTCTCCGCGATCCGCCAGCGCCGAAAGTTCGGCATCGGGCATCGTCGCCCACAGCAGATAAGACAAGCGGGACGCGAGTTGATAGTCATCCAAAGGAACAATCTCGTGATCCGGGTCAGGCTCCACAGCCGGCGTGATGAAGAGGAACTGGGGAGACACCAAGATTGCTTTCAACATCAGGCGCAGGGCATCGGAGTAGGCAAGTTTGTTTTCGCGCCCCAGATCAAACACCTGCACCAGAACATCCAGTTCCGTTTCGGAAGGTGGGCGGCGATAGGCATTACGGGCGAGTGATCCGGCGACTTTTCTAGCGGCGATCCGTTCCTCAGTCCCGGGCTTCGGCGTTTTGCCGAAAAGACGCTTTTGCAACTTGGTGTGCGGGGCATCGCCGGAAGCCAAAACTAGGTCCAGCGCCTCGTTGGCGATAGCGAGATACTGCTCCGACTGGAGGGGTGACAGTGTGTTCAAATAGCCCGCTCCGAACACTTCGTCCGGCAGCTCATCGGCAACCGCCGAATCCACGCCGAGGAAATCATGCAGCGTGTTGCCATACTCCGACTTGGTCAATCGGCGGATCACAAACAGACCCGGGTCCTTCGAGCTGAGAAACTTGAGCTTGCCGATCCCATCCACAAACTTCTGTCGATCCGCATCGGTCGGCTGTTTTTCCGCGTCATCCGGCGGCATGTCGTGGGTCTTCACGATGGCGAGCGCCTGCTTCCAACGTTTGCTGGAGGCCGTTTCGCCGGGGTTCTTGAGCGCGACTTCGAGGTTGATTCCACCCTTCTGCTTATTTTGCCCGTGACAGCCCTTGCAATAGTTCTCGATGAACTGGGTGACATCCTCACGAAAAATATTTTTGGCCTCAGCCTGCAACGCGGAGAAATCCGCATCGTTCGCGGGCTGCGCCTGACAGGGCAAACTCATTGCCCACACCACGCCGACGAGCGTCATCGCCGTCATGCCACTGCCAAATATGCGGGCCATTGTCATTCGTTTCTCGGGTTCGACCGGGACTATATTCAAAGGATTCATTTTGCTCTAGCGGAAATACGGCGAGGATCACTAAAAATGGTAAAAACGCCAGCTCTGCCCGGCGGGAGAAGATGACGGGGTGTCGGTTACAGCGGCACCGACCAGATGGGACAACATCTTTCATTGTTCAAAGACTATCTGAGCAAAGTGGCCGGACTCAACGTGCGACCAGACCAACAGAGCACAACCAAAGGGGTGATCTATGCGTTTCATGGCGTGGAGCACGGCACAGAGAGTAACAATCGCAAGGAGTTGGCGAAACATTTCGAAGAGTTTACAAAGCTGACTGACCTTTGAGCAACAGATCCAGCGGCAGCGGAAGAGCTCTTGAAAGGAACTGGAGCGAATGCTCGCGAGATAACTCAAATTATTTCGCGGTACTCCAAAGAGTTCCGAAGGCTACAGATTGACCTCAAGCACACCAGAGAAGAAAAAGTCCGCTTCACCAACGCCGCCGAGGTCATAGCTAATTCAACGGCTTCTTGAAATAGTAGATCAGCGTCTTGGTCGAGCCATCCTGGTTCAAAGGAGTTACCGTGACCACCTCCCACCCTTTCCTGCCGAGATCGTTGATCTTCCCGGCCAGTTCCGCGTCCTTGATCGTTGGGCCCGCATCCAGCACCAGATGCTGCCACCCGCCCGATGTCGGTTCTGCTGAACGCTCCGCCGCCCAGACGGCCGATACGGTGATCGTGATCGCGGCGGCGATTCCAATTGATGTGTATCCACGTGTTTTCATAATCGTGTTCGGGGAACCATTGAGTTGATGAGGAGTTGAATTGGAGCAGGACTCTCGCAAATTGTCAGTTGTTTTCACCCAACCGATCGGCGGAATTGAATTGCCTAAACCGGATCGATTCCTAGATTCTTCCACTTCGCATCCAATGAGATTCAACCTTCAACAGAGATAATCATGAGCTACTCCATCAATCTACACGGCGAAGACAACCTGCTCGAGGTCAAGCTGACCGGAAAACTGACCAAGGAACTCTACGCGGAACTCGAACCGGTCGTCGCGGAACAGATCAAGGAATTCGGCAAACTCAAACTGCTGGTAGTCATGCAGGATTTTCAGGGCTGGACCTGCGGTGCGATGTGGGAGGATACGAAATTTGACCTGAAACACTGGCGCGACTTTGAGAAGCTCGCGATCGTGGGCGACAAGAAATGGGAACAGGGCATGGCAACGTTCTGCAAACCGTTCACCACCGCCAAGATCAAATATTTCGACATCTCGAAACTGGCCGACGCCGACGCCTGGGTTCGCGAGTGATCCGAAATCCGCAGCCCGCTTGATTCAACCGGCCCGACGTCCTCCACCGTCGGGCTATTTCCCGCCCGTGGACGACACCGGCATGGGGAACAGCTGAATGTCGCCGCCCTGAACGACCGGTTCATTGCCGGTCGGAGCACCGCTGTGATTCACGTAGTTCGTCGAAAACATGTGGTAATCGGCGTGCATGAATTTCAGCGTCACGGAGAACCACGACTGGTCGCCACCCACCGTCATACTCTGTTTGCTCGGCACCACGAACTCGCCCTTGTCGTTGGTGTAAATCCTCTTGTCCTGCATCTGAATTTCTCCCGCCGAGACGTATTCATCGAGATCCGCCGTGCCCGACCATTGTTTGCGCAACACGATCACCCCCTTGATCGGCTCCTTGGTGTCAGCATTCACCACACGCCCTTCGACTTTGGGAAAAACATAGGCGTCGTGCATGCCGCTCGTCGAACTGCACCCGGCGACCATCGACATGATGCAACCCGTTAGAACCAACCAGAGAAATCGATTTTTCATAAACATTAAGTGTGCCCGCACGATGCATCATTTCCTGCACGGGCTCAACAGCAAAAGCGCGACGGTAAATCCATGAAGCCTGAGTTCCGCGTTCGGCCGCAATCACGCAACTCCCGGACGCCCTGCGCACCCACTATTTCTGGCTCTGCAAGAACGCCATGATGTCGCGGAGATCTTGTTTCGTGAGAATGTCGGACAACCCTTCGGGCATGCCGGAAGCGCCGCGCGAGCGGGATTTAACTTCGCTCTTGTCCAATGTCAGGATGCCGTCCTCGGGTGAGTTCAGGAGGATTTCGGTGTCGGTCTCCTTCTTGATGATACCGGCGTAATAGCTGCCGTCGTTCATCTCGATCAATTGATTCTCAAAACCGGCGGCAATGCTGGCGTTTGGATTCACGATGGATTCCAACAGATACTCAGGCGTCACGCGGGTGGCAATACCGTCGACCGCAGGACCCACTTTGCCACCCCCGCCATCGACCGCGTGGCAGCGATAACAGGCAGCGGCAGGGTGTTCGACGAACACCTTCTTGCCGTTCTCCGCGTTGCCTCCGGCCATCGCCCAATGAAACGCAGCCAGCTTGTCGTCAGCGGGAAGCGCGGCTTCGTAGTCACCCAAATTCTTGATGATCCGTTCATCGGAACGCGCACGGGATGCTTCCAGAACATCCAGTTCCAGCGCCGGGTCGAGCGCACCGGCTTCCACCCAAGGACGCAGCACGCCGTAAATGATTTCATCTGCAACTGTTCCGGGAATCTGCGACAGGGCTGCCAGCGCGGTTTGCTGTTCTTCAATGGAACCGTTCTTCAACAACTCGGCCAACTGTGGCGCGGCGGCCCCCGATGTCGACATTGAAGCCAGCAACACGGCCGCCTTCCGGACTGCCGGATCGAAGTCCGCGTTGGCCACTTCGCGCGCCGCTTCAAACTCCGGTGCCTTCATCTTTGCAAGTGCTTTCAACGCGGCGGCGCGAACTTTCCCCTCGGCGTGAAGATTGTTCACCAGCGCGGCCAGTTTAGGACTCACGGAGAGCAGTTCCAGTTCAGCAGCCGCGTTCAAAGCCGCGACCTGCACCGCCGTCGACTTGGCCGCAAGCAACATATCGAATTCTGCCAGCAAGGCCGCAGCGGCCGGTTTCGGATCGCGCGATGCCAGCGGACGATAAAGTCCGAGCACCTTGTCGCGCGGCGAGGGATCGGCCCATTGACCGAGCATGAGCAACGCTTCCGCACGCGCATCCTCGATCACAGCCCGCGCTTCTTCCGGACCTCCAAACGTGATTCCGTTCGCGGCGAACTCCGCCAGCTGTTTTGCATTCCCGGCATCACCCACCCGGAAGTTCGCATTCAGCGAACGGCGCATCACCGGTCGCAACACGATGTCGACGTAGTCCTTGCCGGACATTGCCGCAGTCAATTCGGACGATGGCAACAAGGCGTCGCTTCCCAACAAAGACGCCAGCGCGGGCATGGCCTCCACAATGGCGGCATCGTTGATCGCGCGCGCGGCCTCCACGACCAGCAAGGGATCGGCGTCGTTCAGGAAGCTCGCGACGTTCGCGTCGCCCAGTTCGCAGAGAGCCAGCAGAAATGCCATGCGACCATTCGCGTTCGGATACTTCGTCAATGCGTTTAGCCACTCGTTGAAGAACGGTTCGGAACCATTGCTGAACATCCGACGAACAAAACTGATCATGTCTGCGGTAAGAATAGACGCACGATGACGAAGCACGAGGTCATCACGCCCCTGCTCCACGAAATCATTGATCTCGTTGAATGTAAGTATAAACTCGGTCTCTTCGGTGTTCTTGTCCCAACGCTTCTTTACATCTTCCTTGTCGACTCGCATGTCGTCCTGCCCAGTCCGCAAGAAGTAGGAAATCCCCAGCGCCGCGAAACGGCGCACACGCGGATTCGGATCTTTCAAAGCCTTCTTCAAAGAATTGAACGCATTCACATAACCTGCTTCACCCAGCATCGCCAAAGCCTGTCCACGAATTTCAGGATCCGGATCGTTCGCAAGCGGAAGCAAGGCTGTGAGCTCCTCCACGTTTTCATCCGCAGGAATCGCACGGAACATCTGCCCGACGCCCCAGATGCCGTGCAATCTTGCAATCGGGTCCTTCGATTCGAAGGCAACTTTGCGGAGCGCCTCAAATTCCTTGCGGTTCGCCAGTTCCCACTGCGCTTCAAGCCGCACCCGCATGTCGGGACTTTCCAGCAGCTTCGCCAGTTCGTTGATCGAACGGTTCTTCATGCCCTCGGCGAGAAGTTTTTGAACTCCGGCGGAACGCGGATCTTTCTTTTCAGGTGCAAGACGGTAGATGCGGCCTTTCATCGATTTCGGCCAGCCTTCCACCCAGTCGGAGAAGTAGAGCGCGCCGTCAGGACCAAACTCGACGTCGGTCGGCAGCGTGTTCCAGATGAGTTCGGGTTGACCGGTCACTTCATAGCTCGCGCCTTTTAAAACCTGTTTGATCTGCTTGATGCCACTCACGCTGTCCTGCCCCTTGAAATGACAGAGAAAAAATGAATCGTCGTACTGCGCCGGAAGACCGGTGCCGGGATAATACGTGAGACCGGACGGCCCGTTGTCGATGTGGGCGAGCGGCGGCAGATGCGCGGCGACGCGACCGGGAAAGTTCGTCCACCAGATGCGTTCGCTCATCCAGACACCACCGGGGTTTTGTTCGCTGAACTGATACCCGATCCGCCAGCCGTAATCCGCGCCCTCCACCACGTGAACCCAGCGTTCGCGGTCGCCGTGATCGCAATCGTTGTCGCCAGTGAAGAGGTCGCCGTATTTGTTGAACGCGAGTTCCTGTGGATTGCGCAGGCCGTGGGCAAACACCTCGAGATTCGCGCCGTCGGGTTCCATCCGGAACACCGCGCCTTCGTCCGGCAAATCAATGACATTGCCCTCCTTGGTTTTCACATGCGCACCCCGATCACCGACGCTGAAATAAATGCGACCGTCGGGCCCCTTGATCAACCCGTGCAAATCGTGACCCGTGAGACTGAAGTGGACGCCGAACCCGTAGGCCAATTGTTCCCGCTCGTCCGCCTTGCCGTCGCCGTCGTTGTCGCGCAACCGCCACACGCTCGGGATGTCTGTGAAGTAAACCCAGCCGTCCTTGGACATCACACCGGAAGCGATGCCGTCCAGGATGTTGGTAAACCCGTCGGCGAACACCCCGGAAAACTCCGCCACACCATCGCCGTCCTTGTCTTCCAGCAACCGAATGGTCTCGGTCTCCGTCTGCATCTTGGGCCACTCGTCACCCGCATGTTTCTTGATCAGCGCAATGCGGTCATCAACCGTGCGGGCGGCGAGATCGTCGTCGTACCAAGACATATGATGCCGGATGTCGACGGCGCTGCTGCGGTACCGGGCGGTTTCCGAAACATAGATTTTGCCATCGTTTCCGATGTGGAACGCAACCGGGTTCTCGAGCTGAGGTTCATTGGCCACGAGTTCCACCTTGAAACCGGGCGCGACGCGGAACTTCTTGATCGCCTTCTGCGCCTCGGTTTTTGCCAGGTCAAAATTCGCCGGTGGAGCGGGTTCCCTGGCGGGACCGAGATCGGCCGCGTTAATCGAATGAACTGATGCGAACACGGCCAGACAAGCCGTCACAATACGTCTCACGTGGTGCACGCGGCAAAACTTAAAGTCCGCCCGCAACGTTTCAAGTCAATTGTCGAATGAAGCCACCGACAAGGTGGCCGCTGAAAAACTGTCGCGGTGCAGCGCGACGCGAATTGAAGTTGCTTTGAGTTCTCTCTCGTATCAAACATGGGAGTAGGTTCTCCTAAAATTGCATGTCCAGTGAAAACGACGAGCACTTGCGACGATGTCCTTTAAAAATTGGATCAACCGCTTGGTAAATCAGCTACGGGGGGAAAGTCCATTCGGCGGCGACTGCCTTCCTAGCCGGGTACCATTGTTTCATGCTGATCACCCCGCGTCACCAGTTCCACTTCCGTGGAACTACAAGGAACCGTTCAAGATCTTCGAGGCATTTTATACGGAAGCGAACTCCGCTGAAGGTGCAGCGAAACACAATCGTTATCTTGACCTGCCCGGTTTCGCGCCGGTGCTGGTCACGCGTGATCCGGGAATCATCAAAGCCATTCAACGCGATACCGGCGACAAGCCCGGCCAGTTCGATCGTGATACGGCTCCCACCGGTGGCATTGGTCGAGCGACCGGCACCGATTCCCTACTCTACTGCAACGGAGCCCAGTGGCGACGTCAAAAGTCTCTTTCCGCAAAACCATTCAGCAAATCCAACCTGTTTCAACCGCACAAGTTTCACGGCTTCGAAGAGACCTTCCGCAAGACGGCAGTTCAGCGACTCCAGGCGCTTCGCCAGGCACAATTCGAACGCGGTGAGACCCGAACCCGCATCGCGCTGGAACCGGAAATCCAGGTCGTGATGTTGGAGATGCTGGTGAACAATTTCTTGGGGGGTAAAGTGCCCTGCAACGAATTGAGAGACCGGTACGTGCCCGCACTGGTCTACATGATCGAGTATATGGTCCGCGACACGGTGGCGCCTTATCTCCTCCAGTTCTTGGGGGCCTTCACCGGTGAGAATCGCAAGCTCCGTCGGGCACAGGCGGATTTCGAAGAGCTGACGGACATCGCGTTGGCGGGTCGCGCTGAAGGATTGGGTTGCTGGAAAGAATTTGAATCGGAAGCTTCTAACGATGCGTTGCGGGCGAACATTCGGGTCTTTCTCGCTGGCGCCATGGAGGCGACATCGTCATTTGCTGGTTGGGCATTATCGCACCTGGCACATCATCCTGAGTGGCAGGAAAAGGTTTTCGAGGACGTGAAGGACATGGACCATTACGATCCGGAAGATTTTCATCAGGCAGTTCAACTCAACCGGGTCCTTGAAGAAACGCTGCGGCTCACTCCGGCTCTCTATTTTCTCCCAAGGCGTGCGACTGTCGACACCTGGGTGGAGACGGATGACAACCGCAAACTCTGGATACCGAAAGGCACCCACATTCGACTCGACGTCTGGAACGCCAACCGTTGTGAGGAGTTCTGGGGCGAAAAGGTGACCGGACATCCCGCCGCCAAATTCGCTCCGGAGCGCTGGACTGACATGGAAAAGTGCGGGCGATCCGCGAAGGAAATGTTGCACTTTGGATTTGGCTACGGTCCGAGATTCTGCCCCGGACGTTCTCTGGGCCTTCTCGAAGTGGGGCTCGTTGTCGGTGCGGTTGTGAAGTTGTTCAGGTTTACTGCCGCCCATCCCAACACGGCAGCGCGGGCTGGCGTATCCACCAAACCCGCTGATGGCGTATTGGTAGATCTCGAAATCCGATCTTGATAAGGACGACAACTATTCAACTGCGGATTTTTGCTGGTAATGGCGATACGTTCTTCAACTCGAAGAGGATGAACAGCCATCTGTGGGGCCGAAGCGGAGAACGAATTGATCAACAGGTGGACCGGATCTGTAGAATGCGTCTCCGCAGATTGAAAACGGATTCTCAGCAACAGTTGGCTATGACCACTTTGCCAGACCCTATTGACGGACCAACCAATCCCGACGCTTGTTTCCGCTCGCATCGGAGGGCGAAGCGTTCATACACTCACTCCCGCAACCGAACGCGATCAGATCAATCGTGCTGTATCCTTTTCCAAAACCAGCGTCAGACCCTCGCCGGGTCGTTATCACCGGCGTTGGGATCGTCACGGCCCTTGGAATCGGGTGGAAAAAGAACGCCGACGGGTTTCGGAGCGGACAGCGCGCCTTTCGGCCGGTCACGCTTTTCGACGTCAACCGACAGCGCACACGCGAAGCTGCCGAAGTGGATTTGCCGGAACATTTTCCCAAGACCCGTCTCTCTGAGAAACAACGGCTACGCCTGGATCGGGCCGCCCTCCAATTGCTGCTGGCCGCGAGCGAAGCATGGAATCAAGGCGGTTGGAAACCGTCCGAGAGCATCCCGTTTGTGTTGGGAACAACCAGTGGTGGGATGCCGCTCGGCGAAGACTATTTCAGGCACGCACAGAATTCGCCCACAACCCAACGCGGCCAACCCACGCGGCTCACAAGTTATCAAGCGCAACGACAGGCGATCGATGTCATGAGCGCACTCGGGTTCACCGGCCCGCTGACAATCATTGCCAACGCCTGCGCCTCCGGCGGTAACGCGATTGGTCACGCGTTCGAACAAATTCGACTGGGTCGTGCTGATCAAGTCCTGGCCGGAGGATACGATGGATTGAGCCAGCTCGTCTTCGCCGGATTCGATTCACTCCAAGCACTGTCAACGACCCAATGCAGTCCGTTTTGCGCCGATCGTGACGGACTCGGTTTGGGCGAAGGAGCCGGTGTGCTGGCCATAGAATCACTGGAATCAGCGCACAAGCGGAACGCCATCATCCTCGGCGAAGTGGTCGGCTATGGTGCAGCGACGGATGTTCATCATCTCACGCAACCTCATCCTGAGGGCAACGCCGCTTTGCAGTCCATGAACGAAGCGTGTCGTGTCGCGAAACTCGAACCAGGCCAGATTGATTACATCAACGCTCATGGAACTGGCACGCCGCTGAACGACGGCGCTGAAGCCGCCGCCATCAACCGTTGGGCAGGCAACCATGCGCGGAACATCAAGGTCAGTTCCACGAAAGGAAGCGTCGGTCATATCTTGGGTGGAGCCGGAGCAATCGAGGCGGTGATCAGTCTAATGGCCCTCAATGGACAGTGGATTCCGCCGGGACGAACAACCGGGAAGATCGATCCGATCTGCCAGTTCGACTACGTCACGCAACCGCGCGACACAAAGATGGAGCACGTTTTGAGCAACTCCTTTGGTTTCGGCGGAGCAAACGCCACCCTGCTTTTCAGGAGGTCGAAATGAATGAAATTTCAATCTCAGGATGGGGTGCGGTGTCACCGGCAGGTTGGTCTGCGGTCGACTTGTTTGCGGCGGTTGACTCGAACAAAGTTCTGCCAACCTCCAAACTGGATCGCCCCGGTTGGCCCGATGGTCTCGCCCTGCGTCGGGTCCCCTCACTCACCAAACCCGCAGCGTGGGCACGCCACCCCAGGATGCGACGAACAAGCCCCATTTCACGCTTCGCAACCGCAGCCGCCCTGGAAGCGCTGGGCAAAACAGCAACCGCAGTAAAGGAGGGGAAACACCGTTTGGGAATCGTTTTCTGCGCCATGGCCGGGTGCGTGAATTACTCGCGTCGTTTTTATCAAGAGGTATTGGAAGATCCTTCGACGGCAAGCCCGCTGATTTTCCCGGAAACGGTCTTCAATGCGCCCGCCAGCCACCTCGCGGCGCTGCTTGGCACCACGGCCATCAACTACACTTTGGTCGGAGACGACACCGCGTTCATTCATGGACTCGCGACCGCAGCCGGCTGGTTGCTTGAAGATCGCGTGGACGGTTGCCTCGTGATTGGTGCGGACGAGTGCGACTGGTTGAGCGCAGACGCGATGCGTTTGTTTGATCGAAAGGAAGTTCTCGCGGAAGGCGCGGGAGCGGTCTTCCTGCAACGCGGCGCGCAAGGTGTCACTCTGCAAAACATAACGTCTCCGCAAGTTTTCTCTGCCGGCCTCAAACGCGAACCACTCGTGCGTGCGGTTCGCAATGAACTGGAATCCGCCCAGGCTGCGGACGCATGGTTCGATTCGTGTTCACACACCAACCCTCGATTGAATTGCGAACCTGCGGTCTGGCACGACTGGGCAGGGACACGCACTTCCTTGAGACGAATCACCGGGAACGCATTCACCGCCGCAAGTGCTTGGCAGACGATTGTCGCGGCCAAGAAAATTTCGGAGGGAGCTGTTCGCAGCACATTTGTCACGGTCACCGGATGCAATCAGGAAGCCATCGGGCTGACGCTGAAGAGGCCGTAAACTTAACCGCGAATGGACACCAATAAACACTAATTCACAGCCGGTCCCTCTCGTTCCAATGGTTTTCGGCGTGTGGCCGCCATACGGCACCCCGGAGCCACGCATCAGATTTCCGTCACCCTCCCACCTGATTCGTGTCCATTCGTGTTCATTCGTGGTTTCTCTTTTTTCATGAGCAAACGAGTCATTCTTATCACCGGCGCCAACGGCGGTCTCGGTCAGTCAATTGCCAAGACGTTCCTCGGCGAGTCATCGGACAACGTCGTCTGGCTCGGTGTCCGGGAACGTCGCGATCAGGCAAACGACATTGCCGAAAAAAGCGAAGGCCGGGCGAAAGTCATTTCGCTCGACGTGACCAATTCTGAGGAGTGGAAAACTGTAATCGAACAAATCGTAGCGCAGGACGAACGCCTCGATGTACTCGTCAACAACGCGGGAGGACACCAAGATATGTTGCTGGCCCAGATGACTGACGAAGCGTGGCGCAACGTGATGAACACCAATCTGGACGCGGTGTTTCTCGGTTGCCGTGAGGTCCTACCAACCATGATCAGCCAACGGTCTGGACGCATCATCAACATCGCGTCACTAAGCGCCCTGCTCGCCCCGGCGGGTCAGGCAAACTACGCGGCGGCGAAGGCAGGTGTCGTTGCTTTAACGCAATCATTGGCCAAGGAAGTCGCCCGGATTGGGATCACGGTGAACGTGATCTGCCCCGGATTTATCGAGACGGACGCGACGTCCGGACTTTCACCGGAAGAAAAACGCGCTGCCCAAATGCGGGTCCCCATGCGCCGATTTGGCAAACCGGAGGAGGTCGCTGCGGCGGTGAGATTTCTGGCTTGTGCGGAGGCCGGTTACATCACAGGCTCCGCCCTCAAAATTGACGGTGGGATTTTATAGAGCAACATGGCAGACAGCACTGAACTCAACGGACAGATCAAGGCCCTGATGGTGGAGAACCTGATGCTCCCCTACCCGGCCGAGGAAATTGGCGACGACGCGCCGTTGTTCAGCCCCGAGGGCATGGGCCTCGATTCCGTGGACGCCCTGCAACTGGTCGTCGCCTTGGACAAGACTTTCGGTCTGAAGATCAGCGACACCGAAGTCGCCCGGAAAATCCTGCACAGCGTCAACTCAATGGTCGAGGCGGTGCAAAAACATCAGCAGGCTGCAGCTTAGTGTGACCAAGGCATTTTTTAGCGACGGATGGAACACGGATTAAACTCAGATTGCGAGGAACATTCCCGGCTCCGCCATCTGACATTGCGGGTGACTACAACTCAAACGCCGACCGAGTTTTCGGAGTTTGCGCGACCCTTATGGAGATATTCAAAGACAAAATAGTCAAATTCATTGATCAGCGTTGGCATACGCCTTCCACCGCCTGGTTCTTTCCTCCAATAGTCGCAATTCTCACTCTGTACGCGATTTACTTGGCAAACGGGAATGTGTGGTCCAATTGGAATTTCTTTTTTCCGTGCGCGTTTTTCGTCCTGTCGCTCATAATCTGGAAGGTTACTAATCGGCTACCAGCGAATCATCCTGACAGGGTCGGGGTGGGAATATATCTACGTTGTGAGAGTGACAAGCACGAGAAAAGAGTCCGTGACGATTTCGTCGCGCAGCTCGAGCAGTTGTTGTCAGGGGGAAAAAGCAACATCAAACTTTTGAGATATCCTCGCTGGGCGATAGTAAACCCCACCGATATGGAGGAAGCGCGAACTCTAGCGGAACGGACCAAGGTCCACTTCCTGTTATTCGGGAGCGTGCGAGAGCGTGAAATCAACAAGAAGAAATGTCACGTGATTGATCTGCGAGCGTTGGTCCGACATCGTCCACTCGCTGAAACCTTCCAAAAACAGATTCAATCGGATTTTGAAAAGGTCTTACCCAAAAGAATCGTAGTAGACAGAGAAAATGAGATATTTAATTTCGAAGCAACATCTGCACTTATAGAATTGAGCGCAAAATATGTGATAGCATTGGCAGCGTTTCTGTCGGGTGATGTCAAATACGCTGAGGAATTATTTCTTCAACTTGAAAAAGCACTACTCAAGTTCGGCCGTGGAGATATTTTCATCAAAGCGCTATCGGATCTGGTTCCTAAACGATTGGTTGAACTCTATGCTTCATGGGCTAGTTACTTGTCAGATATCTATTTCTACAGACCAGAAGAATTAATTCTGATCGATCTTGATCAGGTATCCAAAAAGTTACTGAATCGACAGCCTCGAAGCTATCCAGCTCTACTCAATCAAGCGATGTGCGCATTCGTCCTTCGCCGAAATGCAAAAGAAGCGAACCAGTATATTCATCGCGCACGCAACAAAGAGGATTACACCTGGCTCTATGGAAAAGCGTTCCTTCGCGCCTATAATGGTCAACTAGAAGAAGCCATCCACGACTACATGAGAGCGTTCGAACTACCAATCGCTTCATTGAGCGTCCCAATTCAATGCGAAGAATTCATATCCATAGTATTGCAGAAAGAGCCGCAACGGACCGAACTATACTTGTGTCTGGCGCTGATAAACCTTTATGGGAAAAACGATGTTGGAGCAGCTCGGGCGGATATCGAAAAATTCTTTGAACGAATCCCAGAATCATGCTCATCCATAGTGATAGCGAAAGCCGAAGCAATTCGAAAAGATTGCAATAGGGCGGAAGCGGTGAGGGAAAACAGCCCAACGGCTCTTCTTTGAGTTCAAGGATTAGCTGCAGCCGTGTTTGACGGTTAAAAATCATCCTTTTCCGAAACTGTAGTAGCACTCCCACTTTGAAAAAAAAGACACCAACCGACTCCTTCATTGCCCACACAAGGGCTGCGATACATTCCGGCACACTCGGGCGTTTGCTGCTTTCGGCGCCGCATGATCGGAAACAACCGGTTGAACGAATCATCGGACGGTTGGTTGAGATCAGGCAGCAGCCGATGCTTTCATTGACGCTTCGGGAGCAGCGGCGGGACACGACGAGGAATCTGCCGATCAACGAAGTTGCCGAATGGTTGACCGCGCAACTTTCCGGCGTGTTCCGCAGTGCCGTCCTGGAAACCACCGAAGGCGGCTGGCAATTCACGATCAGCCCAAAAGGGAAAGTGAAGCTCTCCACTCACAAGTCCTCGGCACCGGCACCGACGAAAACCCACGATAAGAAGAAGACATCTCTGCTGGACGAGTCCGCCCGGCCGTGGTTGACCGCGCTCGGGCTTTGCGACCAATCGGGCCGCGTCCGCCCCTCATCGGCTGACAAGCACCGGCAGCTGGAACGCTATCTTGAGATTCTCAGCCACCTTGTCCGTGAGTGTGATTGGATGCCGGACTCCACGATCAAGATTGCGGATATGGGGTGCGGTAAAGGCTATCTCACGTTCGGTGTCTGGCACCTCCTCAATCGGACCTTGGGATTGCGCACGGAAGTCACCGGGGTCGAGGCGCGGCAAGATCTGGTGGACAAAACCAACTCCATCGCCCGCTCAATCAGAGCCGACACTTTGAAATTCATCGCAGGCGACATCGCCTCGGTTGACCTCGACAAGTTGGATGGCTTGATCGCACTTCACGCGTGCAACACCGCCACGGACGATGCGATTGCCCGGGGTGTTCGGATGGGAGCGAAGTTGATCGTGGTTTCCCCATGCTGCCATCAGGAGCTGCGTCCGGTGCTCGGTAAACCCGAGTTGCTCGCGCCGTTACTTGCCCACGGAATTCTTGAAGAACGGTTCAGCGAATGGCTGACAGACGGACTGCGTGCCCTGCGAATGGAAGAGGCCGGTTACGCCACCAAGGTCATCGAATTCGTTGCCTCTGAGCACACGCCCCGCAATCTACTCATCGCCGGCGTCCGGAAAGAACGGTCAACCGACGTCGAGCATGTGGAACAAAAAATTTGCGCGCTCAAGGAGTTTTTTCAGCTCGGCGCTGTCGCTTCGGACAAGATCGTTCGAGTTGAATGACCGGCTGTTTGCAACTGAATTTTGTACTGATGCCGCCGGGCGATTTTCTGGGTCCCGATCCGAATGGTCTCACACCCAAAAGTGAGTTTCCATTCTGGGGGCATTGTGCGCGCACGGAAGGTAAGCGGTGTGCCAAGTGCCAGTTGACAGGATCTGCCGGAACGTTGGACCGGCGGGGTCGTAGAGGTCAGAGATTGTCTGGCTACGACATCTATTAATACGGCCCATAAATACATTCAATAAGATTGACATTCGGTGCTCATCGATTATTGAGAGGTATCAAAAAGCGAGACGCCAGAAAACTCTCATCTCAGGCGCAGTATCTCATCCGTGAGACCGCCGTCGCAATGTGCTTCG
>Ga0209491_10005796_pt1 | contig 17763 bp, 19 predicted proteins | sample BON02_FD_187213 | JGI IMG/M metagenome (GOLD analysis project Ga0209491, IMG submission 187213) | Freshwater microbial communities from Lake Bonney liftoff mats and glacier meltwater in Antarctica - BON-02 (SPAdes) (version 2) | ecosystem: Environmental > Aquatic > Freshwater > Ice > Glacier...
GCCTTTTATATCTCCATGATCAAGGTGGGTGAAATGACCGGTCGGCTCACCGAGGTGTTTTTGCACTTGAATGAACACATGAAGTTTGAGCTCGATGTGCGCGAGCGCATCAAGCAGGCCATGCGCTACCCCATTTTTGTGATGATCGCCATGGCGATTGCGGTGGGCATTCTTAATATTTTTGTGATACCCGTGTTCGCCAAAGTATTTGCCGGCTTCAATACCGAGCTGCCCCTGATTACCCGTGGGCTGCTGGCTTTCTCAAGCTGGATGCTGGCCTGGTGGCCCTGGATGCTCTCTAGCATCATGGGTGCGGTGCTGCTGATACGCGGCTATATTCGCACGCCGACCGGGCGCTACTGGTGGGACGCTCGCAAACTCACGCTGCCCATTGCCGGCGACATTATTTTAAAAGCCACTCTGGCCCGCTTTGCCCGCAGCTTTGCCTTGTCCAGCCAAAGCGGTGTGCCGCTGGTGCCTGCGCTCACCGTGGTGGCGCAAACCGTGGACAACGCTTTTATTGGCAGCCGCATCGAGCAAATGCGCGACGGCATTTCGCGCGGTCATAGCATCTCGCGCTGTGCCGCTGCCACCGGTATTTTCACACCGGTGGCGCTGCAAATGATCGCGGTGGGCGAAGAAACCGGCGAGCTCGACAACCTGCTGTTTGAAATAGCCGGCATGTACGAGCGCGAAACCGACTACAGCATCAAAGGCCTGTCGGCGGCGATTGAGCCGATCTTGCTGGCAGCTATTGCCGTGCTGGTGCTGCTGCTGGCGCTGGGCGTCCTTTTGCCGCTGTGGAACCTGGGCGGCGCAGCGATGGGCAAAGGTGGCGGCTAGGGACGAACCCTGCTACAATTACCGCATTGTTGAGGGCCTCAACAACCCGAGGCTTTAAAAGCCGAAATAGCTTATCAGAGTGTTTTTTTGGAAAAACGTATGAAAAAAGTACAGCGCGGTTTTACGTTGATTGAATTGGTGATGGTGATCGTGATCTTGGGTGTGCTGGCGGCGATTGCTTTGCCTAAGTTCATTAACCTAGCGAGTGATGCTCGAACAGCAGCTATTAAGTCAGTCGAGGGTTCGATGCGCTCAACTAACACGATTATCTATGCCAAAGCGGCAGTTGGAAATCAGTTGGGCGCCACAGGTTCACTTACGATTAACGGCGCTACAGTTGGTCTCGTTTATGGATTTGCTGAAACTACAACGGAATTGGTAAAGGTTATGGATATAACTGCTGATTACACAGTCAAAACAGAATTAACTACTCCTACCTCTACTGCTGGATCAGTGCTTACTGCTGGAGCGACGATTCCTGCAACCTGTAGTGTTGCCTATGGCGTAGCAACATCAGCACTATTACCAACGTACACAACGGCAACCGCTGGTTGTTAACCTCCTAGGAGGGACAAAGGGGCCAAGCTCGAATTAACTGAGCTTTAACCTCCTATCCAAAGCAAGCCGCCGGTCGAGGCGGCTTTTTTTTCGTCCGCCACCGCTGGCGCTTCGGCAAGCTGTTGCAATCATTTCCCGTCGATCTAGCCAGCGTGCCGTGGATATACTGATGAAATCAGCCTGTAGCCATCGTCCTTATTTCGTATATAGCGATTCGGATAAAGGAGCCAGGCTCGAATTAACTCAATTTGCAAATGGAGCCACACCATGTCCATCGCTACCACGACTTTGTCCAACCTGGGGCAGGTTGCTATTCCCAAGGAAATTTTGGATGAATTTCATTGGCAGACGGGTGTCGAACTGAAGTTGATTTCCAGTCCGGCAGGAATTCTGATTCAAGCCAAGTCGAAAACGACGGGTCGCAATTTGGCCGACCTGATCGGCATGCTCAAGCATGATGGGCCGCCCCTTTCGACCGAGGCGCTTTGCAAACCTGTCGATTACAGCGCCGACTGGGCCGCCACTGAGACGCGCAAGACATGATCGCTTTCGACACCAATCTGCTGGTGCGCGCACTGGTCGATGACAATGCCGCACAGGTGGCCGTGGTTCGACAACTGATTGCCCAAGACACGGTCTTCATCTCGCGCACGGTGCTAATGGAAACCGAATGGGTTCTACGCTCACGCTACCAAAAAACACGCTCTGAGTTGTTGGCATTTTTCACTGCATTGCTCGAAACAGACGATACCGTCATTGAAGATGCCGATGCGGTTGGTTTTGCACTGGATTGGTACCGACAGGGTGCCGATTTTGCCGATGCATTGCATCTTGCCGCTTGCGACGGTGCCATGTTGCACACCTTTGACCAAGATTTTTGCAAAACTGCGCGGCAATCAGGTACCACCCCCGAAGTCAAAGTCTGGTCAGCTTGAGCCCCGATAACGAACATTGCATAAGTAGCTACCAAAATAATAGTGTATCGATTGAAGTTCATGCCAATTGATGACCTGCTGCGCACCAGTCAGCTTCCGCGAAGCCACCGCATGGGTCAGCGTGGCTTTACGCTGATCGAGCTGATTATGGTGATCGTCATGCTGGGCGTCTTGGCAGTGTTTGCGGCGCCGCGCATTTTCAATACCGGCGACTTTTACGCGCGGGGGTTTCATGATGAGACGCTGGCCTACCTTCGCTACGCGCAAAAAACAGCCATTGCCCAGCGTCGCACTGTTTGTGTGGCCTTTGGCGCCAACTCGGTCACGCTGTCCATTGCATCAGCCCCAGCGACGTTCAGCTGCGCCGTTCCCGCAACCCTCCAAGGCCCCAAAGGCGAGACACCAGCAACCCTGACTGCCAAGTCAGGCGTGACCTACACATCGACGCCAACGACTTTCAATTTTGACGGACTGGGTCAGCCCATCAGCCCACTGGGCGCTGCCATGGCTAGGCAAACGATTCAGGTGGCCAATGCGGCCATCCCGATCAACGTTTCCATCACCGTGGAGACGGCCACCGGCTATGTCCATGAATAGACGCTGCCACGGCTTCACGTTGCTCGAGCTCATCATCTTCATGGTGGTGGTGGCGGCCGGGCTGGCCGGTATTCTTTCAGCCATGGACAGCGTGGTCAAGTCCAGCGCCGACCCGATGGTACGCAAGCAGGCGGTGGTGCTGGCGGAATCCTTGCTGGAGGAAATTATGCTCAAAGAGTACTGCGACCCTGATACTGTAGACCGCACCGCGACACCACCGCACTGCCCTGCACGTGTCGCAGCAGACCAGGAAGCAAGCCGGGATTTATACGATGACGTAGATGACTACCACGGCAAAACTGAGACGCTGTTTAACAGTGCCAGCGGTGCAGCTGGTTGGCCAGTGGCTCTTGATGGCTACCTAGTCACCATCGCTGTGCCGACAACCACATTGGGCGACTCCAGCCCCGTACCTGCCAAAAAAGTGACCATCACCGTCAGTCGGGGCAGTGAAAGCATTAGCCTATCGGGCTACCGGGCCAACTACTAGCCATGCGTCAAAAAACACTTCAACGCGGCTTCACCCTGATCGAATTGATCATGGTGATCGTCATCATGGGCGTGATCGGTGCTAGCGTTGCGGTCTTCATGAAAAGCCCCATCGACGCCTACTTCGCCAGCGGCCGCCGTGCTGAACTCACCGATGTGGCCGACACCAGCGCACGGCGCATTTCGCGGGATTTGCACAAGGCGCTGCCCAACAGCGTGCGCACACCAGGTCAGACCTGCGTGGAATTCATTCCCACCAAGACGGGCGCGCGCTACCGCGCTGATGGCGCTGGTGCGCTAGCCATCAACAGTGCTGCGACCAGTTTCAACATGCTGGGAAGCAACACCGCTTTTGCTGGTGCAGCCATTCCTATTGACCAACAAGTTACCAGTGGCGATTTGATCGTGGTCAACAACCTGGGCATACCCGTCTCGGATGCTTACCTCAACGTTACGCCCCTCAACCGCACGGTTGTCAATGGTGTACCAGCGGTTAGTACTAATGGCGTGCCAACACCTGCGAATGAAACGACGATCACCATCAATGCGGCCAACGCAGTCATCTTTCCGCTGGCCTCGGGCGGCAACCGCTTTCACGTGGTTCCAGCGGCTGAGCAGGTGGTGGGCTATGCCTGCACCAGCACGGGAACCGGTTTGGATGCCAACGGCACGGGCAATGGCAACTTGATTCGTTACGTGACGGCACTACCCCGGACCGCAGACCAACAATCAAACTGCACCAATGCAATTGCAAGCCCAACTTGGCAGTCCATCCTGGCCACCAAAGTCAGCTACTGCAGTTTTGAGCAGCGCAACGCCTTGGTGCGCATAACGCTGACCGTGAGCAGCCAAGGTGAGGCGGTCAGCTTGTACCATCAAGTACACGTGGACAACACACCATGAAACGCCTTCATCCAGCACAGCGGGGTTTCGCCGCCATCGCCGCCATATTTTTGGTGGTGGTGCTGGCGGCGCTGGGCGCGTTTATGCTCACCTTCTCGAACACGCAGCAGTTGACATCGGCGCAGGACATCCAGGGCTCGCGAGCGTATTGGGCGGCGAGTGCCGGGCTGGAGTGGGGCATAGCCACCGTTAGCGCTATCAGCGATCCGAGCACCATCAGCGTGGCAACATGCAGCACGGCAACGCCGATTGTTATTGGCGCTTTTTCGGTTGCCGTTACTTGCAGCCCTGCCGCTTATTCGGAGGCTGGCACTAATAAATATATTCTGCAGTTTCGTTCAGTTGCATCCACTACTAGCGGTGCGGCTGGGTCCATTGGTTATATCGAACGCAGCCTGTCGGCGAGTATCGAACAATGAAACCACTTCAAACCATGCGCCGCAATGGCATTTTGCCAAAAACCACAGCCACCCTATGGGGTCCGTGGCGGTTAGTCGCGCTGCTGTCGTTGTTGCTGGCTGGGCTGCCAGCACAGGCGGCTGACTACATTTTTTCCGCTACGTCAACCACCTTTCCGGCAGGTTGCTCTTACGTCAGTGCTGGCAGCTACACCTGCCCGATCTTGACGCTTGTAGCGGGCGATACGGTCACCATGGAGCCCAACGCGCCAGCCAACCCTGCCACCATCAAGGTGGGGGGTACTTTTGTAGCCACCGGGGCCAGTGTCAATGTGGGCGGACTGGCCTCGAATCTGAATATTGAGGTGGTCGGCACGGTGGCGGTCACCAGCACCCGGGTGAACGCGAATGTGAGCTCTGTGGCGGCCATTGATATTAACCCTGGCAGCGTGATCGGGGGCAATCTCTCGGCCACCACAACCACGGGCATCATCACGCTCTTCACAAATGCCATCATTGAGGGCAATATCAGCACCACCGACGGGGCCGTTACCGTTGGCGTCGGGGGCAAGGTGCTTGGTTCGCTGACCACTGTGGCCGGTGCCGTCACCTTGGGAACGAGTGCCAGCGTCGGCGGCGATGTCACCACTGGTGCGGGCGCCATCACCGTCGGTGACGGGGGTGCGGTTGGCGGCAGCGTTCGCAGCACTGGTGCGGGCGTGGTCACCCTGGGGTTTGACGTCACAGTGGCGGGTAACGTCATCACCCAAGACGGCGGCATCACCGTTGGTGGCCGGAGCAAGGTGCTCGGTTCGGTGAGCTCTCCGGTCGGTGTCGTCACCTTGGGAGCAAGTGCCAGCGTCAGTGGCGATGTCATCACCGTCACGGGTGCCATCAATATCGGTGACGCAAGTGCGGTTGGCCGCCACGTTCGCAGTACCGGTGCGGGCGTGGTCACCCTGGGGTTGAACGTCACAGTGGCAGGTGACCTCAGCACCGACGCGGGTGCCATCACCGTTGGTGGCGGGAGCTCGGTTTGCGGTAATCTGGGCTCCACGGGCGCGGGCATCGTCACACTGTCGACCAATGTGAGTGTCGGGGGCGGCGTCAACACCGTTGCAGGCGCCATCACTATCGGTGCCGGGAGCACGGTGCAGAAGAGCATCCTCATCACTGGCGCGGGGGTCATGACGCTGACGAGTGTCAAGGTGGGTGGCGACCTCTTTACCTTGACGGGCGCCATCACGGCAACGACCACACTTGTGCGTGGCACAGTCACTCAGAGTAATGTTCTGACTTATCCTACGTGGGCGAATCAAGCAGGGCTGGTGGTGCCGTCGTCGGCTAGCTGCACGGCGCGTGCTTCCAAGTCGCGCATCATCTATAGGCGTGAAAATTATTGAAAATACCACTTCTTCCCGTGGGTTTTGGGGCCAGCCCAAATGCGACTAGCCTTCGGCTGGGTTATTGGGGTCTGACCCCAATAACCCTATTAAAATTATCGCAAATTCATCACGTACATCGTCTCTTATGATTAAAATCCCGACCCCCATGGCCATGCCGTTGTCGCAGGCTGTCCTCTGACCATGCGCTGGCCCTGGAAACGTCAGGACTCAAATACGCGATTGGTAGTGTCCTGGTCGGGCCAGACGCTGGCCTATGTACTCGCGCGCGCAGGCACCGACGGGGCGCATCAGGTGCTTAAGTTTGGCGTGGAGCGCCAAGGTACGGACAGCATGGACGACTTTGTTCGCAGACTGCAGGCTTTGGGGCTCAAGGGCCTTCACGCCCGCGTCATGCTGCGGCCAGAGCAGTACCGGTTTTTACTGATCGATGCGCCAGCGGTGCCGTCTGAAGAATTGCGTTCAGCGACCCGTTATCAGATCAAGAGCCTGCTGAAGGCGCATGTGGACGACGTCACGCTCGACGTGATGCGGGCGGGCGATGGACAACAAGAAAATGGAGCCGGGCAGCTCTTTGTGGTGGCGGCTGCCAACACGGTGGTGCGTGAAGTTATTGCCCTGAGTGACGCCATGCATTGGAATGTGGCTGTGATTGACATTCAGGAAACCGCGCAACGCAATCTTCAGAGTGCCCTGGCTGGGCGTGATGGCGGTGCAGGTCGTGCCAACGCCGCCTTGGTGTTGCTGGACGGGCATCCGACGCTATTGACCATCAGCGCCAATGAGGAGTTGTTTTATACGCGGCGGTTTAATTTACCAGACGGATTTCTGGTAGCGTCCTGGGGCGATGGCAGCGATGCCCCTGGTGAGTCCGCCGTTTCCATTGAATCTTTTGCCCCGGTAGGTGACTACGTGCCCGGCAACAGCGACTACAGCGTGGCTGGCGCTTCCTACGGCGATTCCTATACTCACAGGCACACTGCTCTTCCCTCTACGGTTGCCGTTGGTGCCGGGGATGATGACAAGGCGCAGCGCTTTCTGATGGAGGTGCAGCGCTCGCTGGATTTCTGGAGTCGTTACTGGCCCAGCATGCCTCTCGGTGGGGTGCGTGTTTATGCTGGCGAGCGCAGTGAAGAACTATCAACATGGCTCGGGGTACAGCTCGGGCAGATGGTTTTGCCGATGAATGTTAGTGGCCTGTTTCCGGGATTCGAGGGTGGCGTCGAGAGCGATAAGGCACTGTGCTTGCCTTTGTTGGGGGTTCTGATGCGGACCAACGGCCGCAAGCCCTGAGTTCAGCCAAGTTTTCAATTCATCAAACGATCCAAACGCCATTAACCCGCATGCCTCAGCAAATCAATCTCTTCGCCCCGATTCGGTTAACGCAAAAGCGTTACTTTTCGGCTCAAACAATGCTGCAGGCCCTGGTTGTTTTTGTGGTGTTGGGTGGTGGCTTGAGCGCCTATTGGGTGTGGGGTTTGCATATTGCGGGGGAAGACTTCAGAAAATCCATGGCAGCGCAGTCGGGCGAGCTTGAAAGCTTGAAAGCAGCCATAGCGCAAGGCAAGGCCGGCGGTGGCGTTCACATCGGGGCGGCTTTGACGCAAGAACTTCAGGGTAGTCGCACCGAGTTGCTGCAACGCGAAAAATTAGCGCAAGAGTGGCAACGTGGCCTACTTCGCCCGGGTTGGGGCCATTCGGCCCGGCTACTGCTGGTGGCCCAGAGTATTCCGGCACAAGTGTGGGTGACGCAAGTAAAATCGGATGAGAGTCGGCTCGATATCAGTGGTTTTACCCTTGAGCCCGCGGCGCTTAATGACTGGGTTGGCAAGCTGGCGACAAGCCCGTTGCTGAAAGGACAAACGCTGTCAACGGTCAAGGTTGAGAGCGTCGTCGCCCCATCCGCCACCGCGTCAGCGGCGCAGCGCCCGATGTGGTCCTTCAACCTGGTCAGTGCAATGACCCAGCCTTCGGCTGCAACCGGGGGCAAGCCATGAAGCGCTGGTGGGAAACGCAGTCGGCTCGCATCAATGCCTTGAGTTTGCGCGAGCGCGTGTTCTTGTTTTTATCGGTCATCGCCATCTCTATGGCCTTGGTCGATGGGCTTTGGTTGTCGCCAGCACAGCTGGCGCATAAACAGTTGACGCAACGTTTCGACAAGCAAAGCGCCCAATTGCAGCGCGCGCGTGCCGAGTTACAGTCCGTTGCCAGGCCGGTCGATGCAAACCAAGCGCTGCGCGATGAAATGGCTGCCGTCAAAATTAGTCTGGATACGCTGAACCAGACTATCAAGAACGCATCGTCAGTGGCGACTGAGGCAACACCTCTGGCGCAGGTGCTGTCTCATTTATTGCGTCGGCATGAAGGATTGACACTGCTGCGCACATCCACGGTGGCTCCCGAGGCGGCTATGGCTAAAGCCGCTCAAGCGGTTGGGGCAGTTGGGGCAGGTTCGGCTGTGCTGCCGGTTGGGCTGACACGGCAGGGCGTGGAGTTGACGGTGTCCGGACCCTACCCCGAGTTGATGCGATACGTCCAGACACTTGAGAACGCGCTGCCCCATGTGCGTTGGGGGAGTATGGTACTTAAAAGCGAAAAAGCCGCGAAGACACCCCCAGAGTTGACGCTGCAGTTGTTTTTAGTCGGAGAATAGCCAGAATGACGTTTCACATATCAGGCATACTGACCAAGCTGCTGGGCTGGCTCATGGTCATTTCATTATTTTTTGCGTTCGGCCGGGTTGCAGCACAAAGTCTGCGTGACCCTACTTCCCCTCCGCCCGAGGCGGCGCTTGCTGGTTCTGGGTCGGCTGGAGCGTCGCTAGGTATTGAATCTGGTGCCATGACCATCATTGTGCGCAACGGCCGCCCGCATCTGGTGATCGGTACCCGGCTCTATGCGCAGGGCGAGAAAATTGGTCAGGTGCGTATTGAACGCATTACTGAAACAGAAATCTGGTTGCGCGAAGGCGGCGTGTTGCACAAAGTGTCACAGTTTTCCGGCATACGGAGGCGCACAGTGACGTCACCTCCTGAGAAATAGTCCTAATGATTCCAAAAACCCACATCATGATTGATATTCTTCCTCCTGCAATCATCGGGCGCGCGACCGAGATCCACTTGTTTGCCAGGTCGGGGCTGGGTCTGGCAGTCGCTCTGGCGCTGGGCTTGCTCGCTGGGTGTGCGGCGGACCGGCCACTGCGCACGCCTGATGTGGGTGAGGCTGTCCGCGCCGATTTGCCACCGACCACACCGGCTACGTCCGCCAAGCCGGTCGCTGTGCCGGCACGCATCAGCGACGCGCTGGCAGAACCCGCACCGCCTATGGTGCCGCTGCTGCCCGAGCCCAAACTGGATCTGCTGGTGAACAACGCCTTGGCTCGCGAGGTGTTTTTGGCGATTGTTACTGACACGCGCTACAGCATGCTGATGCACCCGGATGTGGCCGGCACCTTGTCGGTGACGCTGCGTGGCGTGACGGTGCTGGAGGCCCTAGAGGCTATCCGGGATGTGTATGGCTACGACTTCAAGATCGAGGGTAGGCGCATCATCGTTTATGCGCCCACGCTGCAAACCCGGATTTTCACCATCAACTACCCGTACTCCCAGCGCGTGGGTAACAGTGAGTTGCGTGTGGCTTCAGGGGCCGCGCTCCAGGCCGGCGCTCCCGGTGGCACGGCGCCAGGCACTGCGGCGCCCACGGCAAGACCCGGTCAGCAGACCGAGAGCAGCCGGGTCACGACCACGTCCAAGACCGATTTCTGGGCTGAGCTGGCGGGTGCGGTGCGTGGCCTGGTGGGTAGTGGCGAAGGCCGCAATGTGATTACCAGCCCGCAGGCGGGCATCATGGCGGTGCGTGCCATGCCGGATGAGTTGCGCCAGGTCGATAAATTTCTCAAGGCAGCGCAAATTGCCGTCGAGCGCCAAGTCATGCTGGAGGCCAAAATCGTCGAAGTTGAATTGCGCGATGGCTTCCAGAGCGGCATCGATTGGTCGGCGCTGAAAAACAGCGGCAGCAGCACCGGCGCCATCGGCGTGCTCAGCGGTAACACAACCAGCAATACGTTGGCCACCCTGCCTGGCTTTAGTGCAGGAGCCGCCACCATGCTGGCCGACGGCATCACACGGCCGGCGGCTGGCACGGGCCTGTTCGGTCTGGCATTGGCACGGGGTGGCTTTCAGGCGGTGCTGGGCTTCCTGGAAACTCAGGGCGATGTGCAGATTCTCTCCAGTCCGCGCATAGCCACCCTGAACAATCAGAAGGCCGTACTCAAGGTCGGAACCGAAGATTTTTTTGTAACCGGCGTCTCCGGTGGTATCGCTGCCAACACCACCCCGGGCGCGGCAACGTTGGGCACGCAGCCCACGCCACTCTTGACACCCATCTTTTCTGGTATTTCGCTGGACGTCACGCCGCAAATTGATGATGGCAACAACATCATTTTGCACGTACATCCATCGGTCACGAATGTGACGGAAAAGACCAAACCAATCACGCTGGGCGACGGTGGCAATTACCTTTTACCGCTCGCGTCCATCAGCGTGAATGAGACTGATACGTTGGTGCGTGTTCAGGATGGGAATATTGTGGCCATCGGCGGTTTGATGCAGATTGAATCCAATCGGAGGGCATCAGGCTTACCCGGAACCAGCGATATTCCGTTTTTTTCCAGCCTCCTGGGCAACCGTGCCAACACCGGGCGCAAAAAGGAAGTGGTGGTGCTGATCAAGCCCACCATCATCCGCACGGCGCAGGACTGGGAGGCCCAAACCCAGCGCACACGCGCCGCGCTGGATGATATGGATGCTGTGCGTGCACGCGTGATTCGCATTGATGGCACGGTCGAAGACGCTAAACCAAAAAGCCTTCTGAAGTGATGTATCTGCGGCATTTCCACCTGCGTGAGGCGCCGTTCTCGATCACGCCCGACAGTGCCTTTTTTTATCCGCATGAAGGTGCACAGGCCGCGCTCAACATGTTGTTGGTGGCGCTGCGCAGTGGTGAAGGCTTTCTGAAAATTGTGGGCGAGGTGGGTTGCGGCAAGACGCTTCTATGCCGCCAACTGCTAAAAATACTGGAGGGTGAGTGTGTGACGGCCTACATACATAACTCTGCTCTGGGGCCGGATACGCTGCTGATGGCATTGCTCCATGAGTTGGGGGTTGACGTATCAGCGCTCGTCGATGACCACCAGTTAACCCGCCACAACGTACTCAATGCGCTGCGTGACTGTCTGTTGACGCATGCCGCGGCGGGGCGGCGCGTGGTGGTGTGCATTGATGAGGCTCAGGCCATTCCCGTGCGTACGCTGGAGAGTCTGCGTCTGCTGTTAAATCTGGAGACGGAAAAGCAAAAGTTGTTGCAGCTGGTTTTGCTGGGGCAACCCGAACTAGACGAGCAGCTGTCGCGTCCCGTGATTCGTCAGTTGTTGCAACGTATCACTTTCAGTGGTTACCTCGGACCGATGGCGGCCCACCGGGTTCCTGCCTATCTTGAGCATCGGCTGGCGACGGCGGCATTGAGCGAAGCAACCGATACCCATGTGTTCCCTATCGACGCGGCGCAAGAAATAGCCCACTTTAGCGGCGGGGTGCCGCGGCTGATCAACGTGCTGGCAAACAAGTGCCTGATGCTGGCGTATGGTGAAAATGTGCATCGCGTCAACCTGCGCCATGTGCGCTTGGCCGCCGCCGATACGCCGGGCGTGCGTGTGCAGGCAAGGGGGCCGTGGTGGTGGCCCTTCAAAGGTGTCTGGCGTGACAAAAGGTCAGGTCGCCTGAATGCATCCAACAAACAAGAACCTCAGTTTAGAGATGACTTTCCCGGAGAGTCGAGGTGAGCGTGATCAACAAAATGTTGCGTGACCTTGACAGCCGGCGGGCTGCCGACACGCTGCGGGACCAAACTCGGGATTCACGCACAAGCATGGCAAGCGATACGGTCATCGTGAATGATTCAGACAGAACCGGGCGCAGACGTGGTTCTTTGCATCTTGGCGCCGTGTTGACGCTTTCCCTCACGGTGTTGGTGGCTGCTGCAGGGGCGTGGTGGTATCTGAATCAAACCGGATTTTTCCAGCCCAAAGTGGAGCAGGTGACGCTTCTCGCCCCCCCTGTCATGGACCAGCCGGTGATCAGCGTGGTGCCAGAGGGCGAGCCCGTCATCGTTATCAGTCCACCTCCTGCCATTGTCAATTCAGACAATCCGCCGCCAAAGGCGGCGATAGAAAGCCCGCCAGTTGTCGCCAAGATCAGTCCACCTCCGGCCCTTGTCAATTCAGACAATCCGCCGCCAAAGGCGGCGATAGAAAAACCGCCAGTTGTCGCCAAGTTATCGGCAGCGGCGTCTAGCCCTACTAGGTCATCCCGATCCGATGCGACCGGCACGCCGCGAGCTGCGCCAGCTCGGCCAATGACCGAGCGGCCAGTCAATAAGCGGCCGGTTACTTTGGCCCCACCCACGCCTGCTGCAGCCGTGCCTGCTCCTCAAATCCTCCAGCGCCGCTCGCCCGTGCTGGAGGCATTGGCACAAGCCCAGAGTCTCTGGAACTCGGGCTCTCGCCAAGCGGCCATTGATCTCCTGCGCGAAGCGCTAGCCGCAGCCGAGCGGGCCAACCCTGTCGGCACGCCTTCTGGCAATCATTCAGAACTGGCCTCTCTGGCCCGTGAACTGGCTCGCATGGATTTAAGCGAGGGCCGGGCCGGGCCGGCCTTGGAGATGCTGACGCGTTTAGAGCCTGCGTTGTCTGGTTTTGCCGACGTCTGGGCGCTTCGGGGCAATGCGGCGCAGCGCCTGGGGCGTCATCAAGAGTCGGTTGCGGCCTATTTGATGGCCTTGAAACTGCGACCCGACGAGCCACGCTGGATGCTGGGTGCAGCGGTATCGTTGGCGGCTCAAGGGCAAACCGTGCGTGCGGCAGAGCTGGCAGAAAAAGCCCGCGCTGGCGGTGTGCTTAGCCCCGAAGTGGCGACCTATCTGCGGCAGTTGGGTGTTCCTTTACGTGAGCGTTGACATTCACACTGAAATACGGGGCAACTCCCTGACGCACGCGCGTAAACCGCGGGGGAGACGAGCGGCGCTGATCCTTCTATGCCGGACGATGGAGCGATGGTTAACAACAAACGGGTATCACAGGCAAAGTTTTACGAGCTTGAGGCACAGCCGGCTGAACTCGAATAAGCCACCGTGCGACAACCACCAGCCCCGGCCACTGGACCGGGTTTTTTTGTTGCCTGGTGCCAAGTCGCACACGCCACAGGGGGGAATCATCAGGCGAACGGCCCTGAATTGCACCAAACGGCAGAAAATTACACCGGTTTTTACACCGGTCTCCCTCAATTCGGTAGCAGCATAGGCTGCGCCATGCCGCGCAGCCACTCCAAGCTCAGCCTCCAGCACGGGCTTCTCCTGCTTGCGCTGATTCAAACCTTTGCCGTGAAGACTGCCGCGCCGCGCGCTGTCCTTACACTCCAACTCCTTTTCCATGCAGCGGTAGCCCAGGCCGTCGTACTGGTTCTTGATGTAGCTTGCCATGGCGTTGAAGGCGTCTGTGTAGGCGACCTGGAACACAAGAGCCTTCTTGCCACGAAAGCGCATTGCCAGCCACGTGAAGCCATCTCGCGCGTGATGCGGTAAGACGCTGACGGGATCATTGCGCCGCCACTTGGGTTTTCACGCATCTCTACCGTCTGCGCAAAATTGTGCAGACGGTAGTGCAACATTCGTTCTGTAATGTTCATCATCCCCAAGTGGCGCGGTCACATATTGAAGCTAGCCAATGGCGACGGCGACCTCACTGCAGCGATGCTCGGAAAGCAGTGCCACTATGTGCTCTTGCGGGGCGAACACCCGGAGGTAGACAGCGCCACACGTACGCTGGCGGGTGGCTGGACGTTGTACACATCCAAGAGGCCATACCAACCATGCCATCCATTCTTGGGCGTTACATACGACCCCAATGAGCGGCCTAGCCCTTATGCCGATTACGATTAACTGCGCTCGGTGTACTTTCGTATGGCGAGATTGGGTGGGCGAAAGAAAAAGCCTCCGCAGGGCAATCTGGAAAGCAGGTAGAACCTGGGTAAGCGCCAGCCGTTTACGGAGGCAGTGCCAGCAGAACCTGGCAAACTAATTGCATCGAGCACCGACGCGGTGGGCAACAAAGATGGTAACTACAAAGATGGTAACTGCTGATTTCCGTGTCAGTCACAAAATAACGTTTGCGGTGCTTTTCCTGGCAGTGCATTCGGGAAAATTGCCTACAGATTGCCTACAAGGTGAAATTTCAGCCCCAAGTAAAAAGCCCCGTGCTACTGATTAAGTAGCTACGGGGCTAGTTTTTATAAAGCTTGTAAGTGGCTCCTCAACCTGGGCTCGAACCAGGGACCTACGGATTAACAGTCCGGCGCTCTACCAACTGAGCTATTGAGGAATACAGCCTTGGATTATAGCTTGGATTTTTTTCTGCTTCGCCTGTTCTGCCTATGTAATCGCCGACCCAAGCCCCTGCCATCACCACAGCTCCGCTACGATCAAAGCATGTCCAAAACCGTGCGCGCATTGCCATGGCTGGAAGCTGGGGATAGCTTTCCGACCATCAACACAGCCTGGGGCGCTTGTGACCCTGCGCCTGGGCTGCTGGCGGCTGGTGGTGTGCTGGATGTACCGACTTTGCTGGCTGCTTATTCGCATGGCATTTTCCCGTGGTTTAGCGATGGCCAGCCGGTGCTGTGGTGGAGTACCGACCCGCGCATGGTGTTACAGACGTGCAACTTCAAGCTGCACAGATCACTGCGTAAAAGCTTGCGTCATTTTGTGAGCGATGCCGATTGCGAAATCAAGTTTGACAACTCCTTTGCGCAGGTCATTGAAAGCTGTGCGGGCAAGCCGCGTGCGCATCAGCTAGGTACGTGGATAGTGCCAAGCATGGTTGAAGCCTATATCGCGCTGCATGTGGCTGGCCACGCCCACAGCGTGGAGACATGGATTAACGGCGAACTGGCGGGCGGACTGTATTGTGTGAACATTGGCGGGGCAGTGTTTGGTGAGTCGATGTTTGCGCACAAAACTGATGCGTCAAAAATCGCACTGGCTGCGCTAATTGCTTTTTGCCGCGCCAAGGGCATTGCAATGATTGATTGCCAGCAGAACACGCAGCACCTGACATCGCTGGGTGCGCTTGAGATGACCCGTGAAGATTTTTCCCTCCATCTGGTCAAAACCGTTGGCAAGGCCGCACCCGTGTGGCGTTTTGAACCTCTATACTGGACTGAGATTTTGACTGCCAAAACACCGCAAAGCTGATCAGATCACCACCGTGACTCATCTCAAAGACCTACCGCTGCAAACTCTGCAGTTTTACGCGACAGCACCCTACCCATGTAGCTACCTGCCGGGCAAGCAGGCGCGATCGCAGGTAGCTACGCCCAGCCATTTGATTCATAACGATGTATATTCAGAGCTGGTGACACAGGGTTTCAGGCGCAGTGGCATGTTTACCTACCGCCCGTATTGCGATGGCTGCCAGGCCTGCGTGCCGCTGCGGGTGCCGGTTAAAACCTTTGTAGCTGACCGCAGCCAGCGCCGTGCCTGGACAAAGCACAGTACGCTACAGGCGCGGGTGCTCAAGCTGTGTTTTAGCAATGAGCACTATCAGCTTTATTTGCGCTACCAAAATGGTCGCCACGCTGGCGGCGGCATGGATCACGACAGCATTGACCAGTACACGCAGTTCTTGCTGCAAAGCCGGGTGAATTCGCGGCTGGTGGAGTTTCGTGAAAGCATGCCCAATGGTAAAGCGGGTGCGCTCAAGATGGTGTCGATTCTGGATGTACTTGAAGATGGTATTTCTGCGGTGTACACCTTTTACGAGCCCGACCAGGGGACCAGCTATGGCAACTACGGCGTGCTGTGGCAAATTGAGCAAGCCAAGCGGCTTGAGCTGCCCTATGTGTATCTGGGCTACTGGATTGCCCAAAGCCCGAAGATGGCTTACAAGGCAGGGTTCAAGCCGAATCAGCTGCGGGTTGACGATCAATGGATTTGTGGGTCTTCGAGCAGCGTTTAACAAACATGGGTTTTTGGGGTCAGAGTCCAAATTCATCGTGCCTTTGGCACGCCCGCCGGGCGCGATGCTCTGCATCGCAATGAAATTGGCGTCTGACCCCAATAACCCTTTTGTTTTCATACTGTAAAATTTGGGTAGGAAGCAGGGCACTTCTAGAAATTCGGATTTTCGGGATGAAGTGCAAGGCGCCCGGAGCGCAGGAACCGGAACGTACTTCAGGTACGTGAGGATTTCGAGCACCGCGCAACGCCGCAATTCGCCCGAAAAATGAATTTATAAAAGTGCCCAACATAACATGACCAAGCTCAACGCCACTCTATCTGCAAAGCCAACCGTCCAGGTCATTGAGCGCATATTTACCCTGCTGGAGATACTGGCCGACCGCGAAGAGGCCATGCCCCTCAAAGAGATTGCAGAAAAATCCGGCCTGCACCCATCTACTGCACATCGCATATTGAATGACTTGGCCACAGGCCGCTTTGTTGACAGGCCGGTGACTGGCAACTACCGCCTTGGAATGCGCCTGCTGGAACTGGGCAACCTAGTTAAAGCGCGCCTCGACGTGCGTGATGCGGCCCTGACCCCCATGCGCGAGCTGCACAAGCTGACGCAGCAACCGGTCAACCTGAGCATGCGCCAGGGTGACGAGATTATTTATGTAGAGCGCGCATTCAGCGAGCGTTCGGGCATGCAGGTAGTCAGGGCCATTGGTGGCCGCGCACCGCTGCATTTAACGTCTGTAGGAAAACTGTTTTTGGCATTTGACGACCCGCAACGCCTGCGGGCTTACGCGACCCGCACCGGCCTTTCAGGGCAAACAAAAAACAGCATCACGCAGCTACCGATACTGGAACGTGAGCTATCAAAAGCACGCCAATATGGCATTGCACGCGACAACGAAGAGCTGGAGCTGGGTGTGCGCTGCATGGCCGCAGGTATTTACGATGACCAGAACAAGCTGGTGGCTGGGCTGTCTATTTCAGCTCCCGCAGATCGGCTGGAGGAACATTGGTTAACCAAGCTACAGGCAACAGCCAATGAAATTTCAACTGCGCTGGGCTACAAACCGCGATAAAGGGCGGGATTAACCGCTGATTTGCTTGATGGTGCTGCTGACGTTAATCTTGGCAGGTGCTGATTCCATCCAACGGCGCACCCGCTCTGCATCACCCAGACGGCTTAATTTACCGGCTGAATCCAGAAAAACCATGATCAGCTTGCGGCCAGCAATTTTGGTTTGCATCACAAGGACGTACCCGGCTTCGCTGATGTAACCGGTTTTTTGCAATCCAATGTTCCACTCGGGATTTTTGATCAAACGGTTGGTGTTGTTGTATTGCAGCGTACGGCTGCCCACCTCCACCTGATAGCCGGTGGAGGTTGACAGCTCGCGTAGCACCGGGTCAGCGTGTGCCGCACCAACCAGCGCGGCCAGGTCTTGTGCGCTTGACTGGTTGCGACTTGACAAGCCCGTTGGCTCAACATAGCGCGTATCCGTCATGCCAAGCAATTTGGCTTTGGCGTTCATCAGGCTGACAAACACTGCTAGGCCACCCGGATAGGTGCGGCCC
>Ga0209491_10005799_pt1 | contig 17754 bp, 15 predicted proteins | sample BON02_FD_187213 | JGI IMG/M metagenome (GOLD analysis project Ga0209491, IMG submission 187213) | Freshwater microbial communities from Lake Bonney liftoff mats and glacier meltwater in Antarctica - BON-02 (SPAdes) (version 2) | ecosystem: Environmental > Aquatic > Freshwater > Ice > Glacier...
ATCGCCTTGCGCACGGTATCGTAGCCGATGTCGAGTTCCCTGGCCGTCTCTGAAACACTCGTTCCGGTGTCGAGGAGGAGCTGGGCTTTGGTGCGAACCTCTGGAGTCAGGACGGTAGAATTCCCTCTTGTTTCGGGTGGCTGGTAGAAGGTGTTGGAGCCTTTTTCGCGGAAGCGTTTGACCCATCGCTTGAGGGCCTGGACCTTGATGCCAAAGGCCTCTGCAATTTGGGTCTGCCCGGCGCTGCCATTGATGGAGAACTGACAGGTGATGGTGCGGAAAGAATCCAGATCATCCTCTTGGTGGGAGAAAATGGGCATCATGCCACAGTAATAGACGATGGCGCGGTCCCGTTTTTCGTAACCGATATCGTTGGTGATCGGATTGACGCCATCATGGAAGATGGGGAGTTGGAGCTGTGGCATAACGCCGGAGAGTTTACCGCTCGAAAGCGGACGCGACAAGCAAGCACCGCAGCCGATGGGTTAGGGGTTTTCGGGCGAGGTGAATCCCGTCCGAATGAGGAGAAAGGGTATCAATTCCCTTTCCTGTTCCGGTTTTCCTGAAAATCACCCAAACCCTGTAGCCAGCAGCATTCAGCACGAAGCGTCATCCGTCGAAGTCAGGTGCTCTGAAGGTTACTGGAACTACGATGGCGTCATCGGCAACTCCGAGCAAACCTGGAACTACACCTGGTTTGCGAAGAAGCTCGTTTACAAGTGGCTCAACCGGCGCAGCCAGCGCAAAAGCTTCACCGTCGCGTCCTTCGTGGCCGCGTGGGAGCGCTGGCAAATGCCGGATCCGCAGGTGAACGAGAAGCCGTGGCTAAGAACCGCTAGACAAAGTCAGCCCAGCCCCGTATGAAATGGTCTGACAAAAAGGTCCAATCAAGATCGAAGTTCCACCTGCGCGCATTCCTGAGGAGCCCGGTGCGGTAATTCCGCACGCCGGGATCTGCGAGGGGGGCGTCGGCCAAGCGACGTCCCTACTTTAATCGATAGAAAATGAACGATCACGCCACATTAATCCTAGCCGTGCTGGCAATGTGCTCCTGCGAGCAACGAGATGACAGCAACAACGTTAGACATGCTCCCGACAAGGAGGAGCGGGGCGACAATCCGAAGGTGAAGAAAATTGATGGATGGGACCTAGCCATTCTAGGATCCGGTCGTGACTCGAAGCTTGTTGAATGGCCGTCGATGAAGCCAGTTCCCACTACGAAGCCTGGTGATGCCCTTATTGCCAAGGATTGGGGATTTGCTATCGTAGCGAGCGACGAAGGATCAAAGGTAGTCGAGTGGCCGTCGATGAATCCGATCAATGTTACCGGCGCGAACGAAGATCAAATCGAAATCGAGGACATGCCCCCATTACCAAAAACTCGTTGGAGCCAATAAGAAGCCCAACAAAGTGGAACGCCGGCTTATGAGGCGGAGATGGCGACGCCGAGGAAGCCGTCTGATTAAATTTAGCTTCACCTCGGCGCGCCATTACTTCTAACGTGGGATCGAAAAAAAAGATGAGCACCGAATTCCCGAGCATGTCAGTTGAAGAGACAACGCACATATTGGCGTTCATCGCTGCTTTCGTTGGGAAGCCTAAGCGTGGACGATGGTGGACCATCCTGGCGATGAAGTCTGAGAAGTGGCTGGGTGTATCTGCATCCGACTGCACGAAGGAACCCGCTGCGGACTGGAACGCTCGTGTCGACGATACCTTGGCTAAACACAACCTGACATCAGAGCTGGATCGAAAAGCATACGAATATCCAACAAGGCGCGGATGGCAACCCCCACTAGCCTCTCTGATTTCGATGATCTCACGTAATTTCAACTTCAACCCCGCGTTTGTCGGGGGAATCCCGGTTCACAAAAGGATTTCGCCTTGCCCCCGCAAAAAGATTCGGCGGATCAACCCGCAATTTTAAGATGGTTACGGCACAAGCCACTCGATTGCGGTGGGATTGTCTTGAGTTCCAAAGGTCCGGGCTTGAGTTTTCATGCTGTTTCCGTAGTCTCGCGAAATGCAGCGCTTTCTTTTGCTTCTGGTTCCGTTTTTGGGATTGGTTTCTTGTTCGTCATCCGACGAAAGCGAGGCCTCTGCGGAGCCTCAAGAGAGCGGAGCCAAAAACTGGGGTGAGCTGACAGACAACAACAACCCCTTTGTTTTCAAGAAGGAAGACGTTGAGTCAGGTGAAGATGGAGTTGTGACCTCGGGAAAAAGGAGTCAATTCGACAAGCGGACCCGGTCGGCTTATGCCGAGGCCAACAGCAGTGTTCCTTCCTATCTCCAGAAGGATTATCAGAAAAAGGCGTGGGCCGGAGGGAAGGATTACTCGACCGGATCCTACAAAACAAAAGGCTTTGGCGGCTCAGATAAGAAGTCGTGGTTTGCAGGAAAATCATCGAATGAAGCGAGTAAAGTCGCCCGGGCTTCAGGGCAAAACTATGCCACCGGATCTTATCGGACGGGTTCGGCGAATGAAACGGGACGCTCCGTTGCAAGCGGGAGCAGTAACTACGTCGAGAGGCGCGCAGCCGATGGCTGGGGGCGAAGTCCGGCGATTTTAACGCCCCAGGATCAACGTAAGTTGACGATGGGACAGGCCAAATCCCTGCTGGGTAGGTAAGACTCTCCTGCAGCAGCCATCCTGACAACCCGGGGTGAGATGAGGTGACCCCAATCCCGCCGGGCGGTTCACATCGGAGACACCCGAAAAAAAGATTGACGGGATTTTCTCCGATGAGAATGGAAGACGACGCCATGGGGAACAATGCCTCGCAGTTTGGGATCGGGATGGGTGGGAGGGTAAGGAACCTCGGCGTAGACGCCACTGACACCCATTTTGGAATTTCCGGTTTGGATGGCAGAATGGGCGTTTTTAGCATGTGTCCAGCGCCAGCGGTCTCCCTTCTTCCAGCGAAGCGGTCTCAAAGCTCTTCTTCCTCGCCGTCGAATTCGGGCATGGGCGGGAGAAGGTCCTCACGCTCCAGCAGAAGGGGAATGGAGATGTCTTCGAGGAGATCGTTGCTGGTGCGGTTGAGCACGCCAGCGAGAGGGACGATGCGATCGAGCTCGGCGATGGTGCAATGAACCATGGAAGAGATGATGTCGTGATCGTAGACTTCTTTTTCAAAGAGATTGGTAATGCGGAAGACGAGCTGGGCGCGGTCGATGTCGTATTCGAAACTTCCGAGGGTCAGCTGCTTGTTGGCACGCATGATGAGTTCGAGAGCGAGGGGAAAGCGCTTCTTGTCGAATTTCATGGGCGACTCCGCCACGATGGAGAGGGCGTTGAGATTGGGGAAGGCCTGGGCGTGCAGGTGGACGTGGGTATGGTGGGCCTCGAAAGCAGCGGTCAGGACCTCGCGCCCTTCCACGGGTTCACAGTGCCAGCCTTGTCGCCCGAAGGCATCGACGACGGAATGAAGTTGCCTTGAATTTGCCATGGGCGGAAAGATGGGTTGAGCGATTCGAGAAAGGAAGAGTTTTTGTCATTGGAAGGGAGGGAATGTTTCGACAAGGTGAGGACTTTGGCTTGTCGGGGCGATGGTCCCAAGCTTGCTGCCACCGATTCCTTCAAGAATGCCACCATTCGCTTTCCCAAGAATGTGAGTTCGCTGGCGTATGTGTCGGGAGATGTTTTCCGTCCCACGGAAGTTTTGACAACGCAATTCCTCCCGCAAGCGCCTCCCGAGGGGCAGTCCATCATCAAAGAGGTGTTGCCTTATCTTCAGTTGGCGTTGGGTGCTTTCGAGGGCGCAATTGTAGTTTGATCGTTCAGGATTAAGCTTCCTGGCATGATCGTCTCCTTGAAATACTTCTACCAATAATCCGTTAGGAGAGTTTTTTGCTGAGATTTGCCAATTTGGCCGAGAAGTTAGACTCCAAGCTAAGATTGCCAGACCGAGCAAAACGATGACAGCTACGAACAAATTGACACCTTTTGGGGACAGGTTGACGATGCTGTTTTCGCGAGAGGCCACGGAGATGGTTTTCATTTCGGATGCGGACCCAAGCGGGACGCGTGTGCTGCCCGGATGCGGACCCAAGCGGGACGCTTGTGCTACTTCGTCACTTCGTAAAGTCGGGAGAGGGTGGGGAGGCCGCGTTTGAGGAAGTCGGCATCGACGGTGTCGGAGATGGCTTCATCGAGGAAGATTTTGTAGGGTTCTTCGTCGGTGACGATGGTGTGAATGCCGTTTTCAGGAGTGGCTTCGAGAACGGCAGCCAGTTCTGGGAGGCCGGCAATGGGTTGGCCGTTTACCGACATGACAATTTGGCTGTTGAGGCGGTCGTAGCCGATGGTGGCTTCGGTGGCGACCACGCGGGTCAAGATGACGACGCGGCGTCGGCCTTCTTCGTAGTCTTCCGGGTTGCTTAGGACATCGAGGAGATTTAAGGGCGCGCGCTTGGTCCAGTCCTTGCCGAAGGCTTCGAGATAGGCCCGTGAGAGTTCCTGAAAGACGAGTCCACCCTTGATGATAAAAGGGGGTGCTTGGTCGTAGAGGTGGGTTGGGATGAGGGGTTCGGGAGCGGCTTTGAGGTTGGCTTCGATGGTTTTCATTTCCCCGTCGCGCAGAAGGTCAATCTTCATGTTGTCGCCCATTTTTGCGGCGCCACGAATCAGGTGGGGCCAGTAGAGGACGCCATAGTCGGGGTGCTGAAAGTAGCCGCGCCGATCGATCTCGAAGTTACTGACCTTGACGATCACGTCGCCTTTTTTGAGGCCGGCTTTTTCGGCGGACCCCCCCGGGAGGACGCGGGTGACGTAGAGACCACCGCCATCTTCGGGGAGCTTGAGCCAGGCGCGGAAGTGCGGGTCTTCCGTGGTGGTGGTGCCGATCCCGAGGCTGGGGAATCCTTCATAGGAGCCATCCTTGGAATCTTCGAGAAAGGCCGAGACGATATCGATGGAAATGACGTCACAGAGTTGGTCTTTGACGTCGTAGCTGGTCAGGACTCCTGCGAGTTTTCCCTCATGGAATGCCGGGAGGGTGAAGGAGTTTCCGGAGGTTTGCATGGAAGCCTTGGCGACGTATCCCAAGAAGTAGCGACTGCTGACAAAGGTGTTGAGGAGTTCCATGCTCCGGATTGTTCCCTGGGTCTCGAGTGATTCGCCGTTGTCTTCGAGTTGGAAGAAGCTGAGGGAGTCTCCCACTTTGACAGGGGAGGAGAGCCCGGCGGGTTGGAGGCTTGCGAGGAAGCCGGGATCGGCGTCCGGGGCCAGAAGGGCGAGGTTGGCATCATAATCGATGGCGGTGACCCTGGCTGGAACAGTGAGGGTGCTGTCTGCTGATTGGAGTTCGATGTAGATGGAGTCCGCAACCATGGCGGCGGTGGTGAGAATCCGGTTGCCGGGGAGCAATGCACCGAGGCCCCGACGGGTCTGGGGTGGGTTTTTTTCCCAAGGCTGGGCGGGATTGTAGTTCTGAATGGTCGAGTTGACGCGGACTAGAGATTTGCCGGGATCGGCAAAAACGGGTTGAACGATCAGAAGGGTGAGGACGGCGAGAAGTTTCATGAACGGGAAAGAGAGAGGATTAGTCGAGTTGGGCGGCCTTGGTAATGCCGACTTGGGACATGATCCGCTTCTGAGCGGAAGGCACTTCCGAGGAAGGGATGATGAGGGGAATCGAGGCTCCGTTAAACTTGATGACGTGGAACTCGGGAGGGTTTTCGGCGTTCAAGGTTTCGTGGAGTTGACGGAGGTTTTTAATTTTCACGCCATCGACTTCCTCGACGACCATGCCGGCAAACTTGCCCATGTGGGTGGTGAGGCGATCGTTTTCGACGCGGGTAAGGACGACGATATCCTCGAGTTCGCGAAAATGACCTTCGGACACGTAGTCGGCAAAGAGCTGGCGGAGGCGACGGTTGTCGAAGTTGAAGGTGGCGAAGAGATTGAGGTCGAGGGGCTGGAAGACCAGTCCTGAGAAGAAGGAGTAGCGAGGGGTTTGTTCGTATTGGATGGCGTAAATCCTCGAGAAGGGAAAGGCTTTGAGGGTAATTTCCTTGTCGAGTTGTTCTCCGTTGCGGAGGACGGTGAGGGCGACCTTGTCTCCCGCGAATTTGCGTTCGACAATTTCATTCATATCAACGAATTCGCCACCGATGCGGATGTTTCCGGCGCTGTCGATTTCGTTGCCGTCGATCGTCAGGAGAACGTCACCACGTTCCAGCACCTGATCGGCCGGACCTTCGGGGACGACGTTGACAACGAGGACGCCTTTGCCGTTGGCGGGCATGTTGTAGGCTTGGCGCATTGCGGGATTGAAGAGGGGGAAGGGGCTGATGCCGATGTCCATGTAGTGGTCGTAGGTTCCATCTTCGATATCCTTGAGGAAGCGGTTGACGACCGGGGTGGGGATAATGTAGCCGACGTTGTCGGCCTGGGTATTTCCCTGGAAGGCGACGCCCACGACCTTACCGTCCTGCACCACCGGGCCTCCGGAGTTGCCGGGGTTGATGGCGGCATCGATCTGAATGACGAGATGGGAGTCCGCGCGGGAGTGGCTGTAGCTGCTGAAGTCGATCCGTGAGACGACACCCTGGGTGACCGAGAGACGTTCCCCGCCGACGGGGTATCCGATGGCGCTGACGCGACTTTCGAGTTCGGGCATTCCTCCGATTTCCAGGATGGGGAGATCCTGGAAGGGGCTAAAGTCCTGGAGTTCCACAAGGGCGAGATCGCAGTCGTGGGCGATGTGCTTCACACTCGCGACATGTTTCTGGGATGAGCCACGGCGCGTGACGAGGACGCGGCGGTTGTCGGAGACGACGTGGGCGTTGGTGAGGATTTGGTTGGGGCCGATGATGAAGCCGGTTCCGGTTCCTCCGGAGAAGCGCCCGGAGTTCCAAGGGGTCCGGTAGTCGGGCGTCTGGGTGGCGATCTCAATCTTAACGACGGAATCGTAGAGAGTGGGTTTGGGAGCGAGAGGTTTGAAGTCCTTCAGTTGGGCTGAGGCCAGTGAGCCGAGGAGGAAGGGAAGAATGAGTTGCGTAATGGATCGCATAATGAGGGACGCTAAGATGGATGTTGGGATTGGAAAGGAGGGAATCGACAATCCACAGATGCAGCGATTCCGGCAGAGATTTTTATCCACTAAAAAAACCGGTGGGCCAAAAAGAAGCCGACGGGGTTTGAGAAAGCGGGGTGGAAGTTGTTAGACGTTGAAGCGGAATTCGATGACGTCGCCGTCCTTGACGAGGTATTCCTTGCCTTCGATGCGGAGTTTGCCGGCCTCGCGGGCGGCGGCTTTGCCTCCGAGAGCGACGAAGTCATCGTAGTGAATGACTTCGGCCGCGATGAATCCGCGTTCGAAATCTCCGTGGATGACTCCGGCTGCTGCGGGAGCTTTGTCACCTTCGGTGATGGTCCAGGCGCGGGTTTCTTGGACACCAGTGGTGATGTAGGTCCGCAGGCCGAGAAGGTGGTAGACGGCCTTGATGAGATCCGAAACTCCGGAGTCGGTGACCCCCATGTCGCCGAGGAATTCGGTGGCTTCCTCGGGGCTGAGTTCGACGAGTTCTTCCTCGATGCGTGCCGAGATGACGATGATTTCCGCCCCCTGGGATTCGGCGGCGTAAGTTTTGACCTTGGAGACGAGGGGGTGGGAGGAGGGATCACCAACGGCTCCGGCGAGTTCATCCTCGTTCACGTTGCAGGCGAAGATGGTGCGCTTGGACGAGAGGAGGAAGAAGTCCTTCAAGAGCTTGCGCTCGTCATTGTCGAGATCGGCGGTGAGGGCCGGCTTCCCGGAGTCGAGGTGGGGCATGATCTTGTCGATGAGTTCGACTTCCTGCTTGGAAAGCTTGTCCCCGGACTTGGCTTTTTTCTCGCGAGAGTGTCGGCGTTTTTCGAGCGCGCCCATGTCGGCGAGGATGAGTTCGGAATTGATGATTTCGATATCGCGGGTGGGATCGACGGTGCCGAGTTCGTGGATGATGTCTTCATTTTCGAAGCAACGGACGACTTGGACGATGGCATCGACTTCGCGAATCGTTGCGAGGAATTTGTTGCCGAGTCCGGCTCCTTCGGAGGCTCCTTCGACGAGTCCGGCGATGTCAACGAACTCAATGGCAGTCGGGATGACTTTGGTTGAGTTGGACATTTTCGAGAGTTTATCGAGTCGCTCATCCGGGACGACGACCATGCCCACGTTGGGGTCGATGGTGCAGAAGGGATAATTGGCGGCTTCTGCGTTGCGGGTGCGCGTGAGAGCATTAAAAAGGGTGGATTTGCCAACATTGGGCATTCCTACGATTCCGGCCTTGAGCATGGTGGGGAGGCTTTACCTTAGGATCGTAGGTCTGGAAACTCCCAAGTCACGGTAATGGGCGTTTTTTGCCATTCCTAATCGACTGAAGGGAGTTCCCCGGCGGGGGGGGGCTCCTCACCTGCCCCTGCGCCTGGACTTCCATCCGGGCTAAGCGAAGGGAGGATGCCATAAGTGCCGGTGAAATCACCATCGGGAAGGGCCGACGGATCAAAGTCCTCGGGCATAAAGAAGGTCCCGTCGGAAGAACCCACAGAATACGTTGAGGAGCGTTGGGAACGTTTCCAGGCCAGGATATGATCCTCGCCTGTCTTCACCTTCTTCAAGTCGCCGGGGCGAACTTGAACGATCGGGGGGGCGTCGCTACGCAAATCGCGTAATTTGAACATCTTCCAATCGTTTGAATTCAGTTTCGAAAGGTTCCGAACCGGCTTCACCGCGCTGGACATTGCGGTCTTCACCGAGCTACATGATCCCAAACCGCCGGTGGCAAGGCCAAGGGCAAGGAGGGTCGTCACGGGGTGGGTCATCATCTGGGCGAATCTTGAATTTTTGGCGGGGTCTTGCTGCGCGTAACAGCTCCGATTTTCAGACAGATGATGTCGAATTCTGTTCAAAAAACAATGCGATTTTCCTCTGAACAGTTCTTTGAACAGTTTGGGAGTCGACAAAAGGAGCTCTTGGGCTTGATTGTCAGTGAATGAGCGACGTATACGAAACTGGAAGGTATGTGGGGGAATATCTTCTCTTTCATTTCGGAAAACCTAAAGAAGTTCTTAATTGGCCCGGCGGGCCGACTTCCGCGCTCGATTTTCCGGTGCGAACGGTAGGGCATTTTTCGGAGGGGGACGTGGGTCGGGCACTTGATGTGGGCTGTGCGGTCGGGCGCTCGACTTTTGAAATGAGTCGAGATGCCTGGGAGGTGGTCGGGATCGATTTTTCCCTCGCCTTTATCGAGTCTGCCGAGCGGATCAGGCAGGGGGACAAGCTCTCTTTTGAACGGCTTGAAGAGGCGGGAGAAACGACCCGGCTCGAAGTCGGGATTCCTGAAGGCGTCTTGCCGGAACGGGTGCGTTTTGAGGTTGGGGATGCGATGGATTTGCGTCCTGATCTTGGGAGTTTTGACCGGGTTCATGCTGCGAATTTGGTATGTCGACTGCCGGAGCCCGGACGGTTCCTGGCGAGGCTTGCGGAGCTCGTGAATCCGGGAGGGGAGTTGGTGCTGGCGACTCCGTGCACGTGGCTTGAGGAATTTACCTCGAAGGAAAATTGGCCGGAGGGGCGCACGCTGGATTGGCTTAAAAAAGAACTCGCCGGAAACTTCGAATTAATTGAAGTGACCGACGAGCCGTTTTTGATCAGGGAAACCGCCCGCAAGTTTCAGTGGACGGTCTCGATGGTGACGAAGTGGGTTCGACGTTAGTTCGCCTATTCTGCGATTTCGAGAATACGGAAGAAGTGCGAGGGGCCTCCGTCCGGGATGCCTGCGCCGATCACTTGTCCGTTTCCGGTGAAGGTGCCGCTCAGGTCATCGAAGATCTGGAGATCGTCTGATTGCTGGGCTTTGTAGGTCAGACCGGATTTGGTGAGTTGGATGACGCCGATTCCGGGCTGGGTGGTCGTCGCCAGAACGGTGGGCGCGGTTGCTCCTCCGATCGAAAGGCTGACGTTGTCGATGAGAACTTCTCCCTTGGCGTCGACTCCTTGGCCCACTCCGGTGGCCCCGAAGATTTGAATGAAAGCTCCGGCAGCTTGGGGGGGAGCGACGATCGCACCGGAGGAGACTTCGGCCCAGGTCCCGGTTCCACCGCTGAAGCTATTGAAGCCAACATCTGCGCCATTGATCGGGGCTCCGCTCCCATCGAACCATTGCAAGCGGTAGTTTTGGACGTAGCTCACTCCCGAGCTAATTTGCTTTGCCCAGAAAGAAAAGGTGTAGGTTTCTCCCGGGGTGACAAATCCACCTGCGGCTCCGAGGTTTTGTTGGATTTCGGCCTGGTTCGACGAGCCGCCGGCATTATTTTGAACGGCGAGGCGGATAGAGGCGGTGCCGGAATAAGAATCGGTCGTGATTCGAGTTGGGAATTGTCCGGAGGTGGAGAGGCAGCTCCAGCTTTCAGCGCAATTCGCATTGCCGGGATCTACGATTTCAAAGTCGCCATTGATGAGTGCCTGGTCACCTGCGGGGTCTTTTGCCTGGACCCGGTGAAAGGGTGCCGAGCCTGGGTCGAGGATGGTGGTGGTGTCGGTACCGGGGAAGGCCGGGCCGAGGTTGGTCCAAGTCGTGCCATTTTGTGATGACTGGGGTTGGTGCAATCTGTCCGCGTTGGTGGGGACCCAGGTCACGAGAGTGCCTGTCACAAATTGGGGTGCGCTACCCGGTTCGATGACCGGAGGCTCGACGGGAGGCAGGACGGGGGTGGGGTCGAAGCCGATGTTGTCGAAGGCCACGCTGGAATCGGGACCCCAAAGTGGGACGGCCTTGAAACCATCAACTCCGGCGGGAATTTTGATTTCAAAGGTGTAGGTCTCCCATGTGGTGCCATCGCCGAGGAGGGTAGGATAGAGGTCTCCGGTGGAGCCTGCGTTCGCCCCGGCATTGGTAAAGTCGATTTTGAAACCCCCGATATTGGGGCCGAAGAGGATCCGCATGTCTTGGGTGAAGCGGTAGGTGGTGTCGGCCGTCAGGTTGAGGCTGGCGAGGGTCAGTGGCGTGCCGCCGTTTGCGACCCAGATACCAAACCCTCCATCGGCGGCGCGGTGATCGATGACTCCATAGCCTCCCGCGGGGGGGTTGCCTCCTGTGGCGGGGTAGTTGAACAGGAAGGTGCCGTCGCCGGCGACTTCCTCCCATGAAGTGCCCCCGTTTTCAAAGTTGCCGTTCGGGAAAAGGTCGGCCGTGCATGGAAGCACGAGCAAGGGGAGGAGAAGGGAAAGGGAATGGTGTTTTTTCATCGATGGATTATTTTTACTCTTGTTCAACGTGAATTAGACTCATCCATCGGGATTTCACAAGTAGAAAGTGCATAAAATTGCATTGATCCGAGAGCTGGGAGTCAATTTTTAGCTTGGAAAATATCTTCAAAGACGATGTGGTCTCTTGGCGCAAACAACCTATCAATGCCCTCGCCGTTCCCTAGCTTCCGGGAGTTGCGACCGTCTTTCCGGGTCGCAAAGTTCCGGAGATGTAGACCCGCTGTTCTCCTCCAAATCGTTTGCGGATACGGGCCGCCAGTCTCTCTGCTCCGGTCATTCCGATGGAGCGGAAGGGAATTTCCACCGTGGTGAGGGACGGGAAGGCTCCGGTGCTCTTGCCGATGCCATCGAATCCGGTGACCGAAACATCCTGCGGAACCTGAAATCCCTCCTCTTCTAGGCCGCCGATGAGATCGAAAGCTTGGTGGTCTGCGGCGCAGATCCACGCGGTGACCCCGTCGCGGGTTTGCTCCGCTGCGGCTTGGCATCCTTCCGCCACGCTGGGAAGATTGCGGGGGAACATTCCGATCACGTCCCCGGGGTTAATGCTCAAGCGGAGGCGCGCCATTTTTTCCACGAAAGCGCCATATCGTCTGAAGGACCAGCTGGCATCGATGGCATAGTCCCTGGTGTAGAAGCCGATCCGCTTGTGTCCTGCTTCCGCAAGGTGATCGACGACCGCTGAGATGCCATCGTAGTGGTTGACGTCGACGCAGTCGATGGCGCTGCTGTTCTGCTGTTCGACGAGTGAAACCAGCGGGAGTTTTTCGGCGAGTTGGGCGACGAACGATCCGGGGAAGGGGTAGATGAGGAGGACTCCCCGGTTGGCTTTTGCGCGAAGCTCTTTGATTTGGCGGAAGGCCGGATCATCGAGGTTGGTGACCGTAGGCGGGATCAAGTGGATTCCTATTTTGATGTTGTGGATTTGGGCATATTCCGAGACTCCGGCGAGAATTTCTTCTCCGGGGCTTTCATAGCCGCCGCGAAAGTATTCCTCGGGATCACTGCAAATGAGCACGGTGAAGTTCGGTTGCCGGGTCTTGGTCCGGGCCGCCGGGGAGCGGTTTTCGAGATGCTTGTAGCCGATTTCGGCTGCCAACTGGAAGACCCGTGCCCTGGTGGATGGGCTGATTCCGGCGTGGTTGGTGAAGCAGCGGGAAACAGTGGCTTTTGAGAGCCCCAGTTTGTCGGCGATGAGTTGTTGATTCACTTCTGCCATGCGATTGGAAAAGCGGTTGGAATTTTGGGTTGCAAAAGGGAAGGTGGCAAGAGGAAGGGGAAATACATGAGACTTTGAAAGATGCAAAATACTGCAACAGTATTTCGTGTCACACCCGCTTTTTTCGCAGACTCGATGAATTTAAAAATCCTTGCCCTCTCCGCTTTTGCCCTTTCTTCGCTGACTTGTAAAAGTTTGTCTGAAAATGTCCCGGTGGGTCCCGGAAGTTACACCTTGAGCAAGCCTCCCCTGTGTGAGGCTCTCCCGGAGAAGATTTACAGGAGCGATGAATTGGAGGGGCCCACTCCCACCAATCAGTGGTGGAGTTCTCTGGTGTGGGAGAGGTATTCGCAAAACCTTTTTCCGCATCCCCTGGGAATGGTCTGTCACGAGGGCGGGCTTGCCGTGACCTATCCGGGTGCGGGGATTGATGGCCGCTCGGGGAATATTATGGGGGGAGGGGTTTCCAAGGGCGGTGACTTCGTCATTGGACATGGTGCGGCATCGGATTTTCCGGCCGCCAGGCTCGCGAACTACTCGCAATGGTTTATCGAGGTGATCTTTGAGAAAGGTGGAGCGACTTTGCAGACGGCGTTTGGTCATGGTAGTCCGTTTGTCTTCGGCAAGATTAGCGGAGGGAGTCCGGAGATTCGGTTTGCCCACAAGCCCATCATTTGGAGTGGCGGGGACGGGGATGCGGTGCGGGGCGTGACGGTGCGGGGGAATCACTATGGCTTGTTTGGGTCCGCTGGTTCGACGTGGAGCGGCTTGGATGGACTCACCGCGACCAATGACAAGTCGAAGGGGTATTTCGCGGTGGCGCTTCTTCCCGACAATGAACCCGCCACTTTGGTGCTCTTTCAAAAGTATGCCCATAATCATGTCATTGATACCCGGGTGGTGCCAAAATCGGCCAAGGGTTTTCTTGAAACGAGTTACCAGTTTACGACGAAGTCGATGGAGGGAGCGTCATCGGGGACGATCTACGCCCTCTATCCTCACCAATGGAAATACAGCAAGGTTCCCCTGACCGGGATGTCTTATCGATCCGTGCGGGGCCGGATGAAGGTCGCTGTGGGAGAGGGTTTCAGCACTTCGGTGCCGATTCAGGGGCTTCTCCCGATGCTTCCCTCCGAAGGAATTCCCGACCGCGAACGCATGCTGTCTTATCTCAAGAAGGAGGCCGCGACCCGGAAGGAAGGTTTTGGAGATACCTACTGGGAAGGGAAGCATCTCGGCAAGCTCGCCACTCTGAGCGGGATCGCGGAGAGGATTGGCGAGAAGGAGCTGCAAAAAGTGTTCGTCGATGAAATCCGCGGGCGTCTTGAAAATTGGTTCACGGCGTCCCCCGGCGAAACCGAACCGCTCTTCTACTACAACGAACGGTGGGGTTCGCTGATCGGAAGCAAGCCCTCTTACGGCAGTGACGGCCAGCTCAATGATCACCACTTTCACTATGGATACTTTATCCGTGCGGCGGCTGAAGTGGCCCGTCTTGATCCGGCGTGGGCCAAGAAATGGGCGCCCATGGTGAATCTCATCATTCGTGATATTGCTTCGATTAAAGAGGACGATGCCCTCTTTCCCAAGCTGCGCTGTTTTGACCTCTATGCAGGCCATTCCTGGGCTTCCGGGCACGCGAAATTTGGCGATGGAAACAACCAGGAGTCGTCATCGGAATCGATGAATGCCTGGTATGGTCTCATGCTCTGGGGTGAGGCGACGGGTGATGACTCGATCCGCGATACTGGACTCTTTTTATACAACACCGAGCGCACGGCGGTGGAGGAATATTGGTTTGATGTTTCCGGGACCAACTTTCCCAAGGACTTTCCGAACGTGGCCCTCGGCATGATCTGGGGAGGAAAGGGTGCTTTTGCGACCTGGTTCTCCGGCGACATTGATTGCATTCACGGGATCAACTGGCTGCCCTTCACGCCCGCCTCAATTTACATGGGGCGCTTCCCGGATTACGTGAAGAAGAACCACGACCGCATCGTCGAGAGACGCGAGAAGGGGAACGACTACAACAACGGTTGGGGTGATCTCGTGGTCATGTTCAACGCCCTCAGCGATCCTGAAATGGCGGCGTCCTACATCGACGGGAATCCAGATTGCAGCCTCGAAGGGGGGAACACCCACGCCTTCATGTATCACTGGATTCACACCCTCGAACGTCTCGGTCGTAACGACTCGGGTGTGACTGCGGATCATCCCTTCGTGAACATCTATCTCAAGGATGGCAAGAAGACCTACGCGGCCTACAACTTCCGGGCAACACCACTCAAGGTGATTTTTTCCGATGGCTTCGAAATGATCGCCAAGCCCCGGGATCTTACCTTGAAGAGTCTGTAAGGAAATCTTCGGCGGCGCGCCAAAGTGAATTAGTTGGCCAGGCCGGGTTTCGGAATGTCACTGAGATCGTCCGAGACGATGAGGGGGACGTTTTTGATCTTCGCGTGGGGCCTGAAGACTCAAGGCAGCGAGGAGTGCGAGGAGGCGGGTCATGGGTCGGCTCATACGTGGTGGGAGGGGTTGCGCTGATCATTTAAGCGAACGGGTGCGGAAATCTGTGGCGTTCGTAGTCAGTTGCTGGTGGCTCTTCGCCAGACGCGGTAGAAGCGATGCGGGCCTCTTGGGGCGGAGGTGTCGGTAAAGCTCACGGTTGATGAACTGGTGACCTTGTCGAAGGTGGAGTTTGGAAGAGTGTTTTGCCAGGTTTCGAGGTCGGTGGAGAATTGCACCTGATCATCAAAGCCGACGGAAGTTGGCCAGCTGAGGGTGAGGTCGTTTGAGGCGTCGAAGGCGTGGGTGACCACGAAAGGAGGGTTGGGGTCTGCGACGACTGATCGAACGATCAGGTCGGCGACGACGAGAAAATTGTCGCCATGGCCCAAGGGGAACAGGGCAGAAAGATCCCATTCGAAAGCAACAAAGCCGAGATTCACCGGGTGTGCCGTGTTGGTGAATTGGGAGTTCTCGAAGAGGGGATTGCCTCCAATATCGGCGGACCAGGTGTTGGTCTCGAGATTGAGGGTGATGAAGAGGTTGAAGAGGGTTCCGGGGATGAAGTCGAGCCGGGTGTCGAATTGATTGGTGCCGTTTTCCCGCCAGATGCCGAATTGGGAACCCGGGACGTTTGGGTCCTGGTTGTCGAAACGAATGGAGGCCAGACGGTTTCCATCGGAATTGTAGATACTGAGGAAGAAGTCGTCCCGGCGATTCGTGGTGGAGTCTTCGATGCCGAGAATGGTGTCGATTTCGACGATGGGATTTTCGGTGGCAAGATGGTCGTAGCCGAGGTTGAGGGCGACGAAGGTGAGGTCGGCGAGCGGTTGGTTGAATCCGAGGGAAGCGGTTTGGAGGAGGGCTGGAATGAGGTCGGCGTCGATGGCTTGAGCACCGGAGCTTGTGTCGTTGGAGATCCAGCCGTCAGTCCCGGCCCATTGATTCTTGCCGGTGGGAAAGTTGTCGAAGTCCGTTTCATAGAGGGTGTCCGCATGAAGGAGGGAGGAGAGTAAGAGAAGTGGGAGATGGTATTTCACGGGGCAGGGCTGTTTTAGTGAAATTTTACGGTTGCTCAAAGCGGAATGATCGCGAATGGGGGAGGCCGGGGAATTTCGCCGAGGGTTTGGGAATCGCTAAAAAAAGAGGCAGCCGGGAGCTGCCTCTTTGAATGGTTTTGGGGAGGAGAATGGATTGGGAATGACTCCGAAATTAATTAAGACACGACACCCGATCTCAGGCCCGTCAGCCGGTGTCCGGGACAGTTCCGATCTCTTCGCGCGCTATCTCAATTAATTCCTTCGCCATTCCTTAGCGACGTGCTCCGATCCCGTCCGGGCCAGAGCCGTGCCCCGTGCCAGAGCCGTGCCCCGTGCCTTTGCCGTGAGGGCGGTTACCGTCCCCGGGGCCTTGGTGGGCAGGTGGACGGTGGTGGCGGAGGCGGGCGTTGAATTCTTCAAGGCTGACGTCGCCACTTTCGTCTGTGTCGAGACGTGCAAAAATCGAGGCGATTCTTGCTTCGGGGGCTTTCTCAAGCTGAGGAACTGCGGCGAGTTCTTCGAGGGTAAGGAGTCCGTCGTCACCTGCGATTTCGGCGAATTTTTCGGCACGCTTGGCTTCGATTGCAGCACGAATGGCGTCACGAGCTGCCTGGCGCTCTTCGTCTGAGATTTTGCCGTCATCGTTGGTGTCAATTTCAGCGCGGCGCTCTTCGCGGGCGGCTTTGCGAGATTCTTTGATGGCTTGGCGCTCTTCTTCGTCGATTTTGCCATCTCCATTGACATCGTATTTCTGAAGGAATTCCGGAAGGGTGCCATCCCCGAAGGACTTTTCGTCTGCTTGTGCAAGGGAGGTTCCAGTGAGGAGGCTGCCTGCGATCAGGAGGTGTGTGAGTTTCATAATTTTGTTCTTTGAGGTTTGCAAAAGTGGACTTGGTGTCGGGACTTTCTGTTCTCAATGGGAGTGACGCAGGGCGACCGGGGGCGGTTACATTCTGAAATGATTTTTTTTTATTATTTGCCGAGGAGGTCGAAAAGGTTGCCTCCGGAATGGGTGGAAGCTTCGCCATCACCTGCGGTGGGTTTGTCTGAAGGAATGACTCCGGTTGGGTTGGCGCTGTCGTCCGGGGCTGCGACCATTTCCCCTCCTTCGATCGCTTGATCGAGGTCTGTCTCGAGTTGATCGACGACGTCTTTCCACCATGCCTCGTTGTCGAGGGCTGCTTCGGTGACCAGGTCTTGTTGATCTGGATCGAGCAGGGGGTAGATACTTTCTGCGAGAGTGGCACCCGGGGTGATGGCGGGGATGGGCTGGCCTCCGACGAGCATGGAGGGGTGGGCTTGATGATGGTGGGCGACGATAAGGGGGAAGATTTCTTTTTGTTGGCCGGGGGAGAGGCGGTAGGTGTTGGTGAGCTGGTCGAGTTGTTGGCGGGCCTCCTGCCGGGTGCGGTGGAGGATGCGGTCGACTTGGTCGCGTTGGGCTTGATTTAGTTTGGAAAGCGAAGCTTGGGCGACTCCGAGCTTGTTGTAACGGACTTTCCCCCTTAATCTTCCGTTGATTTCGGCCTGCAGCCCTTTCAATTCCTACATTTCAGCTATTTTAATATTTCAAATGTAGCCATGCATTTGAAATTTTAATCATTGCCTAAATGAAGTTCCTGTCTAATTTATGGCCATGCGAACGAAATCCGGCAACCTGCACCTCGAAATCCAGACCTCGCGCAAAAGCCCCGTCGGACTCCTCCGCACCTCCGCCCGCGTCAAGGCCACCGGA